>Ga0209225_1000005_pt1 | contig 295404 bp, 234 predicted proteins | sample WasSprMetagenome_FD_184732 | JGI IMG/M metagenome (GOLD analysis project Ga0209225, IMG submission 184732) | Sulfidic aquatic microbial communities from Washburn Spring, Yellowstone National Park, USA - WS (SPAdes) (version 3) | ecosystem: Environmental > Aquatic > Thermal springs > Hot... | reverse complement strand
CGAATAAAACTGGCTAAAAAAGAAATAATTTGACGGTCCGGGTGCCGGGCCAGGGCTTTGATAATCAGCTGGCTAAAATAGGGTTGTGATTCTGAAGCCAGTTTCATCAGGGCTTGCGGTTTTTTTTGGGCCCATTTTTCCAAAACAATCAGGGCGATCTCATCAAGGGAAGATGCCGCTTGAAGATGGCCAGTCTGATAAATGGTAGCCAGATAATTCAGGGCAGGCTGGCCGACAGCTTCGAAAAAGTCCAGCCATGTCTCATTTTTTATGGCTTCAGTATTTTTAAAATAAATTTCACTGACAAGGGCCAAGTAATCATCGGCCTCAAGTTCAGCCAGAAAGGCGTCGATCAAGCTGGTTTTTTGAGGAACATCAGAGGAAAAGATTTTCTTCAGGGAGATTAAATCCCGAAGAAAGGAAGTAGCCGCGACCAGCTTCCCCGCCTTCAGGAGCTCTTTAAAAGCCTGATGAAGCGAGTCCTTAAAAGAGGGTAATTGCTCCAGGCGATCTTCAAGATAAAGGATTTCGAGCATGAGACGGGCTAATTCCTCATCGTGGGGAAGGTGGCGGCAACTGTGAATAATCGCTTCGACTGTCTTCCATTCCTCCTCTTTCAGCCCTAACTCTTCCTCTGCGGCTGAAGGCATTTTTTCTTCGGCAGAGTCTTCAATTCCCTCAGATTTAACCTGCCACTCTTCAATGGCCCGCCTGTCTTCATCAGTTAATTCAATTTTCCCGGAAAAAAGCTCCTCCGGGTTAACCTCATATTCGGGAATGGGCCGGCCGGCGCTGATTTTCTCAATGATAAATTCATCGGGGGCATAAAAACTGATGTTTTCAAAGTTTTTCTCCCAGAAGGCCGAGACAATATCAGCCTCTTCAGCTGGCCGGGAGGCGACTTCTTTTATCGTCTCAAAGAATTGATAAAGTTCATTCTCAGTTAAGCCCCGGTGAAAGGAAAGCCGCTGCAGACCATCCCGAAAGAAGAAAAAGGGAAGGCTGTGTGCCACATTCTCATCTTCATAGACCTTCTCGTTCATGAACTCGAAATAATTTTCTCCGATGAATAAATCGAGGCTATTCTCCTTTTCCAGAAAGGATTTAAGGCGCTCATAAAAATCAAGGACAAACTGTTTGACGGTAATATGCTCTGAAGGAAAAATTTTAAAGGCGCTATTAGTTTTGACCAGAAGAAGGATTAAATCGCGGACTTCCTCCCACGATGGTCTTTCTCCCTGAGAAAAGTTTTCTGGCCTGTGGTTCATGTTAAATTAATGAATTCACCCACCCATTTTCTTTAATTTAAATTAATGAGCCTGGAGAATCAAGCTCGAATTTCTTGAGATTATCTTATTTCCCCTTAAGCTTAAAAGTGGTGGTGACTTGACCCGATTTCAGGTCAAAGATGCTTCCGGCCAGAAGAAGATGAAGCTTGATGTTCAAGCCACCAAGTTTTCCTTTTTCATCCTTAAGCACCTGGGCCTGGCGGGCATCAATAATCATAACCTGAGACTCACCCAGGATTTCTAATTTTCCGTCCGGTCGGACCAGAACGGCCGTGGATTCATCAATGCCCAGGCCAATGAGTCCGGGATTTTCCAGGATAAGGCTCAACAGCCGATTCTGCCTTTTTCTCCGCAGAAAATGCTGGTCGACGATAGCCTCCTTTATAAAGCCCAGACCTCTACTGGTTATTATATTTTCAGCTTCAATCGTGGTCCATTCCTGTCCCTCTTCCACCTTTCTTTTCTCCTCGCCTGTAATCATAATTTCGCTCATGACAGCGGCGCCGGCGCTCGTTCCGCCGATAACTGCTCCTCGAGAATAAAGGTCAAGAAGTTTTTGATGAAAGGGAGTATCATGAATGGCTGCGGTCAGTCGGGATTGGTCCCCTCCAGAAAAAAAGATAGCTGTAGCCCCATCCAGGAGAGAGGATGTTTCCGGTTTTAAAGCTTCTTCCCGGCTGAGATGATAATAATCTACCTTTTCTATGCCGAGCTCCTTGAATTCTTTGACCAGAGCCGGTCCGGTTTCCTCGGGAACAGAACTGGCCATGGTAAGGATAATTAACCGGGGAGGACCTGTTCTTGAGGCCAGGCTGACAAATTTTTCCATCAAACTTCGAGGACGATGGCCGCCGCCAATCATGAAAAGATACCCCGCAGGCCTGTTTTTATTTTCAGGAGAAAGGGGAAAGCTCCGGTTGAAAAAAATAATGATAAAAAGACAGAGGAAAAAGAAAATGAGTAGACATTTAAACTGTTTCTTTTTCATTTTTCACCTCATGGTAAAACTAGCTAAATTCAAATTTTTATCTTCATGGCTTAAGTGGAAAGTTCAGATTGATCGGGGTGAAACTGGCCATAGCGAAAGGACCTTTTAAGGCATTTTATTTTGTCCCTTTTTGCCTTAAATTGCAAACCCGGAGCAAATTGATTATCATAAAAAATTGATAAATTTGTCAGAATAAAGAGCCATGAAAATAATCAGAGATGAACTGACTTTTACGACCAGGGGTAATAATGATATCAAGGATTTAACCGGGCCGGTTGATCAGAGACTGGCCGCCAGCCGACTTAAAAACGGGATTGTGACTCTTTTTGTTCCTGGCTCAACGGCCGGCTTAACCACCATTGAATATGAAAGCGGCCTGGTGCATGATCTGGCTTCAGCCCTGGAACGTCTTATTCCAAGCGATATTTCCTATGAACACAACCGGCGCTGGGGCGATGATAATGGCTATGCCCATGTCCGGCATGCCCTGATTGGTCCCTCCCTGACCATTCCTTTTACCGATGGCCAGCTGGAGCTGGGCACCTGGCAGCAGATAATCTTTATTGATTTTGACAATCGGCCCCGCACAAGGAAAGTCATCCTGCAATTCATTGGCGAGTAATATTATGGCTGGTGAAAATAATTTTGATGAAAAGGGAAAGGAGAGGGGAAAATCCAGGGAGGAATTAATCCGGCATTCCTGGTCTTCGCTCGAAAAAAACCAGTCGCTTTCCCTGAAGGAGAAACTGGAAAAACTTCTGGCTTTAGCCCGAGAATGTAAGGTTAAAAAATCCCCGCTGCATCCAGAGGACGAACTTTCCTCGCCAGAAAGAGAAACAGGCATGACCCGAATTTCTGGCTTCAGAATTTTCGAAAATACCTATCCCCTTGATTATAAATATGGCCGGGTTAGTCTGGGCCAGGGATTAAAGATAGAAGGCAGGATTCTGGCTCTCCTGGCTCATAATGAGGCTTTTAAAGAGCTCAGCCTGTCCTCAGCTCTTTTTCTTGATCTTGAAACCACCGGTCTTTCAGGCGGCGTCGGGGTTATTCCCTTTCTTATTGGTTTTGGCTATTTCGGGCAGGAAAGTCTTGAAATCCGTCAATTTTTCCTCGGCGAGCCGGCTGAAGAGGAAGCCATGATTCAGGAGGTCTATCGCTTCCTTGAGTCCAATCCCTTTGAGTGCATAGTGAGCTTCAATGGCAGGGGCTTTGACCTTCCGATTCTTGAAACCAGGTTTACCCTGCACCGGTTGCCCTTTCCCCTGGCCGACCTGCCCCATCTTGATTTCATTTTTACAGCTCGCCAGCTCTGGAAACATAAACATGAGAGCTGCCGCCTGAGCCATCTGGCCGAGCAGGTTCTCAAAGCTTCCCGGTGGGAAGACATTCCCTCCTCGGAGGTTCCTGTTCGCTATTTCAGCTATTTAAGAAGCGGCCAGTTCTCCTTTGTGGAACCAGTTTTAGAGCACAACGTTCAGGATATTCTGTCTCTTCTCGGGATAGTCATTGCTGCCAGTGAGCTCCTGGAGAGCTCTTCTTTTACCGAGGACATGGATAGCTCAGATCTTATTGGCCTGGCCAGAATTCTGGAGGCTGCCGGCGAAGCTGAGCGCTCTTTTGAACTTCTGGAGATGGCCTTGCGCCAGGGAGTGCCTGAGTCTCTGGCTTTCAGCCTGAAAAAGAAACTGGCCTGGTACTGGAAAAAGAACCGCCAGTGGGCGAGAGCAGTTGCCCTCTGGGAGGAGATGGCGCCAGCTGGTAAGCTTTTTTGCTACCGGGAACTGGCCATGTACTATGAGCATTGCTGCCATGATTATGAGCGAGCCCGCGAGCTCGCTGCCGAAGGACTTTCCTTGGCCCGCGGCGTCTCCCGGACTTATGAAGAAGATTTTCTCCGGCGTTTGCAGCGCCTTGAGGCCAAAATCCAGAAGGGAAGATTAATCGGGTGAAAATAAAGACCAGGGTAGAAAATTTCAGTTCCTTTCTCCGGGGGAAAGGGCTGCGCTTCACTCGCAGCCGGGAGCTTATCTGGGAGGAAATCCACGGCCAGAGCGAAATTCATCGCAACGCCGCTGATATCTACCAGAGTCTTAAAAAGAAAGGCCACAGGATTTCTCTTGCCACAATTTATCGGACCCTGAATCTTTTTGTCCAGACAGGTCTGGCCAGGGCCGAGGACTTCGGGGAGAAGCACAGCCATTTTGAGCCTGAGACGCCGGGGACTATCCATGGTCATCTCATCTGTCTTGGCTGCGGCCTAGTTAAGGAATTTGAAGAAGAGGAGCTTAAGAAGGAGCTCGAAGTCATCAGCCAGCGTCTCGGTTTTAGTCTGGCTAAATACTCCCTGCAAATCTTTGGTTTCTGCCAGAAATGCAGCCATTTTCCCTCAAGGGGGAGGAAGAAGAGCTAATTAAAAACTCAAAATTTAAAATACTGGCTTCAGGAAAATATCTGAGTAAAAGAATATTTTTCAGGCAAGTCAGGCTAAAAAATGACCTGTGGATGGTGAAGCTTGAAAAGAATAGTGTATTTGTAAGCCCGGTGCTTATTTTTAAGGGCCATTTATAACTGATAGAGAAATGAAGGTAGTAGCTATAAAAAGAATTAAGTCTCCAGAGAGCCCGGAAAGGAATAAAAGCAGGAAAGGAATTGAAGATTCTGAATTTTTTGAATTTAAGATAATCTGTCCTCATGGAGTTCAGAATGAAAGCGATGGTCTTGAGCAAAACAGCACCCATTGAAACCCTGCCCCTCCGGCTTGAAGAAAGGGAGAAACCCTCGCCTGGGGAGAAAGAGCTTCTGATTCAGGTTGAAGCCTGTGGCTTGTGCCACACTGATCTACATACTGTTGAGGGCGACCTGCCTGAAGTCAGATTACCCATTATTCCTGGTCATCAGGTTGTGGGTCGGGTGATTGAAATCGGGAGAGGAGCCGCCCGATTTAAAATTGGTGACAGGGTGGGCGTACCCTGGCTTTATTCAACCTGCGGCCAGTGTGCCTTCTGTCTTTCCGGCCAGGAAAATCTTTGCCTCCAGGCTCGCTTCACAGGCTATCAGGTTGACGGAGGTTATGCCGAGTATCTGGTCGCCCCTGAAGATTTTGTCTATCCCCTTTCAGAGGAAATAGAAGCTATCCATTTAGCTCCCCTTCTCTGTGCGGGCATCATTGGCTATCGAGCTTTGCGCTTGAGCCAGATTAAGCCCGGGCAGACCCTGGCTCTTTTCGGTTTTGGCGCTTCGGCTCATCTGGCCATTCAGGTGGCCCTCCACTGGGGTTGCAGAGTTCTGGTTTTTTCCCGAAGCCAGGCTCATCGCGAGATGGCCCTAAACATGGGAGCTTTCTGGGCAGGAACAGCCGCTGAGGAACCTCCCCTGCGGGCTCAGGCGGCTTTGATTTTTGCGCCTGCCGGCGAGCTGGTCAGGCGAGCTCTGGAAGTCGTAGATAAAGGAGGTACGGTTGCCCTGGCAGGAATCAGCATGACCCCAATTCCCTCCCTTGATTACAAAAAACATCTTTATCACGAAAAAGTTTTAAGAAGTGTGGCTAATTTGACCCGACAGGATGGTCGAGAATTTCTGGAATTAGCTGCAAAAATACCGGTGAAGACCACTGTTCAGGTTTTTCCCCTTGAGGAGGCCAATGAAGCCCTTATTCAATTGAAAAAAGGGCTAATTAATGGGGCAGGAGTTCTGAAAATAAGTTAGCTGAATAGTCTGATAAAAAGAATTAGAGATAGAAAAGAAAGGGTGAAAATTAAGAGAAAAGGATTATAATGAGATAATATGATAAAAGGAAAAATTCCAATTAATGAAAAATGCTAATTAAAGGAAAAAAAAGAATAGCAACCGCAGATTGAAGAAATTAATTAAAAAAAAATTAATATAAAAACTAAAAAAGATAAAAATAAAGGATAAAAATAAAGATGGAATTAAAAACAATTAACAAGTGAAGAGATTAGAGCAATGGTCGGGCTAAAAAGAGACGATGCGGGAAGGGTGATAAGAGAAAATTTTGAAGAGAAGAGAATTCTCAAAGCCATCTCATGCCTGTCAATTCTGAATTATCCCCTGGATTTTTAATGATGGAAGCTATCAGAGTTGAAAAGCTAACCAAGGTCTTTGATGAGGTGATTGCTGTTAACCAGATCAGTTTCGATGTGGCCCAGGGTGAACTTTTCGGCCTGCTTGGCCCGAACGGAGCCGGAAAAACCACGACCATTAATATTTTAGCCACACTCTTAAAGCCCACCTCCGGCCGGGCCTGGGTTGCTGGCCATGATATTTTAACCGAAAGGAATGAAGTGAGGCGCTCGATTGGTATTGTCTTTCAGGAGCCAGCCCTGGATATTAAATTAACTGGCCGGGAAAATCTGGAATTTCATGCCATGATGTATGGCTATTCCAGGGCAGAAAGGCAGGCCAGGATAAGGGAGGTGCTGAGTCTGGTTGACCTTGAAGATAAGGCTGATTTGCTTGTGGAAAAGTATTCAGGGGGGATGAAAAGGCGCCTGGAAATAGCCCGGGGATTAATCCATCAACCCCGGGTTTTATTTCTGGATGAACCAACCCTTGGCCTGGATGCACAAACAAGGCGCCATATCTGGGATTATATAAAAAGGCTGAATGAAGAAAAAAAGGTGACCATCATTTTAACCACCCATTATATGGAAGAAGCTGATTATCTCTGTGAACGGGTAGCCATTATGGATCAGGGAGTTTTTGTGGCCCTGGATAAGCCTAATAAACTCAAGGACCTTCTTGGGGGTGATGTTATCTCCCTTGAAATTGAAAATAAAGGGGAAAGTTTAACGGAAAAGCTGAAAAGTCTTGCCTGGGTTAAATCTCTGACGTATAGCGACGGCTTCCTTTCCCTGACCACAGAGATGGGCGAAAAGAAAATTCCGGAGATAATTAACCTGGCCAGACAGGAAGGCGCGGCCGTCAAAAGCGTTTATCTTCATAAACCCAGTCTGGAGGATGTTTTTCTTCATTTTACTGGCCGCTCTATCCGGGATGATGTAGCTTCTGAGCGCAAGGGCCCGCCACACGCCCATCGGAGATCCTGGAGGCACCGATGATTTCCTGGACAGCAGTCTATGTTCTCTGGCTAAGAGAAATGAAGCGTTTCCTCCGGGCTCGCAGCCGCCTTATTGGCTCTCTGGCCATGCCTGTCTTTTTTATGGCCTTCCTTGGCCTTGGCCTCAACCGGATGTATCTTCCTGGAATGGGCCAGAATATTGGCTATTTATCTTTTATTGTTCCGGGAATTATAGGCATGAGCCTCCTCTTTTCCTCCACTATTTCCGGTCTTTCTGTTCTCTGGGATAGGGAATTTGGTTTTCTTAAAGAAATAATGGTGGCTCCGGTTAGCCGGCTGTCAATTGTCCTCGGTCGGGTGGCTGGCGGCGCCTCTGTTGTCATGCTTCAGGCATTAATTATTTTATTCCTCTCCCTTTTCTTTGGATTTAAGATTCCGGGTCTTTTTCCCCTGGGACAGGCTCTTCTTTTTATGATTCTTATTTCCCTGACTTTCCTTGGCCTCGGTCTCATCTTCGCTTCTTTAATGAAGGATATGCAGGGTTTCTCCCTGGTTATGAATTTTGTTATTTTCCCCCTTTTTTTCCTGTCTGGCGCTTTATATCCAATCCAAAATTTACCCCGGGCAGTGCGCTTTCTGGCCTATCTTGACCCCCTGAGTTATGGCATTGATGGGCTGCGCTGGTCTCTACTACAAATATCTCTCTTTCCGTGGTATTTTGATCTGGCTTTTATGGTCATTTTTTGTTTATTTATGCTCGGCCTGGGTGCTTTCCTTTTTGAAAAGGTGGAAAGCGCGGTTTGATAGTCTTAATTTAAATTTAGGGATGAGCCCGGGAGGCTAATTTCACCCCAGGAATCACCTGAAAGGGCTATTGCCAATTTTTGATAAAAATAATATTTGTAAATAATAATGAATTAATGTATAAAGAGTAAGCGGGGGCCTTGAGCCAGAAAAATTAATAAGGCGAGACTAAATGAAGAAAAAGGGATTTAGTCTAATTGAAATAATTATCGTTTTGGCTATCATCGGCATAATTCTGGTAGCCTCTTACCCCAGCATTCTCAATACGCTGGAGACAAGGAGCCTTGAGGGAACCGCCAGGGATATCCTGACCACCATGGAAACAGCTCGCTACCTGGCGGTCAATGAAAAAATTCCATATCGAGTGCGTTTTTATCAGCAGGAGAAACTCTGGCGCTATGTTATTGAAAAACAGGTCAGAGATCCTGATAAATTAGATGTAACCTGGGTTCCGGTTCCTAAATTTTTGCCCAGGACTCTTCCCCCGAAATTCAATCCCCAGTTAAAGCTGCCCGAGGATCAAACCATTATTTTTTCGCCCCTGGGAATGATTGAGAATTATAATTTCAATTCTCCTCAGAACCACGAGATTATTCTTCAGAGTTCCAAACTGAAGAGCTATAACCAGGAAGACATAAGAATTGTTCGTTTCTATGCGGGCGGTTCCATAGGCTATGTTAAGGCGAAAAGTTAATTGGAGTTTAGTTTTTTGAATTGAATTAGGTTAAATTTAATAGAGATGAAACAAAAATGATTTTATTAAAAATGAAAAGGATGAAGCTTCGTAGCGCCTTTACTTTTATTGAGGTTATCATTTTATTAGCTTTAGTTACCGTAGTTATTGTAAGTTTAATTCAGCTTTTCAGTCTCAGTGTTCTGCAAAATTTGAGAGCTAATGAGATGAGCAATGCTATTTTCTTAGCCCAGCAGCAGATAGACTATTTAAGAACGCTGACTTCAGAAGAATTAGCGAGTTTTCCCAGCAGCTTGAGAGGCGAAAGCGCTGATGAGCTCTTAGATCTTAATCTTGATGGCACGGTCGACTTTCGGCGCCTGACAAAAATCGATGTGTCCATGGATGGGCTGGGTTTTGATGTTCGCGTTTTAGTTTTTCCTGCCTCAGCAGTTAATAAAAATCGAGATGAGCTTCTGAACCAGCCAGAACGTTATCGGGTTAGAGCCCAGATTCAGACCCTGATTACGAGATAAAAATAAAAACAAGATAAAATTAGCCGTGGCAGGTGAGGCATGAATAATAAAAAAAGATTCAAGGATAAAAGAACAATATGGTTATCTTTTCGCTATAAACAAAAAAAGAGGGACCATGCTGGCTTCACCCTGACTGAAATTCTGGTCTCTTCCAGCATCATGCTGGTGGTTATCCTCGGGGCCCTGGCTTTTTATGCCAGAAGCAATCGGGTTACAGTTGACCAGCAGCAATATGCTGAGCTACAGCACGATGTTCGCTCTGCGATGTATCTTTTGACCCGAGATATCAGAATGGCTGGCGTTGGCTTGCCCGAAGAATTTTTCCTCTATGCCCTGGAAGGTGTGAATAACGAAGATCAGGGAGGGGAAGTTAAACCGGATCGAATCAGGATTTTAGGAAATTTGGAAGACCCCCTCAACTTAACGATAGATCAGTACCAGGGCGGGCAAGGCGGCGGAGCCGTCGATATTAAGGTAAATGATGGCAGCTTCGAACAATATCCCTATCCCCTTGAATTTTATGACGATAAGATTGTCCTTATTTTACCCAATCCAAAATCCTCCTGTCGAACCGGGGCTATCCGCAAAATTACTCATGTCACCTGGAATACTGGAGGAACCAATGAGGGCTTTAATACCTCACCCGGATTAGCTCCAGGAATGAACCCTCCGGGCGGCTTAACGGGGGACTCTCCTTGCTCGCCTGATGATTTTGATAGTGGACTGGTCATGTTTGTCAATGTGAAAGAATTCTGGCTTGATGTCACCGGCAAATATCCCAATTTAACTCCCGGGGTTAAAGGTTATTTGGGCGAGCCTGGTGTTCTCTATATGACAAATAACGGCATCCATTATCCCCTGGCCCAGAATATTGAAAATTTTCAACTGGAATATAATGGCGATTTAGACGATGATGGTTTTCTTGATGGCTTTAAACCCTGGGATGAAAACTGGACAGATGATCAGATAACCCGGATTCGTCAGGTCAGAATTTATTTACTCGGGCGAACGCCCAATCGCTTTGTTTCTGTCTCAGGCCAGGTACCAAAAAATATTTATCACTATCGGCGGCCGGAAATTTCTGATTCTCCTGGAACCGGTACCGACGACTATCATCGTCGCTTTCTTTTAGAAACCACGGTTAATATCCGAAATTTAAATTTGAATCTCTATAATACAGGTCAAAGATGAATCAGAAGACCATTAAAAATCAAAAAGAAAGCCGGGGGCGCTCTTTCTTTTTATTCCTGTATACTTTTTCATTTTCCTCATCGAGAAAATTAATTAATCTGAAAGAACGCCGGGGCTCGGGCTTAATTGTAGTGATTTTAGTTCTCGCTTTTATGCTGGCTGTTGGCGTAACGGTGCTGGTCGTGAGCAGCACCGGGCCGAAGGTTTCTTCGGCCATGCGCTTTCAGGAAGAAGCTTTTAATGCCGCTGAAGCTGGTTTCAATGCCGCTCGCGTGGCCCTGGAAGAATTTTTCCTTTCTCGCCAGTGGAGCTCCTTTTCCGGTCATTATTTAACCGGAATAACTCAATATGGTATTGATATTCCATTTATTAATAATGATTTGAGCAAACCCAATCCCGGTTATTTTCGTCGCCTGACTGATGAGCAAATTTTGAATCTTCTTGACCCCAATCACGATGGGGTGGCCGATGTAGCTGCTGACCAGCTGATCTTTTTTGAAGAACCCTTTAACCGGCAACAAAGTGGCAATAATGATTATCGCCTTACTTACACAGTTTTTCTTATTGACGATGAAGCCGGCACCGGCGGACCCTCAGACCCAAAAGATGTCCTGATGGTCTGTATTGGTGTTGTTCGATCAGGGCCGAGAATAACTGATAAGATTCTGACAACTTGCCGGCTGGAAATAGGGCTTGAGGCACCTGATTAAAAGCAAAGAAAAGAATAAAAAATAAAATTACTGGTAAAAGATTTGCAAAGGAAGACAGAAAAAAGGAGAAGGCAAAATGAGCTCACTTAAAAATACAGTTTCCATAATTTTAATTGTTTTCTTCTGTTTAACCCTGAAATTCAGCGGTCAAACGCCCCAAGTTTGTGAGGAGATAAAAGGTCCCAGTTTTATCGAAAATTTTGATAACGATACTTATAAAGATAAAGTTAATTCTTCTGTGGCTAACTGGCCTAGCGGACCCATCCATTTGAATTATCTTGGGGCTAATTTTGCGGTAACCCAGCCAAGCGGTTTAGGTGGTTATATCTATGTTTGTGCTCCCGGTGATTTTGATGGCGATGGCAGAACTGACCTTATTGGTCTGGATATAGGCAGAGGGGCCAATTACAGTTTGAAGCTTATTCGTAATATGTACAATGATGCCAATGAAGATAAAATTGATGATGATGGCATTATATTTCGAGTTGATAATACCAAGATATTTGATTCAGGTTTAGTTGTTGGGCCAGCTTCCATTACGGCTGGCGATTATAATGGTGATGGTTTGCTGGACTTTTTCTTTTATAAAAACCAAACTGATAGCTTTTCTTACAATAATTTTGTCGCCTGTATGTATATTAACCAGGGAACAAAGAATGATCCTGTCTTTTATGATAGAAACGATTCCAGAAATTTAAATTTTGCCAGTAGGTTCATGGCTGCCGGTATATACTGTAACTGGGCAGCCAACCATCTTTTTAGCGTCGATATTGACAAGGATGGTGACCTCGATATTTTAGTTGCCAGCCAGGATAAGATTTTTCTAATGAGGAATCCAGGTAAAGATAACTTTAAGCTGGAAACATGGGAAATCAGTGAGCTCAATTATGACCGGCGTACCGGTTATAAAGCGCCCTGTCCTGGAGGCTATACTGACCGTGGTACCTCAGCCGTGGCGGCAGCTGATTTCGACCTTGACGGCGATATTGATGTTATCGCCGGTTCGGTAAATGGCTGGCCTTATCTTGTCTATTATCAGAATGATGGCACCGGTCGCTTCATTCGAAGCGAAATTCCAATTCCCAATTCAAATTGTACCGGAACGGTGGCTTTAGCTGTAACTGATTTTAAAAAGGACGGCCGACCCGATATCTTTGGCGCCACTGACCGCTGGAACGCTGGCAATCAGGCCCGGATGTGGATTTACAAAAATATGGGCCGGGAAGAATACAAAGACGAAGAGGGTAATATCTATTATGAAGTTACCTGGCGTTTTACCTGTCTCAATGCCTGTAATCCCATCATACCACCTTATTATGATGTCGACCTCTGCGCCATGGTTGATTATGATTCCGATGGAGATATGGATTTAATTCTGGCCGATGCCAATCATTCGGGCGATTATTATTTAATCATTAATCAATTAGCCCATGTTTATAATCTTTATGGCGAGGCCATTTCCACCAATATTGCCGGGATTAACCCGAGACAGTATTCAATTACCAAGGCAAAAATAAGCTTTATTAATCAGGGTGTCTGGGGAACATCAGCTGGTTTGAAAATCCAGTATTTTCTGTCCAATGATGGCGGTCTTCACTGGGAACCTTACCGTACTTTCGAAGGCACAGAAATTAAACCTTACAATGAAAACCAAGATTACTGGCATATTTTCAATAGCTTCGGAGCTGATCTTCGCTGGAAGGCGATTCTCTCAGCCCCTGAAGATAAAATGGAAGAATATACTGGTGCCTCCTTTGATACCCCGATAATTCGAGACCTTAAAATTGAGTATATTTATGTGACCAGAAAGGAGTATTCTCGCTCTTCTGTGGCCACAACCATTGTCGATCGAAGCGGCGTTAATCGCAAGGTCATAATTGCTTCCTCCTTTGTTTATCCAGGCTGGGAAGGCCACCTAAGAGCCTATGATGTGACCGGGATGAATCCAGCCAAGACAACTTACTCCACCCTGCGCACGGTGAGTGTTTCTGATTTAAGCTCTGCCTCAGGTCGCTGGGTAGCTGAAGGTGTAGATATTATATGGGATGCGGGCGCATTGCTCAATGACCGTTCCCCTGCCTCAAGAAAGATTTATACAGCTATTAACCCTAATAGGCCAGAGGCGGGGAAGCTCCAAAGAATTGAATTTTCCACTGGCAATGCCGATACACTTCGTCCTATTCTGGCCGATTATCAGAATGACGCCCAGGGTTTAATTGAATTTGTCCGCGGTTATGACCGTTACTGGAAGCTGGGCGATATTAACCACTCCACTCCGGTTGTGGTTGGTCCCCCGGACGAAGACCCGGAGTTAATGGGCGATGGCTATAAGGAATTCAAGGATAAATATAGCAAAAGGAAAAAGGTAGTTTATGTTGGAGCTAACGATGGGATGCTTCATTGCTTTGATGTCGCTACTGGTGAGGAACTCTGGGCCTTCATTCCCTATAATCTTTTGCCCAAATTAAAGGAAATGTGGCCTGTTGACCCGGCCAGGGGGACAAGATATTTTGCCCGACGGGCCTATGTGGATGGTTCTCCTTCTGTCGCCGATGTTTATATCAACGGCGAATGGCGAACTGTGCTGATCTGCGGACAGGGCGAGGGTAATGGTCAGGCGCCTGATGGGCAAACTGACATTAAGAACAATTATTATTACTATTATTTTGCGCTCGATGTAACCGAGCCCGAAGATCCTCAGCCTCTGTGGGAATTTGCCGGGGAAAGAATTCGTGGCACAGGTCGAAACTATTATATGACCAATGGTCAAACCTGGTCTGTACCTTTTATTGCTAAGGTTAAATTAACGGAAGGTCCCACCTGGGTAGCCTTTGTCGGTTCAGGTTATGCCCATCCGGTTGACTCTGGCTATAACGCTTACATCGGGAATACCCTGGCTGTAATTAAAGTTGCTGATGGCTCCTTGGTCTGGTCAAAGCGTATCTCTGATATCGATTCTTCGGATAAGAAAAATTCGGCTAATCCCTTCCCCAATATTTATGTTTCTCTTCCCGGTTCGCCTAATGGAGCTGATTTTATTCGTGAATCGGGAAGCCTTGGCTTTGTTGATTATGTTTATATTGGGGACTTAGATGGCCGTTTATGGCGACTTGATGTTACTTCAGATAGGCCGAATAACTGGACTTTTACTGAAATTTATAGAGATCGTTGCTTATATCCAATAATCACCAAACCGGAAATCTGGTTAGGCCTGGGGACAGGAACGACAAGGCCTCGAGTCTACTTCGGTACAGGCGGTGATGAAAGAGCACCAGCAGACCGAACCTATTCTTTTGTCGCCTTAGTTGATGATGCGAAAAATCCACAGGTAGAATGGTTCATAGGCAATCCAGATGAAACGGGGTTACCTCTGACCAAAAAAGCCGGTGACCTTGAAACAGGTGAAAAAATCTGGGCAGATCCTGTTATTTCTGATTACATAATTTATTTTACCACTCTAAAAGGAAATATTGAGGCTGCTGATCCCTGCCAGAATCTTCTGAATAATTTTGGCCGGCTCTATGCCCGCTTCATTCAGCCCGGCATGGGCACACCCCTGGCTGGCAGTGCCCTCAAGGGAAATCAGGGGAACCCCATAGAATATTTAGCCCTGGCCAGCAAAGCGCGAACGGCCGTTACGCTGGGTGAAAGAGAAAGGGTCGCTGGTCTGACCAAGCGCGAAGTTTATATTCAGGAATATGATTCAACCATCGAAAAGCTGGAACAGCCCGTTGGAGCTTTACTCAAAATCAAGTCCTGGCGAGAAATCTACAGAATCTTTCGCTGATGAACGGACACTGTCGGCAGATGGATTTTTTCAAAAGAGGAAGGTCTTCAATTTTAAAATGATGCTTCCTCTCAAAGAGGGAAGAAGCATATAAAATTTAATTTTCCAGTAAAAATCCTGTGTTCAGATAATAATTCGGTCAGAATTCGGTCAGGAGAAAGATTGTTCCCATGAGAGAAAGCGGTCCTCCGATCGCCTCTTTTTTATTTCCTTTCTTCCATTAATTTCCTCTTACCCGAAGCTTTATCTTGGCTCTTTCCTTCGGAATAAAATTTCGATATTTTTTTAGCCCGAACCTGTTGGTCGAAACCTGACTTCCAGATGAGATAACTCAGGACGTCATTTTAAAAGGCTTTTATTTCTCCCAGATGAAACCCGAAATTCATCGCTTGTTGGTCCTCAATTATCGTCGGGCTTGATCTGTTTAAATAAAGAAGGGGAGAGAGGTGATGTCAGGACATGGGGTGATCTGAGAGGACTTTATTTCAGACGATAAATTGCTAACGAGAAGGAAGGTAGAACCAGAAAACATCGTGAAAAAAGGTCGTCGTGAATTCCATTTTTTATCATGTCTGAATTCAATCAATTAAATAAAGCGCGCCTTGATCCTGGAAAATTGGAGATTAAACTGAGGGATGGCTTTATAAAGATTTTTTATCTGGATAAAATCATGAAAAATATATCTGAAGATAATCACCTTTTTGGAAGCTGATCTGGCTTTGCTGGAAAAAAATTTATGAGTAAAGTAAACTGTTATCCTTTTTAAGTTTGAATTAGAAACATACCCCATGATGGAAAGCCTTACTGGCTGGCAGGCTCTGATTCTGGGCATCGTCGAAGGTTTAACGGAATTTTTGCCTGTATCCTCCACTTTTCATCTCCTTCTGACCAGCCAGATACTTAATATTCCTCTAAATCAATATACCAAGCTTTTTGAAATTTTTATTCAGAGTGGGGCCATTCTGGCTGTTATCTGGAATTATCGCCGGGAAATTTTTTCCCGCTTTGATTTAGTGGCGAAAACAGCCCTGGCTTTTATTCCTACCGCTCTTCTGGGCATCGGCCTTTACGGACCAATTAAAAATATCTTCATGATGTATATCCCGGGCCAGATTTATATCTTTATTTTTATGGGCTTCCTTTTTTTGCTATTTGAGTTTCTGGTTCGTCGCGGGCTGATTAAGTTAACCAGAACCATAAATTCGTTAAAATTTCATGAAGCCTTGATAATCGGCAGCCTTCAGGGCTTAGCTTTTTTCCCGGGTGTTTCACGGGCCGGAGCAGTTATTTTAGCCATGATGCTTTTCGGGTATCGCCGCTCAGAAGCTGCCTTTTTCTCCTTTTTCCTGGCCATTCCCACCATCATGGGCGCCGCCGCCTTTGACCTTTATAAATCAAGAGCCGTTCTCATCTCCTTTCGTTATCAGATTTTGCCTCTGAGTCTCGGATTTGTTGTTTCCTTTGTCGTGGCTCTCGTGGCTATTCGCTGGTTTCTTGGCTATCTCAGGAATCATAGCCTGAACCTCTTTGCTTTCTATCGCTTTATGATTGGTCTTCTGGCCTGCCTCTGGTTATTCCTGAAATAAAGATTAATCAAATCCAATCAAGTTCTTAAGATTAAGATTAGTTTTTTAACACAAAAAATGTCACCCTCACCATTTCTGAAATCATATTGTCTGTTTTTAAATCATATTGCCCGAATCAATTCTTTTTCCCAAAAAGACCTTTTTTTCGATAAAATTTCATTTTTTCCTCAATTTTTAAAATGACATTTTCTTCACCGGAAGAATATTTTTAGTTTTCTGAGATTTTTAGCTTTAATTCTCTGGTTTTGATTGACGGCGGGCGTGCCAGAAGAAATAGGCTGGTATGCCCAGGGAGATAATGGCCAGGCCAGCAAAAGAATTCCAGAATTCTTTAATCAGCGTATTAATGGAAATATAAAGAGAAGCCAGGATAAAAAAAACAGGTGTCAGCGGGTAACCCCAGGTCTTATAAGGACGGGGAAGGTCAGGTTTTTTGTGGCGGAGAACGATGACTGCCGCCACTGTCAGACCAAAGAAAAGCCACTGACCGAAAACAACATAGGTGAAAAGCTGCTCAAAGGTGCCCGAAAGACTTAAGATTGAGCTCCAGATAGCCATGATGATGATGGAAACATGGGGCGTCAGAAAGCGCGGATGGACAGCAGCCACCTTACGGAAAAAAAGGCCGTCCCGGGCCATGGCAAAATAGACCCGGGGACTGCAAAGTAGATTCTGATTGGCCGCCCCCGTAATGGAGAAAAGAATAATAAGAGAAATCAGAGAAGCTCCCCAGGCGCCAACAGCAAAATTCATCACATCAGCTGCGATGCGGTTGCTGCGGGCCATCTGCTCTGAAGGGAAGGCATAAAGATAGGCCAGGTTAGCCAGAAGATAAATGCCGATGACAACGAGAGTCCCGGCGAGCAACCCCAGAGGAAGATTGCGCTGGGGATTTTTAACCTCGCCTGAACTGAAAGTAGAACTTTCCCAGCCTTTATAAGCCCAGAGGGTGGCCACCAGAGCCAGGCCGAATTTACCAATGATATCGGAAGAAAAAGTCGGCGCCGGTTTTACCCAGTTGACTACATTGCCCTTGGCCAGGGTGAAGACGATGGCGCAAATAGCGACAATGGCACCAAATTTGATTAAAGTCAGGATGTTTTGAAGCAGAGCTCCCCAGCGGACCCCGACATAATTGACGATGGCCAGAAAAATGACCAGACCGATGGCAATAAGCTTCGTGGCAATGAAGGAGAGATGGGGGAGAAAATGGGGTAGATATTTGGAGGAAAAAGCTACAGCCAGAGTGGCAATCGCCCCGGAGTCAATGACCAGAAAGAGAGTCCAGCCGAAGAGGAAGGAAAGAAGAGAGCCATAGGCCTCGCGAAGGTAAATATACATACCGCCGGCCTGAGGAAACATGGCGGCCAGCTCGCCAAAGGCCAGAGCGCCAAAAAAACAGAGAAGGCCACCCAAGATCCAGACGGACATAATAAGCAGGGGAGAGCCGACATTGGCGGCGACTGTAGCCGGAACGATAAAAATACCTGAGCCAATGACTCCCCCGACAATGATGCTGATCACATCCCAGACACCCAGAACCCGGGGCAATTCAGCCTTTTCGGGCTGAACTTTGGGAGCCGAAATTTCTTTAGCCACTTCTTACCCTTTATTTGATTCTTCGTTACTTTGGAATTTATAAAAAAAATTATTTTTTTTCGCAACAGAAAAGTTTTGAGTTGAATCTGGCCATCTCTTTCTGCCTCCATCTTTTGCCTGGATCTTTTCTTTTTTCAGCACGTCTTCGCTTGAAAAGAACTGGTTCCAGGCTGAATTGTCTCTCGAAAGATATGACTTAAAAGTTTCCGGGATAATTTATTCTGTTCTCGCGGAAATTAAATCATTTAAACTGAGAGAAATTTTATCTGAATCAATTAGCCTTCAAGGGGATCGATGAGGCTTCAATTGATATTCCCTTTGGAGCTGGCTGTGTTTCAGGCCATAAAGGAAATAAATAGATAATCCGGCCAGAAGCCAGATGGCAAAGCGAAGCCAGGTCGTAAGATGGAGGCTGGCAATAAGATAAAAGCAGAAAGCTATCGTGATCAGCGGGGTAAAGGGGACGCCGGGGACCCGGAAACGGCGTTCAAGGTCAGGCCTGGTTTTCCTCAAAATTATTACTCCCAGGGAAACAATAATGAAGGCAAATAAGGTGCCGATATTAACCAGGTCAATAATCATGGAAAGGGGCAAGACGCCAGCAATAAAGGCCGTAATTATTCCAGTTATCCAGGTGCAGATATGAGGAGTTTTGTGCACCGGATGAATCCGGGAAAAAGAGGCCGGAAGCAGGCCATCTCTGGCCATAACCATGAAGATTCTGACCTGGCCATAAATGGTAATGATTAGCGTTGAGATCATGCCGACGATAGCGCCTGTGGCCACCAGGGCTCCACCCCAGCGAATACCATAGCGAGCCAGGGCTGCAGGCAGAGCATTTTCAAGGTCAATTTCTTTATAGGGAACCATGCCCGTCAGAACAAAGGCGACAGAGACATAAAGGATGATGACGACAGCCAGACAGAGCATCAGCCCAAGGGGCACATCCCTTTTTGGATTCTTGGTTTCTTCAGCCGCCGTGGAAACAGCATCAAAGCCAATATAAGCAAAGAAGATAATAGCTGCGCCGGACATAATCCCCTTCCAGCCAAAAGGAGCGAAGGGGCGGAAATTATCCAGATTGACCCTGGAGAAGCCAAGAAAAACAAAGAGCAAGATAACCGCAATTTTTATCACGACAATAATATTATTTGTGGTTGAACTTTCTCTGATGCCAATGTAGAGAATCCAGGTAATTATCAGAACAATAATAATGGCCGGAAGATCGACTATCCCTCCAGCTAAAGGAGCTGTAACCAAAGCCTTAGGTAAATGAATTCCGGCTGTTTCCAGCAAGCCCACAAAAGTCGCGGACCAGCCAGAGGCCACAGCGCTGGCTGAAACCATATATTCAAGCATTAAATCCCAGCCAATTATCCAGGCAATCAGTTCACCGAAAGCCACATAGGCATAAGAATAGGTGCTGCCAGCTACAGGAAACATGCAGGCCAGTTCAGAATAGGTGAGGGCGCAGAAGCCACTGGTTATGGCGGCAATAATAAAGGAGAGAAGAACACCTGGACCGGCCAGATGGGCTCCCTGGCCGGTGGCCACAAAAATGCCTGTGCCCACAACAGAGCCAATTCCGAGAGCTGCCAGGTCAATTGCCCGCAGTGTTTTCTTCAATTCCGTTTTTTCTGAGGCTTCCTGAAGCTGAAAAGGAGCCTTGGTCAGCCATAGATTGTATTTCATCGCTACTCCCTGATAATTAACTTTAAAAGAAAAAGATTATAAAGATGCCACTAGCTTTTGACAACCTTTTTAAGCTTTCGAGTTAATTTTATGTCAGGCGATTTAAACTTTTTTATCGACCAGCTGAAAAGAAGCTTTAAATTAATTTATCTAAAAAGCCATATTTATTTGGCCTATCTCAGCTCAAGCCAGGCCATAAACGGGCAAAAGAAGACGCAGAATCAGCCAGATGATGAGTCCACCGGAGAGGCTGATTAGAATTCCAGCCCTGACCATTTTCGTAATAGGAACGAGCCCTGAACCATAAACAATGGCATTGGGCGGAGTCGAAACAGGCAGCATGAAGGCTAAACTGGCGCCAAAGGCGCTGCCGAGAGCTGGAGGCAAAGGGTTGAAGCCGGAGGCTGTGGCTAGAGAAATCATCACCGGAACCATCATCGTCGCCGAAGCAGTATTGGAGGTAGTTTCTGTTAGGAGAATCGTGACATAAATCCCCATCAGAGTCAGCAACCAGACAGAATTGGTTCCAGTAATTTTAATCAGGCTCTGGCCAACGGCCTCAGCCAGTCCGGTTTTAAACATCAGGTCGCCGAGGCTCAAACCGCCACCGAAAAGGAGAAGTGTTCCCCAGTCAATGTCAACCGCCTCTTTCCAGCTCAGGGTCATTTTGCCCTTTTTCCAATCAATGGGAATAAGAAAAAGCAGGAGGGCACCAATCAGAGCTGCTGCTGCCTCCGGAATCCGGCCTGTCACCATCTGACTTAACGATGAATTCTCGCCACAGACCATTAGAATGAGACCTGGGGTAACCCAGAGAATAACTGTTATTAGAAAGACCAGAAGAGTATTCTTTTCACCTTTTGTCCAGGGCCTGAAAGAATTTGACGCGCTCTCCGGGGTTTTTATACTGGCCAGACCCCGTTGAATTTCTTTAAGGCCTTTCTTGTGCAAAAGAAAAAGAAAGGCAAAGAGAAGGAGATACATGCAGATAAGAAGGGGAATAGCGAAAAGCATCCACTGGAAAAAATTCAGTTTTACCTGAGCCAGCTTATTCAGCATGGCTATGGCTATCAGGTTAGGTGGTGTGCCTACAGGCGTGCCGATACCACCCACGCTGGAGGCGTAGGCAGCCATGAGAAGAAGAGCCGTGGCAAAAGGTGTTGAAGGCTGGCTTGAAGATGAACTTGATTCCTGGTTTTTTGCCTGAAGCATCGAAATCAGGCCTAAGGTAAGGGGAAACATCATGGCCGTTGTCGCCGTATTACTTATCCACATGGAAAGGCCAGCAGTAACAAGACCCAGCATGAAAAGGAGCTTCAGGGGGCTTGTTTTTACCCATTTCCAGGAAAGGACACGAAACGCTAAGCGATGGTCGAGGCCATGAAGCGTCATGGAGCGGGCAATAATAAAACTTCCCATGAAAAGGAAAATAACCGGGTCAGAAAAGGGGGCGAGAGCTGTTTTAATTTCGGCCAGGCCTAAAAGGACGCAGAGGATAACTCCGAGAAGGGCCGTCATGGGGAGAGGTACGGGTTCGCCAATCCACCAGACTACGACCCAGAGAACTATGGCGGCCAGCTTATGGGCTGGGGGAGAAAGAGAAGGGAAAGGGAATAAAAGAATTATAAGAAAAATTAAAGGACCGAGCCCGAAAGAAATTCGGTGGCGCCAGAAATCAAAAAGAGAAAAATTATTGTCTTTTATTTCCATTGAGTGGTATTTTTATTGGTTTTTTTGACAACTTCAAGGGGGTATGATACAAAAGGCTTCTGATTTTTCCAAGGAGGCCCAGGATGAATGTCTTGGTGGTCCTCTTGGCAGCTGTTTTCCTTTTTTTTCTGGCCAGCCGTTATTATGCCCGGTATCTGGCAAAAAATCTGGGCGAGGACCCAACGAGGCTTACGCCGGCCATAATCTGCTCTGATGGACGCGATTTTGTTCCCACCAGAACTTCGGTCGTTTTTGCTCATCATTTTTCCGCCATTGCTGGAGCTGGACCCATCCTTGGTCCAACCATGGCCATTCTTTATGGATTCGTTCCGGCCTGGCTATGGATTGTTCTCGGTGGTATTTTCATCGGGGCTGTTCATGACTATACGGCTCTTTTTATGAGCATCAGGGAAGGTGGCCGCTCTGTCGCTGAAATTGCCCGTAAAACCCTTGGCCGCATGGGCTTCAATCTGTTTATCGGTTTTACTATCATCATGATAACCCTGGTTACTTCCTCTTTTCTGAATGCGACCGCCATGTCTTTAACTTCCCTCTGGCCTTTAAGCAAGATCGGCGTTGAAGAAGGCAAAACCTTTCTAAAAACAGTTGTCATTAATGGAGTCGTCATGGGTCGAATTGGCGGCATTGCTTCGACCTCTGTTATTTTTATTACACTCTGTTCGCCCTTCCTGGGCTGGCTTATCTTCCGTCGCCATCTGAAAACCCTTTATGCTTATTTTCTGGCCGCAGCTCTCGCCATTATTTCTTTTTTTATTGGTATTCATTATCCGGTCAGTCTGCCGGCCACTACCTGGATGGTTATTCTCTCTTTTTATGTTTTTCTGGCTGCCGGTATTCCTGTATGGTTAATCCTTCAACCTCGAGATTTTATTAATGTTCAAATTCTCTATGGCGGTATTGCCCTTCTCGTCGTTTCTATTTTTTCCTCAGGCCTCTCCGGACTGAAAATAGCCATTCCCAGCTTTAATCTCAGCGAGGGTGTGAGTCATCTTGGTCTGATCTGGCCCATGATGTTCTGCACCATTGCCTGCGGTGCCATCAGCGGCTTCCATGCCCTGGTGGCTGGAGGCACAACCTGTAAGCAGGTAGCCAAAGAAGCAGATGCCAGACGAATTGGCTACAATGCCATGCTTCTTGAATCTATTCTAGCGCTTGGCGTTATCGTTGCCCTGGGCAGTGCTATGGATTTTGGGGATTATAAATCCATTGTCTGGCCCTCGGATCCAGCCATCAAATCCAATCCGATTCTCGGCTTTTCTCTGGCGGCAGGCCATCTTTTTAATAAGGCCCTCGGAATTAATGTGGCTCTCGGAGCTGTTTTCGGCATTCTTCTGGTTGAAGGCTTTGTTATTACCACTTTAGATGCGGCCGTCAGACTCAATCGTTATCTTTTTGAAGAGCTCTGGGCCATCCTTTTCTCTCATCCTCCGCGACTTCTCCGTAATTACTGGTTTAATTCCGCTCTGGCTGTTTTTCTCATGTGGATTCTGGCCTATTCCAACGCCTTCAGTGCTCTCTGGCCGATTTTCGGCACAGCTAACCAGCTCCTGGCGGCTTTAACCCTTATGACCGCTTCGGCCTGGCTTCTTCTCCGTCACAAAAAGAATCTTTTTACCCTGATTCCAGGCCTTTTTATGCTGGCGACAACGGTAGCTTCTTTAATCATCCTTCTTGGTAATTATAAAAGAGCTCACAATTATACTTTAATGACGGCCGATATCATTTTAATTATTCTGGCTGCTGGTTTTATCTTTTTAGTTTTTAAAATTTTTTTCCGGCGACAGAAATTAGCTGGATTTAGCACTTAGGTGTTATGGTTATTACAGCTATTACCTGAAAAGAAAAGACGAAAAGTCCAAGGTTGCTCTTAAAATTTTCTAAATGATACCTTCTTAAAAAACTTTTTTAATTCATCTATTATCAAAGACAAATTTATTGAAACATAAATTAGCTCTTAGCTGTTTTTATCAAGACATGGCCATTAAAAAATAAGGTTCTTCCGGGTTTTCTGTGGGTAAAAGGCATGCATAAATCCTTTATGAGAGCAAAGAAATCCCCGTATTTTAGAATTTGAGGCACATGTATTAGCGCTTTTAAATTGTAATTTAATGATATTCAAGGAGATAGGCATAAATCGGAAGCTCTTTGAGCTATCTCTTATTCTTATTGCCTTATAATTTAATCCCAGAATTACCCATAAGAAATTCGGAAGAACCAAAAATAAAAATCAGTAGGGAAAGTTAAAAATTTCTTTGATGGAGGGCAAAAGAAAAGCTGTTTTTTAGACGAGATCAACGGAAAATATTAAGAAAAAGAGTAATAATCAGGGCGTTGGTAAAATCAATAAAAAAGGCGCCGACCAGAGGTACAACCAGAAAGGCTCTCGGGGCCCGGCCAAAGCGGTCAACCAGGGCTTTCATATTGGCCATGGCATTGGCTGTTGTGCCGAGAGCAAAACCACAGAAGCCTCCGCTCATGACGGCTGCATCATAATCCCTGCCCATCAGGGGGAAAATAGGCCAGATGGCGACTAAAGCCACAAGAATGACCTGAAAAATGAGAATAATCAGAAGAGGAAGAACCAGACCGGCCAGCTCCCACAACCTTAAAGTCATCAGGGCCATAGCCAGAAATAAAGCCAGGGAAGCATGGCCAATTGTTTCCAGCGTTTTTTCGGAAAGACCGAAGATATGAGTAAAATCATCCAGATTTCTGAGAAAAGCAGCAACCAGCATCGCTCCAATATAGGCAGGCAAGGTAATTCCAGTTGTGGCGATTAAGCGGCTCAGCCAGGCACCCAGGCCCATGGCCAGAAGCAAAACGACAACATTTTTAATAAAATCGCGGGCTTTCATGGTTTCTTCAATTTCTTCGGAAGTTATATCAGCTTCAGCTGGAATTATTTCTATTTTCCCAGATTTATTTTCTTTTATCAGGCCGCCCCTGGATTTTAAACGCCTTTTCTCGATGATTAAAGTAGCCACCGGTCCTCCAATAAGCCCTCCGGCAATGATACCGAAAATGGCCGCAGCAATGGCGACACTAGTAGCAGCTGGTACGCCCGCCTGTTCAAAGACTGGGCCAAAAGCCATGGCTGTGGCCGGGCCGCCAATCATGGTCATGGAGCCGCTGATAACCCCGTATAACGGGTGGATTTTAAAGGGAAGAGTAAGAGCAACTCCCAGGACATTTTGCAGAAAGACAACTCCCGTGGTCAGGCCATAAAAAAGGAGGACCTGGGGTCCGCCAATTTTAAGCAGGGAGAGGCTGGCGCTGAAGCCGACTGTTGTAAAAAAGGCAATCATCAAAGGTTCGCGCAGCGTCATATCAAACTCAAAGAAATTCAAGCCAGCCATTTTGCCAAAAAGATTGAGGAAAGCTATGACCAGACCTCCCACAACAGGCGCTGGAATACTATACCTGGCTAACGGTTTGATAAGACGAATAAGAGCGTGGCCTAAATAGAGAACGACGCCGGCGAAAGCCACTGTCTGAATAAGGTCCAATTTAAGCATCGAACAAAACGCCTTCGTTTATAACTCAGGCTCTTTTACTTTGTCAACTGACATGTTAGACCAATCTAAGCCGAAATTTCCTAATATCAGCATAAGCGCGCCTTCACTTGCTCTGCCAATTGAGTGCAGTAGACGAGCCTTGCCTTATTGCTTTTATCCATATTTTTTAGCAATCAATCGCTCTTTTCATTGATAAAAAGTCACTGGCTGGAATAATGATAACAGGAATATCTAAGAGTAGTGTCAAGCATTTTGGGTAAAATTAGAGGCAGCCTTGAGCTGCGGAATAAAAATAGCCGAAACGGCTTTTTCCATTGAGGCGAAAGCCAAATTGGTCTCAGGCGAAAGTGTCTGCTGATCAACGCCGCCCGGAGAGCTCAGATAGGTCAAAGCTATTTCTCACCACACACCTGAATTACCTTTATTTGAGCTGAAGCTATGTTTTTTATTATGGCTATCTCAGAAAATACTTGATTGTCTTATTTTTATTTTGAGCTAAAAATCTCTTTATCCTGGGCTTCTTCAAAATGTTCAAGAGTTGGATATTTACGGAAAAACTCCTTAACTGTAGCCGCCACTGTTCCGCTTAAAACAAAAAGAGCAATCAGATTGGGCAGTGCCATAAATGCATTGGCAATGTCGCCGATGTAAAAAACAAGTTCAATGGAAATTATGGAGCCAATGAAACAAAGGACTACATAGATTACGCGGTAGGGATAGGTTACTTTTAGACCAAAAAGAAATTTCATACATTGTTCACCATAATAATACCAGCCAATAAGTGTAGTGTAGCCGAAGAGGAAAGAAGAAAGAGCTACAACCAGGCTACCAAAATGCGAGAAAACTTTGGCAAAGGCGGCAGCAGTCATGGCCGTACCGTTGAGACCGCTCTGCCAGGAGCCAGTAGCCAGGTTGATTAAACCGGTCATGCTGCAAACAAGCAAAGTATCAATAAAGACTTCGCCAACGCCCATGAGACCCTGGTGGACAGGGGAGGGTGTTTGAGCTGCTGCATGGGCGATGGGCGCACTACCCAGGCCGGCTTCGTTCGAGAGCAGACCTCTTCTAAAACCCATCTGAAGAGCACTTTTTACAGTAGCACCAAGAAAACCACCAGCGGCGGCAGCTGGCGTAAAGGCGTGCTTAAAGATTAAAGCAAAAACCTTGGGAATAGCGGTTATATGGACCAGGAGAACAATAATGCCGGAAATTAGATAAATGAAAAGCATAGTCGGCACGATTTTTTCAGCCACAGCCCCAATTCTTTTAATCCCCCCAATGACCACCAGACCAACCAGAGTGGTGACGATTATCCCGATAATTAACTTGGGTATACCGAACTGGCTGTTAAAGGCCAGAGCTATTTGATTAGCCTGCATCATATTGCCTGTACCAAAGAGGGTGGCGAAGGCGCCGCAGATAGCAAAAATCGGGGCCAATATTCGGGCAAAAGTAGCGTTTTTGAAGCCATTTTTAATGTAATACATGGGGCCGCCAGCAATCCGGCCATCAGGATACTTTTCTCTATACATGACCCCAAGAAGAGCCTCGGAAAATTTAGTTGCCATGCCAACTGAACCGCAGACCCACATCCAGAAGATAGCTCCAGGACCGCCGGTAAAAAGGGCTGTCGCCACCCCACCAATATTGCCATTACCGACGGTTGCCGCCAGGGCTGTTGACAGGGCAGCAAAGGGCGAAATATCACCCTCTCTTTTAATCTTTGACCGCCGGCCCATGAGCCCGGCGAACATCAATTTAAAGCTGTCCCCGAGTCTTCGGAATTGAATGAAGCCGGTGCGCAGACTGAGCCAGAAGCCAGCGGCAAAAAGAATGAAGAGCATGTATCCCCAGATTTGAAAAGAAATTTTGGTCACCCAGATGTTGAGTTGCTGATAAAATTCCTGCATCTTCCACTCCTCGCTGGGGCATATTATCATAATTGATTTTGAGTCTCAAGACGAAGGCTAAAAGAAAAAAGACTTTTCAGGCGAGGATTCTGGAAGAGATCAGGCAAAAAAAGAAAACTCACCGCAGGTGACCAGACTTAATCCGACAAGGCTATTGGCAATAGTTTTGATCTGATTCAAGTCAGAAGCCTCAGGCATATGGCCCAACTTGATTTTTTACAAAATGCTTGGAGCAACCCAGCTTTTAACAATGGATAAGGTTTCGAATATCATAAATTTTCCAAGGCCAGGGCGGTCATGGTCAGAAGTCATCTCGCAGGTTTTTCCTGGCTCGCAGGCACTCATTTCAAGTTGAAAAGATAGGCCTGATTCGGTATATTCATAATGGCTGCCTCGAAGCGCGCCCGTAGCTCAGATTGGATAGAGCGTCTGACTACGAATCAGAAGGGCGGGGGTTCAAGTCCCTCCGGGCGCGCTCCCTTTTTCAGCCATATCTCCTTTAATATCAATAACTTAGACCTCAATTGGCGCCCATTGGCATTCCAGTCTTCAAATTGTTTTTTAACCCCATTTAGGCCAAATTTTTAAAAAAAGTCGTAAGAAAGTCGAGCTATTGTCAGCAAAGATCAGTTCTTTCTGGTGAAATAAATTTAAATATAGGGATAAAGAAGTTCTGGCTGGCCTTTTTCGACGTACATAATAAAAAATGACTTAACTTTAAGGTCAAAAAGCCCTGATTAAGAAATAACTTTCTTTAACTTTCTTTTTGTTTCTCTTTTAATTTTCCTTATTTTTTGGTAAAAAACGGAAACAGGCTGAAATTTAGCTTTCAGGAGCGGACAGCATGGCCGAAAGAGAAGAATCCGGTCGTGGCACCTGGGGTTCCAAAATTGCCTTTATTCTGGCAGCTGCCGGCTCAGCCATCGGCCTGGGCAGTCTCTGGCGTTTTCCCATCATGGTCGGCCGGATGGGTGGAGCCGTCTATGTTTTTGCCTATATTCTGGCTGTTTTTTTTATTGGTTTTACCGAAATGCTGGCCGAGCTGGCCATTGGTCGCCACACCCAGAAGAATCCGGTTGGCGCCTTTGAAGCTATCCGGCCCCGATCGGGCTGGAAATATCTTGGCTATGCTGGAGTGGTCACGACCATTGCCATTCTTTCTTATTATGCTGTTGTCGCCGGCTGGGCCTTTGGTTATCTTTATAAGACTATTTTTGGTCTTTTTCGAAATATTACCTGGGAATCATCGGCGGCTCTCTTTAATCGTTTTGTAGCCAATCCCTGGGAGTCCCTGTTTTGTTTCCTGGTGGTCATGGGGATTACGACCTACATTATTTCACGGGGAGTACAGTCGGGAATTGAGAGATTCGCTAAAATTCTCATGCCTTTGCTTTTTATTTTGATGATTTTTCTGGCCTTTAGAGCTCTGACTCTGCCCGGGGCCAGCCGGGGTGTCGCCTTTTATCTTAAGCCTGAGCTCAGCAAAATCGATGTTAAGGTTTTATTTTTTGCTCTCGGGCAAGCCTTTTATTCCCTGAGCCTGGGGATGGGCATAATGATTACCTATGGAAGTTATATTTCCAGGGAGGAAAATCTTGTTTCTTCAGCTGGCTGGGTCTGTTTCTCGACAACTCTTGTCGCCTTTCTGGCTGGAATCATCATCTATCCAACTCTTTTTGCCACCCCTGATCTAACACCGGAAAAATTTGAGCCCTCCCTTGGCCTGATGTTCCAGACAATTCCCCTGGTGATAGCTAAACTGCCAGGCGGTTTTCTCTTTGGCGTTCTCTTTTTTATCCTTCTTCAGGTGGCTGCTCTGACCTCAACTGTTTCGCTTCTGGAGGTTCCGGTCGCTTTTCTTATTGATGAACATAAATGGGCTCGGCCGAAAGCAGCCCTTTTTCTGGGAGGCCTTTCTTTTCTTCTGGGTATTCCCTCAGCCCTTTCTGTTGGCGCCTCCACGGCCTTAACCAGGTTCGGCTTTTTCAACAAAATGGACCTTATCTTTGGCAATATCCTGCTGGCTGTGGGTGGTCTGGGAGTTTTAATTTTTCTTGTTTATTTCTGGGGAATAAAGCCAGCCCTCGAAGAAATCAGGGCAGGCTGCCCGCGCTTTAGCCTGGAGCCTCTCTGGGTTTTTAATGTCCGTTTCCTGGCTCCCCTGGCCATCCTCATCCTGCTGATCTTCATAAAAACAATAACCGGATAATTAAATTTACACGGTTCTTTCGACGTGTTTTTTCTCAGTTGATAGAGGCCAGTCTTAAAATTAGACTGGGATGGATAAATCAATTTGAGAAAATTCAGCCCTTTTGAATTGACCTTCAAGCAAATTCCTGGTTACAGGAAAGTTGAGTTAAATCCAGATAAGTGAAGAGGCCATATTTATTATCAGTTAAATAACTGTTCCGGGGTAAATAACTCCGTGTTTGGGTACAACAATTATCCCATCCCGGATGACATAGTTTTCATTGTCCTCATTCTGAATGTTTCTCTGATTAATCAGGCGGCAATTGTCACCGATGCGGGCATTTTTATCGATTATGGCTCGCCTGATCTCGCAATTTCGGCCAATGCCGATATTGGGGACTCCCCGCCGGGCGTTGGCTTCAATTTCTTCTTCAGATTCAAAATAATCGGCTCCCATGATAACCGAATCTTCAATGACGCAATTTTCGCCAATTCTTGATCTGATGCCGACAATTGAATTCCTGATCCAGGAGCGATTGATAATGCTACCCTCGCAGAGAATTGAATTTTCTACTTCAGAAAAGATAATTTTGGAGCCAGGCAAAAAACGGGCGTGCGTGAAAATCGGTCTTTCTTCATCATAAAAATTAAAGGGTGGCAGAGGCCTGGTTAATTCAATATTGGCCTCATAAAAGCTTTTAATGGTCCCGATATCCTTCCAGTATCCCTGGAATAAATAGCCATAGACATTGTAAGTTTGAATGGCAAAGGGAATAACGCCACGGCCAAAATCCTCGAAAGGTGTTGTCTTGAGCAAATCGCGCAGCACGGGCCAGGAAAAAACATAGATGCCCATGGAAGCAAGGTAACATCCCTCTTTCCCCTCAAAGCCCCAGGCTGAAGCTAAGGAGGGCGGAATGGCCATAGTTTCAAGCTCCGGTCCTGGCCGGGGCTTTTCTATAAAAGAGATTACTCTCGAATCTTCATCCAGTTTCATTATTCCAAGTTCAGGTGCCTGCTCAGTGGTGACTGGAGTTACTGAAATAGTCACATCAGCCCCTTTTTTCTGGTGGAATTCAATAAAGGGCCGGTAGTCCATGCGATAGAGATGGTCGCCCGAAAGAATAAGAACATAATCACCTTTACCTTCGATGAAGAAGAGATTCTGACGCACAGCGTCAGCTGTTCCCTGATACCAGTCGCGGTTTTCAAGGGTCTGCTGGGCACTCAAAATAGTGATAAAACCTGGGCTGAAGTTATCAAAACGATAGGTGAGAAAAATATGCCGGTGCAGGGATTCTGTGCTGAATTGAGTTAGAACGTAAATTTTTCTTAGTCCTGAGTGCAGACAGTTGCTGATAGCAATATCGATCAACCGGAAGCGGCCGGCAATGGGGACCGCGGGCTTGCTTCTGATTTTGGTCAGGGGATAAAGGCGCGATCCCTGTCCTCCGGCCAGAATAAGGGTAAGGACATTTTTCATGACCGGATTTCTCCTGAAGCCGGGCGCCGACGTCGTTCAAAGCCAGAAACGCAGACAAATTCGAGTTCATTTTCCGGGTCAATGGCGTCCAGAAGCAGATTGAGCCCGAGAGTGTCGCTGGCGATATGCCCGGCGACAACAATATTTAAATTTGCTTTTTTTGCTTTTTCTAAATGCTCTTCACTGAAATGCATGCCGACAATAGTGGAAATACCACTTGTAGCAATTTTATCAAAAATTTCCTTTGAACCCTCAGTCCCTCCGGTCATATCCACATAAATCTGGCCGCAGCGGCTGTTCTCCGAACCATGCAGGATTTTGGGCGCCCCCTCCAGTCTGGCCGAGGCCTCATATTCAGGTATGCTGCGCAGTATCTTCAGCAGGTCCCGGAGAAAAAGAGGCTTTTCCTGGTCAAATCTTTTTTTAAGATAGGCGGTAACACAGTTATCGGCCGGGGTATGAAGGCAGAGGAAGGGAAGGCCCAGCAGGCGAGCGACATCAACTGTTCGGTTATGATTTACGGGCAGAAGACGCCTCTCCACCTCGGCTATCCTTTTTTCCATGAGCTGTTCGACCACACTCACAGCAATGCCATACTGACTCAGAAGATCGACCTGAAGCTTCATGACTTCGGCCAGGCGGGCCAGAGCCCGGCCTTCAGGATGATGAGCGATCAAGCAATCAATTTTCTCTCCTCGGTCGCGGTTGAGAAGATAGGCGAGAAGAACCTCACCTACCTCAAGATCAATGCCCACCAGGACCTTTTTTACCTCTATTTCCGGGTCGCCCCAGAGAATTCTGGAATCAGCAAAGGGATTGAAGAGACGGTCCAGATCAAAGGAAGCTTTTTCGCTTTCTTCTAATTTTTCATATTTTTCCTTTTCTTCGGCCAGAAGGCGGTTAATCTCTTCTCGGCCCCTTAAATCATAGTCAATACCAATAGCCACGGCGCGACGATAAATTTCTCCCAGCTTCATTTTATTACCTCCGTCAAGATTTATATTTTAACTCAGGTTTTCCCCGGGGAAAAGAAAATTTTCCTTCCCGGGGCTGTTATCTTATTTTTTGAAATCAGGGGAAAAAATTTGATTCAGAAGAGACATAAGGCTTGCCGTCTGCAAGCTGAATATGGTAAAAAGAAAAAACATGATAAAAGATGTTTTCAGGGCCAAGGTCAATCGTTGCCTTGATTTATTACAAACTTCGCTCAAAGAGATTAGCGCTCTGAGTGAAAGAGTGAAAATTGAGGCAAATGAGTATTATCGTTTGCGCCATCAGGTCAGGGAAGCGAAAGCAGCTTTTGACGAGGTGAAAAAAGAGGCCAGGCGCCTCTTTGGCCCCCCACCGGCTTACGCCCCCAGGGATTTTGAAAGAAAGCGAGAGGAAAGCCTGGAAAGGCTGCGGCTTCTTGTTAGAAGCGAAGAAAAGGAAAAGATAATCGAAGAGCTTTTTCAGGATGAGCTCATTGGCCGCTATTTTGACCCGGAGGAAGTCAAAAAGTTCGTTGAGGAACAGTTCGAAAGCCAGAAAAAGGGGAAGCGAAAATTAGTCAATTTTAAAGCCCGCCTTTTTATTGAAAAGATTAAAAGAGACCTTAACCAGGCTGAAACTTCGATCAACTCCATAAAGAGCAAGGTTGACTTCGGCTAATTTGTTCTTTCTTGCCAGAGGGACCTCATAAATTTTTGAAATTTTATTAATCTGGGATTTTTGGCGAGGTTAAAAAGAGAGGTTAAAAAGAGAAATTATTCTACTTATTAAAGCTATCCGGGGTTTTCCCTTTTTTGAAGGGACGGCAATGGACCCTTTAATAAGAGAAGAGTCTTTTTTTTATGTTATTTTACTTATTGAAAAACCTGTTTGAAAATATTGACCAGGTCCAGGGCATAATCGACCTCAGTGAGGGGAATATTGCGGGCTTTAGCGATATTGGTAAAACGGCCATCCTTGTTACTGTCTTTGGTGACAATAATATAATCGGCATAGGGCGCGACAGCATCAATCATTCTTTCGTTATCGCTACCAGGAGCACCGCGCAGGGCGGAACCACCAACATGAACTGCGATGATAAAGATTTTATTTTTCTGGCAGTAATCCACGATTCTTTTCAGTCTGGCTTCTTCGGCTTCCACCGTCAGGCCTGAAGCCCCCATTCCTTTAAGGCTGGCCCCGATAGCAAAAATAATCGTTTTATACGGGGTCCCTTTGGGGTATTTGCTTAAATCAGTGTAGACCTCGACGTGAAAACCAGGTCCCGATTCCCTGTCAGCCAGACCAACGCCACTTTTAATAAGATCAACATCAGGGACATCGCAATAATCATACTTTATGCCCGCCTCTTCCAGGATGATGTTGATAGTATTGACATCATTGCTCTGTCCAGCTGAAGTTGTCAGAACAGGGAGACTCGCCTTAGGAATTTTTGTTTGAGCCACAAGAGGGAAGATAGAAAAAAGCCCGGCTATAACTGAAAAAATAATCAGAAAATAAAAGCTTTTTCTTAGATATTTCATTTGTTTTCCTCCACCTTACTTTTATTTTGATTTAGTTTTTTCATTCCATTTTCTTTCTATTTCTTCCTTAACTTTTCCTTATTATGGCGCCTCTATTTTACACCTTCTTCGAAGATAACATCAAAAATGCGGATAGCCTTGCGCCACCATTCAGGATAGGCTGGTTGATTGCGATCCATAATTCTTTTTTCAATATCATAGAACTTGAGGTGATTGAATTTAACCAGAAGGTCATCACCCAGCTTCCACCAGGCCTCAACAACATTTTTCGCATTATTCAAGCAATAGGCTGTCAAAAATTCAGATGCCCTGGCCGGTGATTCCTTATAAAGCTCGAGGGCTCTGTCATCTATTTCCCTGGTCCTTTCCAGGGCCCCGCCTTCCCATTTAGCCTGAGCTTTCTTAACCTCCTCCAGACAATAATTGTAGGCTACCTGGACATGAAAATCGACATAGTCAAAGGCCCAGCGAGCCGATTCTCGATTAAAAATCCAGTGGTCGCCGATTTTGAAGGAATCAGGCATATCGGTTATACCCGCATAGAAAGGCATATAGCAGGAGGTGTCCTGGGCGCCAAAGGCTATCCAGACCAGACCCCCGATGGGATTGGGTAACCAGCCCCGGCACTGGGTGATGGTGGTATATTCGGCCCTGGGATCACAGATAGTCCTGGTGGTCCCGAAATAATTAGGATTGCGGAAAGGACCGCCTCTTATGCCCTTGACCCGGTCAAAAATAGTTCCCTGAGCCCTGTCCCGGGTCATGGTCATGACATCCTGAACGGAAATTGGCCTGTCCGGCTTAACCGAGAAGGGATAATCCATATTGGGGGTATCAGGGCTGAATTTTTGAGATGGGGCCACCAAATCAAAGAAACGCCAGAGTCGGGCCCTGCGACCTTCAGTTGACCTGGCACTGCCTTCAGCAGGGGAATAGGCTTTCTTCCAGTTGAAGGGCTTTCCGCTCCTGGGGTCATAAAGGCCCTGTTCAATGGCGAAGGAGATAACATTGGGTGAAGCCATGAAATAGTCTGGATTTTTGAGATCTATTTCACCTATCCGGCTTTCATTGGGGCAGACACTGACATGGTCATCAGGCACCCGCTGGGCACACCAGACAGCTCCTGGCTTACCGCTTTCCGGTTTCCACAGGGGACCAACAGGCATAATTTCAAAAACCCAGACTTCATTGGGGTCATGAACGCAGAGCATTTCGCCATCGTCGTTATAACCATAGCCATATTTTTCAGCCAGAGAGCCCATAATTTTGATAGCTTCGCGGGCTGTTCTGGCTCTTTCCATGGCAATTAAAGTCAGCATGGTGATATCAAATTTAGCACTGGGTGTATTGTTGACCAGTTTGCGCACCGTGCCAATGGTTGATTCGCCGATAGCAACCTGATTTTCATTCATATAACCGAACATACCGTGAATATAGGCATAAGTATGGGGAACCTCCGGTATCTCCAGACCAGTAAAATCCTGTTTGTAAAGATCCCATTTTAAGCCCTGCTCAGGCGGCCAGGTCTTGTATTGATTGATGTGGTAAATTTTTCTGGTTTCGCCTGGATTATGGTCAGCCGCCGGAACATAGCGAAAAGTCCAGTCACAGATACCGCAGTCACAGGTATGGGTAGCCATGGTCGAGCCATCAGCTGAAGCTTTTTTCCCAACCATAATAACTGTACAGGCCTTCTCTGAGTCAGCAGATAAAGTTAAATCTGATTCTAATTTTCCCTTTCCAGGTAAAACCAGAACCATAAAAGAGAAGATAGCCAGGATAAGCCCAAAGGGGATTAAATTTTTCCATCTCATCTCCAACTCCTCAAAGAATTTTTTAAATAATAAGTTCATTTCAGATTCCGAAAAGAAGGCCTGAATTCATAAAGGAGAAAGCAAAAAAAGAGAAAAAAAAGAAAACCTCCTGGTCTGAATTATGTGATAACTCATTTTCAATTGAAATAAATTCTGTCAGGAGGAACGGTTGAGGGGTCAGTAAAATAGAAGCCAACTCCTTTTCCGACCACCTCAGCATAACGGGGAACATGGTGAAGTATAATTGACCGTTCAGGGCTGCGCCGCGAATACTGCCTCAGGATTTCCAGGGTGACGGAAAGGTGCTGGCCAACCCTTTTTTCTATGGGCCAGCCGGTTTCATCGTAGGGCACAAAGAGTTTATTCTTCCTAGCCAGGCGAAGAAGAAAAGGGTCCCGGCCATCAAGAAGAAGCTTTTCTGTTTTTGGCCCTGTAGGCTGGTCTAAAAAGGGAATGGGAGCTTCCAAAAGAAAAGGCATGGCCTCGGAATAATCACCAATTTCCCGGTGAGAAAGGCCCCTGAACTTTGGCGGTGAGGGCTCGACATGATTATCAAATTTTTCCATGGCCTTCACGGTCAAAGAGACCATGGTGGCTAATTTGGCCGATTTTTCCGGAGCCACGATACAGTTGGTCACGGGAAACATGGTTTCAGCTCCATGAATATCAATGACCAGATCTACCTTTTCCTGGCGAATCAGCTCCATGGCAGCATAGGTCACCTGTTCCATGGGCAGGCCGTTGGGTCGTCCTGGCCAGGTCCGATTGACATTGCGGGCATCCAGAAAAGAAAGAAGCTGGCGCTCAGGATAATGGATGTATACATCCGGATCTGGCCATTGATCCAGGGGCGAAGCCTCGCGGTTACCCATTCTGAACTTCTTTTTTCCCCAGCCTGTGGGAATTTCAAAAAAGAGGGGATAGCCATCACCGGGCCGGGTCGCCCGGCTGGCACTATGATTGAACTGGGGAATAATGATGACTGTGCCTCTGTCCACCTGGCCATTTTCTATCATTACCAGGGTGGCCAGCATGCCTTCAGGCTCATTGGCATGAGTATTTCCCAGGATTAAGACTTTTCCTCCCTGTTCCTTACCATCAAGGAAAAAAACCCAGGTGTCAGCCATAGTCCCTTGAAGGGCCGGAAGATAATGACTGAGTTTTACGACTCTGGTGACACCGGGGCCGGCCACGATGGGCAGCTGGTAATGGCGATGCTGGTAAAGTTGAAATCCAGAGATAGTCAGAAAAATGGCCAGAAATATTAAAAGAATAATTTTTATCCGCATCATTTATTTTATCCTCAAAAGGCGAAGAATCAGGGGAACAAGCACAAGTAAATAAAGAATCATCCGGTCAACCTTTTTCTTTTCCAGCCAGAAATTCCAGAAAACCATGGCCGCAATAAAAGCTGAAATCAGATAATAAGAAATCATGATTATTTTAAACATAATTTTCGGTCCTTCCCTTTAAATCCATCTTATTGTCTGATTGCTCTTGCTTTTTAAATCTCCCCTTAATATTTCCAGTATCATTTAAGTCAAATCTCAGCCATTTTTTAGCCAACGCTCCAGCGGACCAGAAAACTGAGCCTGGTACTGAAAACGACCATCAGAACACCGGCAATGGTGATAACTATCCAGGGAAGCCAGGTTCTTTTAAGGAAGCTCCAGTAGGAGCCTTCATAGTTGGAAACCATAATGGAAAGCCGGCCAATCAGGGCAGTGGGTGGTAAACCATCCCCCAGGGGCCAGAGAAGGCTCAATCCAGAAATGGCCACGGTGGCATGATAGCCCAGGGAATCGAGGTACCAGATTAAAGGTATACCCAGGATGGCTGCTGCTCCATAGGTTAAAACGCCTTCAGAAACAGGAATGATGATGGCTAAGAGAATAAAAAGGACAACAAGGGGGATACTGATAACCACATAGGAAAGAAGTCCTCTGACACCGCTGGCTGTCATCACCTGCTGGAGCATGCCAATGTCAATCATCGTGGCAATCAGCGGCAATAATCTGGCCATGGTGTCGCGAGCGATAGTGAGGAAGGGAAGTTTCCTGGGGCTTGTAAGCAAGGCGATTATTGAAGCTAAAAAAAATTCAAGGGGAAGGCCCAGAACAGGCATCTGAAATGGCCAGAGGCGGTAGGCCAGAATCAAGCCGAAAAGGACAATAAAGGGCAAAGCTACCCGCCACCAGCTCATACCTGGAGGAATCTGGATTTTTTCCAGAGCTTCTCTGGCAAGGCCAGTTTCTTCCCTTTTCCAGCCCAGAGCGAAAATGGTGAAAGTTCCCAGCAAAAGAACAGGCAGGCCCAGCGGAAGTTCAAAGCCAACATAGGGGATAGCCGTGCCAGCACAAAGAACCATAGCCCAGATATTAACGGGAGGAGCAGCGGCGCTTAAGCCAGCGAGGATAAAGAGAATGGCTGCTGTTCTCGGCCGGGAAATTCCAAGATAATTAAGGGCCACAGCGACAGGTGCACCCACAACCAGAAGGGAGACACTTCCCGCTCCAGTTAAAGCTCCGGGAATGAGAACAATTATCATCAAAACCAGAAGAGCTAAGGGTCTGATTTTGCCCAGGGATTTCATGGAGGAGCGAACAACATAATCAATTCCCCCTGATTCTCTCAGGATGGCCATGAAGATGGTTGCTGTGGAGAAAACCAGAATGACATCAAGATAAGTAAAGGAACCTTCGGCTAAATGCCTTAAAATTTGTGTCCAGGGAGGGGTGGAGAAAAAAGCACCGGCTATGGCTCCAGAGAAAGCTGCCAGAAAGAGACTCAGTTCAACAGAGAATCGTCGCCACTGACCCAAGATATAGGCCAGAACCATTACGCTCAGGACAATTAGAATTCGGCCAATCATCGCAAAGCTGTGGCTAATTTATTTCCATTTAAAATGAAAGTCAAGAAAGAAATGACTCCTTCCAAAATGAATTTCCAATTAAGTGCCAGCAAATTTGCTCTTTTTGCCACAGAGAATTCGGTTGAACCTTACCCTCTAAAAGGCTTGCAGGTCAAGTGTGAGAAATCGTGATAGTTTAAATGAACAGATTAGAAAAACATGTTCTGGAGAATTCCTGACTTTATGAGAATCATAAGAGTCGAATATTTTACTGGAAAAAAATCAATAAAAAGTCTAAAAAAATGACTTGAAAATGGAAAAAGATTTGTGATAGGAAGAGAAGGGAAAAGAGAAAATGTTCTTGGGAAAAATTTTTAAAAAGAAAAAAGAAGAGCAGGAAGAGGGTTGGCTTAAAAAAACCCGGTCAGACCGGCGCCGGGATCCAAGGATCGAGGAGGAAAAGGAGGTCATTCTGGAGATCGTCAATTCCAGAAGTTTGAACGAGCAGGAGAAAAAGCAGCTTTTAGCCCGAAGCCATGATATTTCAGTGGGCGGCATCCGTCTTGAAGCGGCCGAAGAGTTTGCGCCCGAATCCCTCATCCGGCTGAAAATTCCTTCTGATCAGTTAGGCAAATGGATTCAAGTTTTTGGTCGGGTCAGATGGATCAAGAAGATTGAAGAGCAGAGAATAATCGAGCTTGGCCTGGAATTTATTGATACGCCTCCTGAGACTGTTCTTGATTTAATGGAACATATTTACCGCCGGAAAAGCTAAACCTTCGATGGCCCTTCATCAAAAAGAAAAAAAGTTAATCTTTTTAATTTGATATTTTAATTAAATTTGGCCAGCAAGCAACGAATAATTTGTCATAAAAGCCAATTCTGGAGAAAAAAATGAGTCGCATAAAATCTCTTGCTCCCTGGCAATGGGCGGCCTTGGTTTTGCTGAGGGTTATCATTGGCTGGCATTTCCTTTATGAAGGCCTGGCCAAAGCCTTTAACCCTTACTGGTCTTCAGCCAGCTATTTAGCTGAAGCTAAGTGGCTTTTCCCGGATTTTTTCATGGCCATTGTCGCCAGTCCGCACTGGCTTAAAATTGTTGATTTTCTTAATATCGGTGGCCAGATAGCTATTGGTCTGGGCCTCATCACTGGCTTTCTGACAACCCCGGCCTGTTTAGCCGGTCTTGTCCTTCTTGCCCTTTATTATATTACCAATCCTCCTCTGATTGGTTTTAAATCTTCCATGCCAGCCGAGGGAAGTTATTTAATCGTTAACAAGAATCTGGTGGAACTAGCTTCTCTTCTTGTCCTTGCCCTTTTTCCTACAGGCAGGGTAGCCGGACTTGACCGGCTGATTTTTGGGCCGCTTAAGGCCAGATCTTCGCGGGAGGAATAGCCATGAGTGAGGAAAAAAACAAAGAAGAAAAAAATAAAAGGGAAGGGATGGGGGAGAAAAAAATCAGGCGCCGGGATATTCTTCTTGGTCTCTCGACCCTTCCTTTTCTCGGCGGTTTTTTAGCTGCCTGGCTGAAAAAGCGCCGTTATGATGAGGGTAAAAAGCAGGCGATTCTTAAACAATTAGGTCTTGGGCCTGAGGCGCCGGCAATTCTTCCTGAAGGAGCCCTGAAAAGGTCAAATCAGGTTATAAGGTTAGGCATCATTGGAGCCGGAAGTCGGGGCGAGCATCTGCTGCGCTGCGCCGGTTTTGTCCATCCGGACTGGCTTGAAAGCCGCAGGCGTGCGGCTAAATTGAATCCCATGGATAAAAGCCTGGAGATTTTTCTGAGTCAGCAGGATACGAATTGCCTTCTAACTGCGGTTTGTGATGTCTTTGAACCAAGAGCAGAAAGGGCTCTGGAAGCATCAAAACATGTGCTTCGAAATGGACAGGTGGTTGAAGAGAAAGGAGCCAAAAGATATCGCCATTATCAGGAATTGCTTAATTCTCCCGAGGTAGATGCGGTCATTATTGCGACTCCGGACCATTTGCATGCTCAGATGGCTTTAGATGCGGTGGCAGCGGGCAAACACATTTACCTCGAAAAATGTATGACCCGCACGGCCGATGAAGCCGTTAAGCTCTATGATGCTGTCAAAGCCAGCCGGATTGTCTTTCAGTTAGGTCATCAGCAGCGACAGCAGGAAAGCCATGTCCGGGCTCGAGAAATCGTCAGACGGGGTTTATTAGGCAAGATTACCCTGGTGGAAACTACAACCAACCGCAACAGCCCTGAAGGTGCCTGGCAGTATGAAATTCCTGAAAATGCCGGTCCGCACAATATTGACTGGGAACAGTTCCTGGGGCCAGCGCCGCGACGCCCCTTTGATGTTTATCGCTTTTTCCGCTGGCGCTGCTGGTTTGATTATGGAACAGGCCTTTCGGGCGATCTCCTCTCCCATGAGTATGATGCTGTTAACCAGATACTTGAGCTTGGTATTCCTAAATATGCCGTTGCCTCCGGCGGCATTTATTTCTTTGATGATGGTCGTGATGTTCCCGATGTCTTTCATGCTGTTTTTGAATATCCCGATAGGGACCTGACGCTGATTTATAGCGCCACCCTGGCCAGCGACCGTTATCGTGGCCGGATCTTTATGGGTCATGATGCCTGGATGGAAGTAGGAGAAACCTTGACCGTAACGGCTGACCCGGAAAGTACGAAATACAAAGAATTTTATCTTGAACAATTGATTGAGCCATCCTTACCTCTATTTTCTTTTCGTCCTGGAGCCAAAGGAATTGATACTGTTACCTCAGCCAGCGAACGCTATTTTGCCACCCGTGGTTTGCTTTATTCTTATAAAGAAGGCAGAAGGGTTGATCTTTCTCATCTTCATGTCCTCGAGTGGCTTGATTGTATTCGAGAGGGGCGTCAGCCCAGCTGCAATATTGATCGCGGCTTTGAAGAGGCCATAACCTGTCATATGGCCACCGAGGCCTACCTTCGAGGTCGCCGCGTTGAGTGGGATCCTGTGAGCCGTCGCATAATTTAAGAATACTTTCAACTTCCTTTTGATTGAAAGATAAATTTCTGCAAAAAAGGAGGTAAAATGAGCGTCAGGTTCCGCCTGGGGCTGATGATGTTTTTACAGTATGCCATCTGGGGCTCCTGGTCTCCTGTCCTTTCTGATTATCTGATTAACAGACTAGGTTTCAGTGGTACTCAGGTTGGCTTTATTTATAGCCTTTTACCTCTGGCTACCATTATTTCACCTTTTATTGGCGGGCAGGTGGCTGATCGCTATCTGGCTACCCAGAAAATAATTGCCCTTCTCCAGCTTGCGGGCGGCCTTCTCCTTATTATCGGCTCAAGACTTACTGATTTTTCCTCCCTGGCCGGTCTGATGCTGGTTTATTGTCTTATCTATGCTCCCACTCTGGCTCTAACTAACTCCATTGCTTTTATTCACCTGCGGGATAGAGAGCGGGAATTCGGACAGATCAGAGTCTGGGGCACCATAGGCTGGATAGTGGCTGGGCTGCTTCTGGCTGGCTGGCGCCTGGCTTTCAGGTCCTTTGGCCTGGCTCCTGTAGCCGGAGATACACTGCTTCTTGCCGGAATATTTTCTCTTATCATGGGCCTGACCTCCTTTGGCCTGCCCCATACACCACCCAAAAAAGAAGCGGCCAAGCCCTGGGCCTTCCTGGAGGCTCTGCGCATGCTCCGGGACAGAAATTTCGCTGTTTTTATTGTCCTCGCTTTCATTGTGGCCACTGAGCTCATGTTTTATTACGTTATGACCGCTCCTTACCTGACTTCAGAAATGATCGGGGTCTCCAGCTCAGCTGTCTCGGGAGTTATGGTCATTGCCCAAATTGCCGAAATTTTTGTCATGGCCTTGCTTTTACCCTATTTTCTCCCCCGTTTTGGTATTCGCACCACGCTGCTTATCGGCATTCTTGCCTGGCCGGTACGCTATATCATTTTTGTTATCGGGAAGCCTTCCTGGCTGGTCATCGCTTCCTTAGCCCTGCATGGTTTCTGTTATGTCTTTTTCTTTACAGCCGCTTTCATCTATGTGGATCGAGTGGCTCCCTCTGATATCCGGGCTTCAGCCCAGAGCTTAATTACCTTTGCCACGATTGGCGTCGGGAATTACCTGGGCAGTCTCTTTGCTGGCTGGATTCAATCCCTGTTTACAGGGCCGGCTGGAACCAACTGGCGAGCTGTTTTCGCCATTCCAGCCGCCATCACTATTCTCTGTGCCCTTATCTTCTTGCTCTTTTTTAAAGGAGATAAATCAACTCAAGCAAAATAAAATCGAGCCAGAAGATGCTGACCTTGAGGAACTATCAAAAAAAGATTAGCTTTACAGGATTTATGAGCTTTGATTCAATTAGATTTGTTTAGGGAATAAGATGTCTAAATAAAAAGGCATGAAAATTTAAGTTTTGACTGAAATGAAATTTATGAGTTACATAAAATTGAATTTCGGGCTTTAAGGAGCATCCTGTTTGGCCATCAAAGAGAGTTCAATTTGAGCCGAAGAGATTAACAGGAAAACCGGACAGAATAAAAGGATAAATATTATAAGAAACAAGAAGAAAAAAAAGAAAAAATGAAAATAGCTAAATTATTAAAAAATCAGGGAAAGGGAAAGTTTTTTGAAGGCAAAGAGCAATCCATAGATTAAAAGCCATCTATAAATTAAAAAGCAATTTAAAAAGAAATCGATAGATTAAAGATGGCGAATAAATTTAATCAGACTTAAAGGGAGGGAAGAATGGAAAAAAAGAAAAGATTGGGTATAGGCCTGGTGGGCGCCGGTTTCGTTGCCCGTTTTCACCTTCGCTCCTTTGTTGGCGTCAGGGATGCCGATGTTCTGGGAATTGTCAGCCGCACGGAAAAAAGAGCGGAGGAGGCAGCCTCGCTGGCCCGCGAACTGGGAGTTGGTGAGGCCAGGGTTTATAAATCAATAACCGAGATGGTGGCCTCGCCTGAAATTGACGCCATCTGGATTTGTTCACCCAATTATACTCGCCTCGAGGTCATGGAAGAGATTGCTGAGGCTGTCCTTTCCGGTAAAGGTGAGCTCATTGGGGTTGCCTGTGAAAAACCTCTTGGCCGGAATGTCAGGGAGGCGAAAAAAATGCTGGAACTGGCCCGCAAAGCTGGGCTCCTCGATGGCTATCTGGAAAATCAGGTTTTTGCCCCGGCTGTCGTTCGAGGCAAGCATATCATCTGGCAGAGGGGAGTTCCTCTGACTGGCCGGCCCTATTTAGCTCGAGCCGCTGAAGAGCACAGTGGTCCCCATATGCCCTGGTTCTGGGAAGGGGAGCTTCAGGGAGGAGGAGTTCTCAACGATATGATGTGTCATTCCGTGGAGGAAGCCCGGTTCATGCTCACACCTCCAGGAAAGGACAGAACTTATCTCAAGCCCATAAAAGTCACCGCTTATGCCCATTGCCTAAAATGGCAGCGGCCCGAATATGCGGCTCAGCTGAAAGAAAATTCTGGCGGCCGAACTGATTATCTCTCTCGACCGGCTGAAGACTTTGCGCGTTCTGTTATCGAATATCGGGATGAAGAGGGATATCCTTTAGTGGTCGAAACGACCACCTCCTGGTGTTATGTCGGTGCCGGCCTGAGATTGACGATGGAGCTTCTTGGTCCGGAATATGCTCTCCAGATAAATACCCTGGACACAAGTCTTAAGGTTTTCTTCAGCCGCCGGGTTAAGGGTGAAGCCGGCGAGGACCTGGTGGAAAAACAGAATGCTGAAATTGGCCTCATGCCTGTCGTGGCTCAGGAAGAGGTCGAATATGGCTATGAAGCTGAGAATCGCCACATGGTTCGTTGCTTCCTGGAGGGTCGGCGACCTGAAGAAAACTTTTCAGATGGAGTGAATGTGACTGAACTTCTCATGACTGCCTATATGAGTGTGGAACAGGAGAAAACAATTCCTTTTCCGCCGCCAGGACTTGATGATTTTATACCGGCTGTAGCCCGGGGAGGATGGAATCCGGGGAAATCTTTTTGAGGGCCTTAGGGTTTGCGGGAATATTGGCAGGACAATTTAGCTTTTTAAGAGTAACAATTCAAAATTTAGCCAAAATTTTGCCTGGATAGCAATATTTGAAAAAAGGTATTTAAAAATTGAGAAATCAAAATTCGAAGATAATTCACCTGAAATTATTAAAAATTCCTATAAAAAATTTAGGCCACATGAAAAAATGGGGAACCCTTTTCCTCATACTTTCGGATTATAAAGCCGAAGAGAAAGAAACAAGTGGAAAAAGAGAGCAAAAAGATAGAGGGAAAAGGATGGGCCAATGAAATGGATGAAAGGTAAGGCAAGCTGGAGAAAAAAATCAAAATTTAACAGCGATTCTGGTGGCGTAAATATATTTGAAAAATAAACCGGGGCGATTTAAAAATAAATTAAAAATGCCGCTGGAATTTTAAGGAGGGGAAGATGATTTTATTGAATCAGCCAAATTGTTTTAGGGAAAAAAGAACAGGGCAAAAGGGCTCAGAAAGCCAAGGCCTGAAAAATTGCTCTCTTAAATCAGAACGAACGGTCAGGTCGAACATGGGAATTTCTGTCCCGGCTTGTTTTATCCTGACTTTCTTTTTTCTGAGTATTTTCCCTGGGAGCGGGCATCTTTCTATTTTCTCCCAGGAAAGAAGGACGTTTCAAGCTCAAATTATCAGAACAAAACCCTTCCCCATAGCTCTGCAGAACTGGACCTTCCGGAAATTTTCTTTTCTGGAAACGATTGAGTTTGCTCAAAAGCTGGGCATTAAGTATCTTCAGGCTTACCCTGGTCAGATTCTTTCCCGAGAAAAACCTGATGTTGTTTTCAATCATCATTTAAAACCGGAAGATGTGGAGCTGGTTCAGAATAAATTAAAACAGGCCGGGGTGGAGCTGGTGGCTTATGGGGTTGTCGATCTGGGAAAAACAGAAGAAGAAAAAAGAAAGGTCTTTGATTTTGCCCGCCGACTGGGAATTCAGCTGATTGTGGCTGAGCCGTCAGAAAATGAGTTTCCCTCCCTTGAACCTCTTCTTGAAGAATACAATTTATTTTTAGCCATTCATAATCATCCCGAGCCTTCTCGCTATGCCCGGCCGGAAAAAGTTCTGGCTGTTTTAAAGAGAACTGGAGACAGGATTGGCGTTTGTGCTGATCCGGGCCACTGGATGAGGGGCAAAATCAAGCCAGTTGAGGCCCTTCGTCTTCTTCAGGGCAGGCTTCTGGATATTCATCTTAAAGATAGAAGTGATTTCGGTGTGGGCGAAAAGGTGGAGGATGTACCGCCCGGAAAAGGGAAGGCCGTGCTGAAAGAAATTCTCGAGGAATTGACCAGACAAAATTATAGCGGCTATCTGACCCTGGAGTACGAAAATGAAAAAGAAGCCCTGAATCCCCTGCCGGCCCTCAAAGAAGCCGTCGAACTGATAAATAAAAATACCTATTTTTATGGCTATGAAGAGTTACTCACCCGCACCCGCGGCCGATACAGTAAGCATGGCTGGAATCATTACGGGCCCGGCCACTTTGAGCTCGATGAAAAGGAAGGCATTTTGAAATCAGTGGGCGGCATGGGGCTTTTCTGGTATAGCCGGAAAAAATTCCGCGATTTTATCCTGGAACTAGACTATAAATGCTCTGACAGAAAGACCAACTCCGGCGTTTTCCTGCGGGTTCCCGAGGTGCCAACAAGCGATGACTATATCTATCATTCTTTTGAAATTCAGATCAATGATGCCGGCGAAGGAATCCATAAGACAGGAGCGGTTTACGATGCTGTTGCCCCGGCTAAAGATGCCTTTAATCCTGCAGGTGAATGGAATCATCTGAAAATAATCTTTAAGGGGAAGCAGCTCCAGGTGGAATTAAATGGAGTAAAAATTATTGATTGGCTGGCTGAACCAAGGGGTAAAGTCAGAGATTTTGCTTCCGAAGGCTATATCGGTCTTCAGAATCATGACCGGGATTCATCCGTTTATTTCCGAAACATTTTTATTAAAGAAATAAAATAACTGGATCAGGTTTTTAACTCTCGGTCAAAATAATAAAATAGATCCATTTTTAGAAGAGAAATGGGGAAAAAGCTTCACCAATGAAGTTAAACTTCTTTACCTCAGATATAAGAGCAAGATGAAGAAATTATTTAAGGCTCATAAGCCTATCTAAACGAAAATCTTGAGCACCCCATAGGAAAAACCAAAGGGTCCTATCATAATCTCTATTTTAATTTAATCAGAAAGTAACCTGGCTACAGCCTCCAAGATAAATGGCATTGAAGAAGAACTTGAAAGTACCATGGGGTTGACCGCGGAAGAGAATTTCAGGGCCGAAAAGATAGAGCTTTCCCTTTTCCACCGGAGCTTCTAAAGCCGCCACACTTCCCTGAAGATAGCCCTGACCCATAGCCCAGCCAGACCTCAAAGGCGTGGGTGAATCAAACCAGGCCACAGGAATAATATTTTTCAGTTGAGCCTCGGGCAGAAGACGGAAAGAAGGACTGTTATCGAAGAAAACATCGACTAATTCCGGCATTCCATAGGCCAGAGGATGGAGATTATTGACTCTAACCTGAAGCACAGAACCCGGAATATAAAATTTTTCTCTTGGCAGGCGGGTTTCAGTTCCATCAGGAAGCTTTTCGACCAGGGCATCAGCTACAGGCAGGCGCAAATGATAGGCCAGAGCTGTCGAGGAACCGATGGTAATTATCGTTCCCCCTTCTTTCAGGAAGGCTTCAAGCTGAGGAATTGTTTTGTCAGCGGTGATGCGGCCGACCCTTTCCCGGTATTCTGGAGGAATCTGGTCAAGGGCTGGCTGAGCCATGTATCTGGATTCCAAGGCCCCGCCCCGGCCAACTCCAGGAATCGCGCCTGAAGGAAAAATAAGAACATCGAATTTTGATTTTAAATTTCCCTGGTCAAGTGTGGGCGGGTAAACTACTTCAAAGGGAAAGTTAAACTGTTCCAGAAGCCACCTTGTCCAGCCCGAAGTCATGGAACCACCGTAGGTATCCCAGAGACCAATTCTCACTGGACGTAGTTTTAAGAGCTCGGTTTGGGGCAAAGAATCAAGGCCATAGAAATTCAGGCCTATTTCCCTGGCCATCTTCTCAAGTTCGGCCTTTGTTCCCTGTTTCGAAGCTATACAGAAAGCACCAGGCGGGAGAGTCTGGGAACCAATGATAAGTGGCTGCGGGCAGAGATAAATTTCATGCTGGCTGGCGAGAAGACGATTAACGGCAATGACGGCATCGTTTACGCGATGGTCGAGAGCATAGAACCTGGCCTCAGTTGAGCCGATGATATGACCGGCTGGCGGCCGGGCTAAGCCTGAAATTTTCTCAAAGGGACCATCAAATCCATCAAGGATACGATCGAAAACAATTCCCATCTGGAAGGCCAGGGTCCAGCCAGCATTATCATAGGGCGGAATCGGAGGCCCGCCAGGATAGGCCACATCATGGGGATGGTCCTGGGGCTCAAACATGGAAAGAATATGGGGCCTGAAGGCCTGAGCGCATTTAACCACATAGGAACCAGCAGGATAGGTTTTTCCAGCTACCTGAAATTCTTTTGTCGCCCGATGAACTGTAATCCCATTTTTAATTAAAGCATTAACGAACTTGGTAGCTGTAAGAAAATCGGGCTGATCGGAGGGAATGATATAGCCTCTGGGGTCGCGCCATTCCGGATTTTTGAGAAGCTCATAATATTTGGCCGGGAGAGCTCGGCCAGCTCCCATGCGGGCCGTAAACTCGGGTGGCATCTCCATGGCTGGACCTGTTTGAGGCTGGCCTTTAGGTTGTTCTCGGGCAATGATTTCTTCGACCGCAGCGATTCTTTTGGGCGTAATTGTCCAGTGGTCACGGTTGCCTCGCTCAATTGAGTTCCGACCCATGCGATAAATATTTAAAAGAAAATCTTCCTTTAATTTAGCTGCCAGATCGAGGATAGCTCGATCAGCGGTGATGAGATATTCAATAGTCTGTTTGAAATGCCATTTCTGAGGAGCGATGGGATAAGGATAATCTCCTTTTGGTAAATGGCGTTGCAGAATGAAGGGAATTTCTATAGGCGTCGGATTGCCAATGATTTCAGTTAAAATGCCAATCATATTATGGAAATAGGCAGTTGACCTTAAACCGCCATTCCACCAGGTGGAGTAACTGGCGCCTGAGCGCATGGTTGCCCCTGGTTTCCCTTCAGCAATGAAACGATTATGCATGGCAATGCCCACGAGTTCAGTGCCCATAACGACGAGCGGGTCAAAATGATAATTAAAGGGGTCGCGGAAGGGAGCACAAAAAAGAACAGTGCCCGCCGGTCCGGTTTGATGATGGTTATAGACAATCTGGGGGAACCACTCATGATAAAGTTGATAGCAAACAGCTTCAGTCTCGGGCTGGGTAACCATATAAAAATCCCGGTTATTATCATGGCCGATGTACTTCTGGTAAAGCCGGGGCAAACCGCTCAGGCTTCTTTTAGTGGGATCAGGATTTCGCATATACCATTCGGCCACCAGGTCAAGTCCGTCAGGATTAACGGGAACAGCCAGAAGAATAACGTTGTCCAGAATGCGCAGAGTCTCGGGGTCATTATAGCTGACCATCTGATAAACCAGTTCAATGAGCTGCTGAGAGCCGGCCACCTCGGTAGCATGCAAACCGCCATCAATCCAGACAACGGCCCTGCCCTCGCGGGCAAGCTTGCTGGCCTGTGTTTCATTTAAACCTTCAGCCAGGGCCAGACGACGGGAAATTTCTTTATAGCGGTTCAACCGCTTCATATTATCAGGCGAAGTTATAATGGCCATAATCATGGTTCGACCTTCGGCCGTTCTGCCGATTTCAACAAGTTTAATGCGATCTGAGACCTGCTCGAGCTTTTTCCAGTAGGCCACAAGCTGTTTGTAGCTGGCCAGATGATAGTCGTCGCCCACATTAAAGCCAAACATATCCTTAAAGGTGGGAATTTTTTCAGCTGAGGCCGGCAAAATCAGAATTAATGAGAGCAAAAAATAAAAGACCAGAGCCTTCAGGAAATTCAATTTAGACCGCATCATTCATCCTCCTTAAGGATTAATATTTTCCTTGCTCGCTTTTTCCTGTCAATAAAAATTTGCCTCTCCTCTTTTCAAGAAAAAAATTTACATTCCATGAAAAAATTAATAATTTCGGCCTGATTATAACCAGAGTTTTTCTCTCATTAATTAAAGTCCATTTACTTTCTTGCCTGGATGAATTTTATGGTTCTCCTGGGTTTTCTGTAGGTAAAAGGCATGCCTAAATCTTTTATGAGGGCAAAGAAATCCCCGCTTTTTAGAATCTGAGGCATAGGTGTTAGCACTTTTAAATTTCAATTTAATGATGTTCAATGAGATAGGCATTAATCGGGAGCTCTTTGAGCTATATCTTATTCTCATTGCATTATAGTTTAATCCCATAATTACCCCCAGAAAATCGGAAAAACCAATTTTATTAAAAAATCCCGGCTCTGCTTGAAGTTCAAAATTTGGCTTAGTTAATGGTTCAGCGGACATTACGATCAAACCACTCATCTTCTTTGATCACAGCCATAGTGGAAAGCTCAGTTGTACCCGCCTTGAGGACAACTCGATATTCACCTGCGGGCGCGGGAGCTGTGACAAATCTGGGATCAAATCCGCCAAAGGCACTCGCTCTTTCCAGCCTTTCCTGGAGGGCCTTGATTTCAGCCTCGCTTCTTTCCCGGCGAATCATCATATTCCAGAGGACTCGATGGAGGCCAGAAGAATTAGGGCCATCCATTTCATTAATCAGGCGGTCTCCTTTCCAGATCTGGATTTTAACCGGGCTGGTGATTCTGGTTTTTAAATGATAATAAATGGCAACGGCATTTGGCTCGCTTTCGCCATTGAAATTGGCAGAGCTTGAATGGGGTGTTTTATTGGCCACCCAGCGAACCCTGGGTTTAATTGAATAAAGGTAAATATTTTTTGCCAGCACCTCCGGTGTCATTTCCTCTAAAGGAGAAATATCAGCGATGAAAATGCTCCGACCATGAGTCGCCACAATTATTTCTTTTTCTCGAGGATGAATTTTTAAATCATGAACGGGCTGGGTGGGCATATTATTTTTCAATTTTATCCAGCTCTTCCCGCCATCAAGAGAAACATGAAGACCAAGGTCAGTGCCGACAAAAAGGAGATTGGGGTTCCAGGGGTCCTCGCGAATAACATTAATTGGCTCATTGGGTAAATTTCCGGCGATTGACACCCAGGTTTCGCCATAATCGTTTGTTTTATAAAGGAAAGGCCGGAAATCGTCATGGCGGTAGCCGGTAAAGGCAAGGTAGGCTGTGCCAGCAAAGTGACTGGAGGCCACAATGCGGCTTACCCAATAACCTGGATGGCCGGGGATGCGGTCATTGAGCTTTTTCCAGTTCTTGCCTCCATCGCGGCTCAGCCAGACGTTGCCATCGTCCGTTCCCACCCAGAGAACGCCTTCTTCAAGAGGTGATTCATCAATTGTGGTTATGGTGCAATACTGAATGTTACCATCACCGCCTTTGCCCGTCGGAAGTTTCGTCGGGTCATTGGTGGTTAAATCCGGGCTTATTTCTTCCCAGTATTCACCTCGATAGGGCGAACGAAGGAGGATATTGGCTCCATGATAAATGACATCGCTATTGTGAGGCGAAACCAGAATGGGCGAGCACCAGTTCCAGCGAAGGTCGCGGCGTTTCAGCTGATAGGAAATATTTTTTCTTTCACCAGTTAGCAGGTCAATTCGCTGAATAGCGCCAAATTGGGATTCATTATAGAGGAAGCGATTGGTCTTACGGTCAAAGACATTGTACATGCCGTCGCCACCGCCAACTGTCTCCCAGTCTTCAAGCCGGATAGGGCCACCGCCTCGCTTTGTACTTGGCCCTTTGGCTGAACCATTATCCTGCATGCCTCCGGCGACGTTATAGGGGTAGGACATATCAAAATCGACTGCATAAAATTGACCGAGGGGAAGGTTATCAGGATGATACCAGTTTTTGCCCCCATCAAAGGAAATGCCCATACCGTGGTCAAAGCCAAGTAAAAGATGGCGGCTATCCTTGGGGTCTATCCAGAGGGCATGGTCATCGCCACCAAAATTAAAGGCCCTCGTCCAGCTCTTCCCACCATCTTTCGATTCAAAGGTGCTGACGGAAAGGACATAAACATGTTTATCGTCATTGGGATCAACCACAATCCGGCCATAATAATAGCCCGGCGAGCCGCCGATGCTCTGCTTTTCCGGACTGACCTTGCGCCAGCTCTCGCCACCATCATCGCTACGATAAACTTCACCATCAATCATCCCCTGGCTTGATTTTCCCTGAAGGATTTCCTGCCATCTTTCTTCCGGGCTCATTCCGGGTTTATTGGCATTTTCAATACAGGCATAAACAATCTGGGGATTCTTGGGATAAACAGCCAGGCCGATCCGGCCGAGAATACCGCCGGGAAGTCCGTTGGTCAGCTTTTTCCAGGTCCGGCCGCCATCAGTACTTTTATAAATACCGGAGCCGGGGCCACCAAGCATATAAGTCCAGGGTTTCCTCAGCCGGTCATAGGTTGCTGCATAAACGGTCTCAGGATTCTGAGGATCGATGGCCACATCGATGACGCCGATATGACGGCCATCAATAGAAACTCCCAGGACTTTTTTCCAGGTCTGGCCGCCGTCTTCAGTTTTAAACAGTCCTCTCTCCTCATTTTCCGAGTAAAGATGACCCACAGCGGCGACATAAACTATATCCGGATTCTGGGGATGAATGACAATACGGCCGATGTGGTGGCTGTCCCGCAGGCCCATATTTTTCCAGGTGCGACCGCCATCGGTCGATTTATAAACCCCATCACCCCAGTAAGTGCTCCGGGAATTATTGGCCTCTCCTGTTCCCACCCAGACAATATTATGGTCGGTGGCAGCGCAGGCCACAGCGCCAATGGAAAAAACGGCCTCATTATCAAAAACGGGTTCAAAGGTAATGCCATTATTAACTGTTTTCCAGAGACCTCCGGTGGCGGTAGCCGCATAAAAGATATAAGGGTCCTGGGACGAAACAGCAAAATCAACAAAACGACCACTTGGCCGCGTTGGACCGATGGAGCGAAAATTAACTATTTTGAGCCAGTCCTTTAAATTGTCCTGGCTAATCTGCTGGGCTTCAATGGTACCAGCCGTTATCCAGAAAAGAATAAGCAAAATGAAGATAAAGCCCCATTTTTTCATTTTGACCTCCTGTTGCAAATTATCAGGGAAAGGAAATGATGCTGGAGTTTATAATGAGAATTCATTTCAGCGGCGAATAAATTAACTCACTTCTGCTTGAAGTGTCAACTAAATAAGAATTATTTCCTTGAGTTTTGATTTAGCAAGTTCATCCTGCCACAACTTTTTAGAAAAAGAAGGGCCAGATTTTAAAGTGGCTATGAAATTATTTGAAAAGTGAAGATAAATTCATTCTCGTCCCGCGATTTAATTGCGATGAGATATTTATTTGAACATTATTTTTTCCAGATGAAGGGTCTTTTTGAGATGAAAGGAGACGAAGACGTGTCTTAGAGGAAGATACTGAAAAAGCTCTCAGCGGACTGAATTTTTAGGAATGAGTTTATTTCGAAATCAGAATATCCTTTGATCAAACAGGAATCAGGACGGCCGGACAAGCTTTTTCTTAAATAGATAGTAGGCGGGAATACCAGCCAGCACCGTTAAAATGGCTATAGCTGATGGTTTTGGACTTTGCATAAAGCCAAGAATAAGAATGGAGATTCCAGCAGCTAAATAGATAATCTGGGCCAGAGGAAAGCCGGGTAATTTCAGGTAAGATAAATTGTTCTTTCTGAGTTTAAAAACGCCCAGGACAGCAAGAAGAGGAAAAAGGCCCAGAGAAAAGCCCATATAAGTTAGAATGTGTTCAAAGGTGCCGGAAAGAGCAATGATGATGGCAATAAATGCCTGTAAGAGAATGGAAAGCGAGGGAACTTTAGTCTGGGGATTAATTCTGCCCGCAAAGGAAAAGAAGAGGCCGTCTCTGGCCATGGCATAATAGACCCTTGGCCCGAGAATGATGAAGGCGCTCAGGGAAGAAAAAAGAGCAAAAGCAATAAGGAGGGAAACAAATTTTTCCCAGGCCGGGCCAAGAAGCCGGCCAGCCGCCAGCCCCCCGACTGAAATTACCCCTTTCATTTCCTCAGGCGGGAGTGAGTAAAGATAAAAAAGATTCAACCCAAGATAAAGAATAATGACTGTGCCTGTACCCAGAAGGAGCGAAAAGGGAAGCGACCTTTCTGGTTTTTTTATCTCTGAGCCAATATAGGCTGAGGCGTTCCAGCCACTGTAAGCGAACATAATCCACATGAGAGAAAGTCCTATGACCTTAAGCGAGCCAAAGGAGAACCTTAAACTGTCAGTAATTGTCAGATGCTGCCAGCTACCTTTGGAGCTGGCCAGACCAAGGGCTATGAGGAAAACAATTAAGCCGATTTTACCGAGAGTTAAAACATTCTGTACCCTTGCTCCCAAGGAAATACCCTTCAAATGAATAAAAGTGAAAAGCAGAATAATGGCCATAGCGATAAGTTTCTTGGTCAGAGCTGAGGAGAGGACAAAACCGAGGTGAACAGGTTGATTCAGGGCAGGAAGAGTTCGAGCCAGATATTCGCTGAAGCCAATGGCAGAAGCAGCGATGGGCGCTGAAAAGCCGACAAAAAAGGAAACCCAGCCACTTAAAAAACCAGCCAGGGGATGGAAGAGACGGGAAAGGAAAATATATTCACCTCCGGCATGGGGGAAGGAGGCCCCGAGTTCTCCATAGCTTAGAGCGCCGCAAAGAGCAATCAAACCCCCTATAAGCCAGAGAAGCAACATGAGAAGCGGATTTTGAAGGTCCCGCAGAAGAAGTCCAGAGGTAGTAAAAATGCCGCTTCCGATCATGTTAGCTATGACTATATTGGTGAGCGGAAATAGACCGAGCTTTCTTTCCAGTTCAACTGATTCTGATTGGGTTTTCATTTTCTCTCCATGATTAATTTTTTAACTTATGCTAAACAGAGCTGGAAAATCAAGACATTTTAGACCGACCGTTAAAGGCCTGCGCCTTTTAGGGCCTCATCATGTGAATTTAGTCTTATTTCGCCAGAAACAATCTTTTAGAGAAATATGGGCTTTATGAAAACTTGTTTTATCCAGATGAAAAGTGAGGATAAAAAAAATCTTCCTGCTGTTTTAAATCAAATGCATGCTTATTGAAATGAAGCTTTAGCTGATTTTCTTGCCAGTAGTAAATAGGTATTTGACACCTAAAATCGGACTCAGCTTCTTCGAATCTAATGCCTCTGAGGTTAATTAAATGAATATCAATGAAACAAAAGGACGAATACTTCTTATTAATTTGCTATTCATGAGGCATTGAAGATCTTTAATTTTGCAGCCATTTCCCCAAAACCCGGAATAGGCAAATTTTATATTTTCTTGGCTTTAAAGAGAATATAGCTGCAATGATTTTAATAAATTGCCAGACCCCGGCGAAAGAGCCATCGTAAAATTGACAAAGGGAAGATATATTGCCTATGATTATTAAATTGAAAAGCTTGAGCCTTAGGAGGTTAAAAAGTGAAAAAAGCTTCGCTGTGGCTGGGCTTGACAGTTTTTATCTTCTTTATCGCGAACTTTTTTTCTTTAACTCCGGCGCAGGAGGTTTATGAGCAACAGGTTCACCGGGATGTTCCCTATGTCCCTTCACCCTATGAGGTTGTGGAGGAAATGCTGAGGCTGGCTCAACTTAAGCCCAATGATATTCTTTATGACCTTGGCTGTGGTGATGGCCGGATTGTCGTTGAGGCGGCTAAAAGGGGGATCAAAAAAGCTATCGGCATTGATATTGACCCTGAACGTATCGCCGAAAGCTGGGAAAATGCCAAAAAGGCGGGGGTAACTAATGTTGAATTCCGGCAGGGAGACCTCTTCACGGCCGACATTCACGACGCTTCGGTCGTCACCCTGTATCTTTTAACCTATGTTAATCTTAAGCTCCGACCCAAGCTGCTGAGTGAACTGAGGCCAGGGACAAGACTGGTTTCTCATAATTACGCCATGGATACCTGGCGCCCCGACCAGACAACCACCGTGGTTGTTGATGATAGCGTCCACACGGTTTATTTCTGGGTAATACCGGCGAATATCACCGGAACCTGGACCTGGACGATGCCTTTGAAGGATAAAAAATTTGATTGTCAGCTTGAAGTTGACCAGCATTTTCAGTATTTTCAGGGAAAACTGACTGTTGGCCGCGATACTGTCATCATTGAGGAGACTAAAATTGACGGGCCAAAGGTTAATTTTACCGCTCTGCTGGCTAACCGCGGGCAGAAAATGCATCTCGATTTTACCGGTCAGGTTGAGGGCGACAGGATAAATGGCACCATCGTGGTCAAGGCTGATAACACAGAAGAAAAAATCCCGTGGAAAGCCACCCGCGATCCCAAGACCAAACGGCCTCTCGATACCGGCGAAAACATCTGGCGATAAAAACTTCAATTTAAATTTCTTGATAAATTTTTTATGAGTTTTTTAGCTGCGGAGGCAAAAAATTCTCAGGAAGTTGCTTCTAATCTACATCCTGAAAGCCAACTCTACCAGTGCCTGATTAGATGAAAGCAAGGAAATATGAAAAAGAAATAAGACGGAGTTATTTAAGTTTTTTCAAAAACTCCAAATGAATATCTATGGATGAGCCTTGCGGTAGCTCCATTTTCCCGGATGTGCTCATAAAAAAGATTTATTTAAAAAACCGGGGCCTTTTCCTCTTATTAATCTTTAAAACAATTTCTTCTGTCCTTAATTTCTTTTTGGAGGTGGACTGAAATGGAAACTTCGTTTTCATCCATACCAGCCTGGAAGAAGTGGCTCATAGCGGCCCGACCCTGGGCCCTGCCGGCTTCAATCATTCCGGTCTGTTTAGGCACAATGTTAGCCGTGATTGTTGGCCGAAGTTCTTTTCATTTCTGGAAATTTCTTCTGGCTCTGGTGGCCATGATTATTCTCCATTTTGCTGCCAATATGCGCTCCGATGTCAGCGATTTCCGTCTTGGTCTGGATAAAGAGGTAACTCCTGTAAGCGGGGCCATTGTGCGCGGCTGGTTATCGGCGGAGCAGGTGATGAAAGCGGCCATTCTTCTTTTCGCCCTCGGTTCGCTTCTGGGCCTTATTTTGGTTTTGATGACAGGACCAGCCCTTCTTCTAATTGGCCTCATCGGGGTAATTATCGGGGCCAATTATCCTTTCCTTAAGGCCAGGGCTCTCGGTGACCTGGCGGTCTTCCTCAATTTTGGAGTTTTAGGCTCCATGGGAGCCTGGACAGTTCAGACCGGAAAATTTTCTTTCTGGCCTGGCCTGTGGGCCATTCCCCAGGCTCTGCTGGTCGCCGCGATTCTTCATGCTAATAACTGGCGAGACATGGTGACGGATAAAGAAAAGAAAGTTTATACTCTGGCTTCAAGGCTTGGCGACCAGGGCTCCTTGATTTATTATAGCTTTTTGCTTTTGAGCCCCTTTGTCCTTTCTTTTATTTATGTTGTGGTTCCTCGTTTTTTCTCCTCTTCCTGGCCATATCTTCCTTATTCTTTCCTGTTCGTCTTCTTGGCCCTGCCCGCAGCTTTTTCTCTCTGGCAGAGGGCCAGAAGGCGCCATCAGCCCCGAAAGCCTCTGGATTTTATTATTCTGGATGGAGCCACCTCTAAATTTAACTGGCTTTTTGGCCTTCTTTCGCTAGCTGGTCTTGGCCTCGATCTTGTGCTTCGCTATTTTTAATTCTGATTTATGATAATTTCCATTTCATTCGTCATTCTGGCCTTCTGTTTTCTTTTTTATTATCAGGGCATTGGACCACTTGATTTCTGGTGGTTGATGGCAGGGGTACTTTTCTTTTTTTGTGCCCTGATTTTTCTTTTTTCCGCTCAAGAAAGAAAAGCTTTTAAACAGAACCTTCGCCACAAGCCACCCGAAAAAGTTTTTCTTGGCCTTGCGGCTTCTCTTTTCCTTTATGCTGTCTTTTATTTTGGTTTTCTCATAATTAAATTTGTCTGGCCGAAAGGCGAATTATCAATTCAAAGTATCTATACTCTGAAAGGCCATGCCAGCACCTGGCGCCTCACCTTTTTTCTGGGCCTGATTATCGGGCCAGGAGAGGAAATTCTCTGGCGATGGTTTTTGCAGCGTCGCTTGGCTGAAAGGGTGGGCCCAAAGAAATCTTTTTTATGGATAGCTCTGATTTATACCCTGGTCCACCTGGCGACAGGTAATTTTCTGCTGGTTATGGCTGCTTTTATCTGCGGCCTTTTCTGGGGATGGCTGTTTTTAAAATTCAATTCGCTTCTGGCCAATATCATTTCTCATTCCGTCTGGGATGTGGCCATTTTTGTCCTCTGGCCATTAATCTGATCCCTTGACTTATCTTGCTTAAATCCTGCGCCCTAATTTTGATAGTAATTAATCCCTAAAATTTGCCAATCGCTAACAGCTATTGGGCAAAATAGCAGGCTAATATGAAAACTCTGATTTAGAGTTTTATAAATATTGTTTCGAAGATAAAAGGCCTAGGAGCGCAATGACGATCTTCTCCAAGGAAATTTTTATTCCATGAAATAATGCTCTTTATGATGATAAATTTCAGCTTCTTATCTCGAAAATTTGACTGCAAGGAAAGTTTTATTAAAATTTAGAATAGTCAGGTTTTAGAAATATTTTTGGGCAAGAATGAATCACTTGGCGAAAGAAGCTCAGGAAAGGGTCTTCTGGATACTTGAAGCCACGGACAATCCTAAATTTCCCTATCGTCTCCGGATAAAAAAAGGCGAAGAAGACCTTTTAGTCCTTCGAGTCCAGGATAGATGGCCTGGAACCAGAGGGCACATTTTTTGCCTCAGAGAAGAAGGCTCAGCCTACTTGGGTCAGGCTCAGGAAATTGAAAGGGTGCCGATAATTTCGCTTAAAAGATATGGCAAAAGGCTTGCCATTGTGCTTGATAGAGCTCTGAACAAACGCTGTGAATTTCTCTTCTTGAAGAAAAAATATAAACAAAAAGAGGGCGAATATGAGCAAATTTTCTGGCGAACCCGTACGTCCCTCATTCAGCGAAAGCTGAAGGTAAAGTTAACTGCCCAGGGTTCACCGTCTCTCCATATTATCATCGATCGAAATGAACGTTATCCCTACAATTTCCCTGGATGTCTGGTGGAGCGAGGGCATTTGCCGGTGGGCGACTATGCTCTCGTCACAGAAGAAGGCCTGAAAGCTGTGGTCGAGCGCAAAACTTTCGAAAATCTTTTAGGCGATTTCGGCCGCATGCCCCTTCTTCATCAGGCCCTGGGGGAGTTAGAGACTTATCGCCATGCAGTGCTGGTCATTGAGGCCAATTATGCCGATTTTCTTAATCCGAGAAAATTAAGATTCTATTCTCCGTCTTTTGCGGCCAGGGCTCTGGCTGAAATCCAGGCCCTTCACCCTCATTTAACCATTATCTTCGCCGGCAATCGTAAATTAGGCCGGGAATGGACACTTCGTTTTTTTTCGGCTATTCAAGCCCATGACCTGGATAAATTGCCAGAAAAGCTCAATCAGGCATTTTTTAAATATGAGCCGCCATCTGATTTCAGCGGCGGCCAATATTTCGAGATCAGGAAAGCCATCCTCGGAGAATTACCCGGGGAATTTAAGAAGAATGATTTAGCCAGCTTGATTTCAGATTATGGGGAAAAAGCAGTTTTAAGGGTATTACGTAACCTGAAAAAAGAAGGTTTTATCCTGACCCGGGGCCGGGGTAAAAACCGATGCTGGATTAAGACAGGTATTCCCTCTGATTAAATCGCCCTAAAGATGGCTAAAAGGCTAAATAAAGAAGCTTAAAAAGCTAGGAAGAGACTGATATATTTTATATTGACAAATTTTCAAAAACATTTTATTTTATAATTAGCTCTCCTTGGCCGGCTGGGGAGAGCTCCCACCTTTTTGGTTCCCATCATCAACCCCCCTTTTGCTGACGCAGCCGGCACGATGTATCAATTTTTCAGTCTGAGTATTAGGATTTGATTTCTAATTGCACTCTCCGAGAAAGAAAAACAATGTTAAGCCTGGCGGCACTTTTGGGGGTAATGGCTTTCTTCTGGGAGATCCAGGTGTGCTTTTCCGGGGTATTAAGCTATCATATCAAAAAGCCTCATATACCTCATTCTAGGAAAAAATCCAAAAGTCAGAGCCGAATTATTATTGCGGCAAGCGACTTGATTCAGGCGAATCTTTCTCTTTTTTCATATAAATCTATTATCTTAAAGAAGATTTTTAAAATTTCGTGCCCCTGATGGGTTATTTTTTTAAAAAAGAAATTATTTTATTGCCTGGATTTTTGCCCGCAGGCCAGACTTTTTTAAAAAAGATTCATCAGAGGTTCCGCCAACAATTATTTCATAAGCCCCCGGGTCAATCGACCAGCTATGAGTTTTTTCATTCCAGTAAGCAAAATCTCTGGCCGTTAATTGAAAGCTAACCCTTTCTTCCTCGCCTGGCTCAAGAAGCCTCGTTTTGGCGAAACCTTTAAGCTCTTTTAATGGGCGTTTTAACCTGGGAGAAATGGGCTTTATATAAAGTTCCACCACCTCTTTTCCCGCCACATTCCCCGAATTAAGGACATCCACTGAGACAACTATAAGCTCTCCAGGATTGGTCAAATTGAAAGTATTTTTATTGACGCTTAGATTTTTATAAGTAAAGGTGGTATAGGACAGGCCGAAGCCGAAGGGATATTTTATGGCCTCCGGGTGCTGGTCATAATAACGATAGCCAACATAAATATCCTCACTATAGACAATGCTTGGCTGATCCAGTTTAGGCATATTCCCATAGGTAGGTGCCAGGGAATAAGCCCTGGGCCAGGTATCAACAAGTTTACCCGAGGGATTTATCCTGCCTCGGAGCGCTTCGGCAACAGCCAGAGCGCCATATGTTCCGGGAAGGCCAGTAAAAACAATGGCATCGACTTCGTCATCCCAGTCAACAACAACCGGATAGGCTACATTAAGCAAGACAATGACCTTTTTCTTCTGTCCGTGGAAGGCCTGGCTGACCTTTTTTATCATCTCTTTTTCGGCCATCGTCAGATCCAAGGAGGTATTATCAATTCCCTCCTGACCCGGACGACCGATCACAATAATAGCTGCCTCAGCTTCCTGAGCGGCAAAAACAGCATCAGCCTCTGTCAGTCCCTCCTGAAGATAGGCCTTAACCGCATTTTTCTGGAGAACAGAGAATCCTGTCTGCTGGAGAGCGTCAGCCAGAGAAATTACCTCATCCGGGTCAACATTAACCCGGGCGCTGCCACCGCCTTCAATAATCACACCTTTAGCTGGGGAGGAGCCAATGGTTTTATATTCAGGAATGGCCACAGCACCAATTAAAGCCACTCGTGAAACATTTCTTAAGGGCAATGTGTGGCCCTCATTTTTAAGAAGAACAATTCCTTCGCCTTCAGCTTCAACCGCCAGGATTTTGTGGGCTGCCTTGATCTCATCAGGCAGATTTTTTCTGGCCGCAAAATCGGATTTATCATAAATCTGTCTTTTAAAAGTTTGGGTTCTAACAATTATTTTTAGAATATCGGCCACAGCCTGATTTAAATTTTCCTCGGTTATGATTTTGTTTTGAAGGGCCGTGATGAGGCTTTCCCAGCCAGAGCGCCCGGGCATGTTTAAATCAAAGCCACGGGCATAAGCAACTGGATTGTGATATCCGCCCCAGTCGGACATAATGAGGCCAGCGAAACCAAACTCCTTCAGGACAGATAGTAGATATCTATTTTCAGCACACCACTCACCATTTACTTTATTGTAGGCAGTCATTACGGCCCAGGGAGAGGCTTCCCTGATAGCCAGTTCCCAGTGGGGCAGGTAAATTTCGCGAAGGGCCCGCTCTGAAATAATTTCATCAATATTATTCCGGTTATTTTCAAAATTATTGGCCGCATAATGCTTCATGGTGGCTCCAATTCCCTGATTTTCCAGACCCCGGATATAGGCCGCCGCTATTTTCCCTGTAAGAAAGGGGTCTTCCGAATAATATTCAAAGACGCGGCCACCTAAAGGGTCACGGTGAATGTTCATGCCCGGGGAAAGCATAAGATCAACTCCATAATGCCGGGCTTCACGGCCGACAGCGCTACCAATTTGTTCCAGAAGATGAATATTCCAGGTTGAGGCCAGGGTCAGGGGATTGGGCCACGAGGTTGCTGTTCGGCCGTTGAGACGAACACCTGCCGGACCATCGGCTAATTCCAGACTGACAATGCCCAATCGCGGAATAGCAAAGGTATTACCAGCCGCTCCTATAGGCGAATCACTGACTCCCCAGACAAGTCTGGCTTTTTCCTCAAGGGTCATTTCGTCAATAACAGCCTTTATAATTTCCTCAGCCTTGGAGCCAGGAAGCAGAATATCAGTCAGCATAATGAGATCTGGCTTCGTCTGATAAGTAAATATCGCTTCGAAACAATCAGGTGAGCCATCTTCCTTCGAGGCGATGGCTCTGATGACCACTTTCTCTTGCCGGACTAATTCATTTTGGCTTAAGGTAATGGGCGCTTCATACTTTAAACTTGACCTGGTGGGAGCTGTGCCATCCAGGGTGTAATAGATCAGAGCGCCTGGGGTGGGGCAGGAGAGAGAGATTTTTCCTGGAAGCTTGCGCCATTCGCCCGGTCCGGGCCAGGCCTGGGGTCGGGCCACCCGGATAATGAATCTGCCCTCAGAAACTTCACTCGGCTCCAGACCTTCTTTTAACGCCACCGCCTTTATTAATGTGGTGAAGGCAATATTTATCGGCCGCCGGAATTGACGGCGGGTAGAAGAGGTCAGAGGATCTGAGCCATCAGTAGTGTAATAAACAATTGCGCCCTGAGTCTGGCAGCTTAGAACAAGACTTACGGGATTATCAAAGACGGAAGGGGCAGGACTGAATTGCGGTTTAGCCACCCTTTCCTGAGCTCTTTTCCCGGGAAGAGAAGAGATGGAATTTTCTTCGTAAAATTTGCTGCCGGAAAGGCCCTGGCCTGGCCAGGTTAAGACAGAAAAAAATAATAAGCTGATAAAAATAAAAAGGCGTCTGTAGCTATTTTCCCCCTGTAACTTCACTTTATTTACCTCCCGAATAAAATTTTCTGGTTAATCCTTCAGGACTCACAGAAAAAATTTTTCTCTTACTATAATTTCGCAGCTTAAATAAATAAATCAAGAATAAATAAACCAAGTCAACTTTCTCCGTCCTTATGATTGCCCGAGGATACCCGAGAATTGCCTGAAAAGTCCCCAAAAAAGATATATTTCTTTGCGGGACAAGGCACTTTTCAGGAATGGGTCGCTTTAATTAATTTTGATCTTTCTAAATTGAAAGAAATTTTTTTCCAATATGGAATTAGCTTTTAAAGAGAATCATTATCACCCTTCGGGGTGAGGAAAAGAGATTTTTTCTCACCCCCTCTTTGATTTTTTTTCCCCTTCAAATTCACCGCGAAGAGTAATTTACGCTCATTCTTTTATATTCCAAAATTATGGATGATCAAAAGAGCGTCCGTCCTGGATGTTAAAAAAAATTTAAATGGGACATCCAGGCAGAGGAAAAATTAAAGAAGGAGGTGGAGATGCTCAAGCTCAAAAAGGCGGCTTTCTTGCTCCTGGCCCCGCTGCTTACAGTCGGTTTTCTATTGGCTCAAGATACAGCCACCCAGACTGTAACGATGCGGGTAAGTGAAATCTGTGTCATTGACGTCACCGGTAATCCTTCAGTCCTTGTTATCGTCCCGCCTTCAGATGGTGGTGATACACCTGCCAACCCCTCAGATAGCTCGACTTATGCTCAGTACACTTCAGTCGTTGCCTCGGGAAAGACAAGAAGTATCACGGCTCAATGGGCTGCGGGCGATGCAGCGCCATCTGGTTGTGTACTCCAGCTTCAGGCTCAGCCTGCCGGTGGAAATCAGGGGACAAGTGCCGGTACGATTACTCTTTCCTCTACACCTCAAAATATCGTTACAGGAATAGGAAGCTGCGCCACAGGGCGTGGCTCAACGCAGGGAGCCAGACTAACTTACACCCTTGTAATTAATGATGTCGAATCCCTGGTGGCTGGCGAAGAAAAAACGGTGACCGTCACCTTGACACTGACTGATGATGCCTGAACAAGAAAAGGGGGAGGCTTTTTGCCTCCCCCTTAGCCGCCTCAGCGGAGGGAAGAATGAGGGGAAAGGAAGGTAAGAAAAAGAAGCTTAATATTCTTTTCCTTCTCCTTTCCCTTTTATCGCTGACGAGCTTTGTTTATGCCATCAGGATTAGAGTGACAGGCCAATGGAGTGAAATTATTGACGTTAATGACCTCGCTGGCCCGCCCGGAAGCGACCTTATCCCCTATCAGGAGTCAGCCCCCAATCAGAGTCTGGTTGATATTACCAATACAAATCGTTTCTGGGACGTAAGTATCTATAAAGTTGATTCACTCTGGCCCGCTACCTTCAGACTTTATGTCCGTCGCACCGGCAATGGAACTGGTCCAGGAAGCATAAGCGGGGGCTTAAACTATTTAGAAATAACCGATGCGGAACAAATTTTCTTTTCCGGCTCGCGTCAGAGAAGGGACATCCCTCTTCAATTTCGTCTGGAAGGCCTATCAGTCCAGATTCCGCCCCAGGTTTATACCACGACCATTATTTATACAGTAACAGAAAGATAGAGCTTTTTAAAAGAAAATTTAAAAGGAGAAAAAATGAAAATTGAAAGAAAAAAGAAAATAAAAAAGGACAGGGTAGCTGGAACGGCCAGAAAATCCCTAAAATTAAAAATAAGGGAAATTTTCCTGGCTTACTTTCTCTTAATTTTGCTTTTTATCACACCTCTTCAGGGAGCAATTGCTGTTCTTAATGGGCTTACCCATGAGTTCAAAGTAACGCCTGGCCAGACCTATGAAGGCGTGATTGTGCTTAAAAATACAGAGGAAACGCTTGAAAAGGCCAGAATTTACCAGACCGATTATTCCTTTAATGCCCAGGGCCAGAAATTCTTTCCGCCGGCTGGAAGTAATCTCCGCTCCAATGCAGGCTGGATCAGCTTTCATCCCAGCTTAATTGACCTTCCACCTCAGGCCACGCTGGAAGTTAAATTCAAAATAATAGTGCCGGCTGACCCTTCCCTGAAAGGAACTTACTGGAGTCTGATTATGGTGGAACAAATGCCAGCCCTGATTAAACCAGCCAGTTCCTGGGCGGGAAAAGAGCCAACCCTGAGCCTTAATCAGATAGTCCGTTATGGTATTCAAATCGTGACACACATCGGGGAAACAGGCGAAAGGAAAATAAGGATTGTCAAGAGCCGCCTGGTTAATCACGAAGGAAAATACGAATTACAGCTTATGGTTGAAAATATCGGGGAAAGGTGCCTTGTGCCTGACCTTTGCCTTCAATTGTTTAACCCGCAGGGAGAGCAGATGGGTCAATTTGCCGGTGGACGCTGGCGCCTTTACCCGCAGACTTCAGCCCTTTATAGGGTGGATTTAGGCTCACTCCCGGAAAATAAATACAAAGCTTTAATTCTCCTGGATAATCACGATGACCATGTCTTTGCGGCTCAGCTCAATTTAAATCTGAGTTCGGCCGCTCAGGAGAGCTCTCTGGTCAGAAGAAATGAAAAATAAGAAAAATGAAAAGTAAAAAGCCGGAATGATGAGTAAGGGGAAAATATCAGAAGGAAAAGTCATTTCTTGCAAGCAGAGGATTTTCTGCTCCGAACTTTTCTCAAGAAAAAAATGCAGAAAATTTTTAATTATTCTCCCCCGATTTATCATTTTTTGCGCTCTCTTTCTTTTCCTTTCTTCGCCTCTTTTTTCTTCTGGCTCTGAAGAAAGCCAGGAAATCAAGATCCAGCTCCTCAATCCCTTACCCCTTTCCCTGAATGCGGGCGAAACTCTGACGGTTCGCTTCCAGCTGGAAAACAGGCAATTGCAGCCGCAGCGTCTTTTAATTAACTGCGTCTTGCCTGAAGGCTGGAATCTTCTTTTTAAGGAAGATGAAATTGAACTTCAGGCGAAGGAAAAAGCCCTTGTCCTTTCTTCTTTTTACATCCCCAGGAAAACCCGGGCCGGAAGTTATCAGATTATCTATCTCTTTAGCGATAAATTTACGGCTCAAGCAAAGGGAAAACTTGAGCTTGAAGTTGACATAAAGCCTCAGATAGAACTCGAATGGCAGCGCCTCGTCGCACCTCATTGGGCTATAGCTGGAGATGACTTTACCTGTCGCTTTCTTCTTATAAATCGGAGCAATCTGCCCGTTAAAGTTAATATTCAGGCTGAAGGCAACTGGTCCTTTCCCCTTCAGGTTCAGCCTGATTCTTTCCATCTTGACCCCGAAGAAGAAAGGGAAATTTCGATTGTGGTTAAGACCAAAAAAGACCTGGCTTATAAAATCAGGTATCACCTTCTCGTGGCTGCCATCGCCCAAAGCTCTAACTTATCTCCGGTTACTCTGGCCACTTCAAATTTCACCGAAGTTATACCGCTTGCTCCGAGAAGCAAAACTGAGAGCGAGGCTAATCTCGCCCTTTATTTAGGCACAATTGCCCTGGCTGAAGAGGTCAGTCCTGCCAGGGCCCAATTTTTCTTAACCGGCCAGGGGTGTCTCGACCAAGGAAAAAAATCCCAATTAAATTTTCTCCTGCGCGGCCCTTCTCAGGACAGATTAAGATTTTTCGGTTATTTCCCTGACGAATACAAAATAGAATATCAATCACCTGAGGCTTTCTTTTTTCTGGGCGACAGAATTTTTTCTCTATCGCGCCTGACACAATATGGCGTTTATGGTCGCGGGCTGGCACTGGGGAAAAAATTATCTCGCCTCGAAGTTAAAGGTTTTTATCTGCAATCACCTCATATCAATGAATCTAATTTAAAGCAGGGAGCCTTAAAGTTAGAGCTGAAGGCCAGCCGCACCACCTCACTCGCTTTAAATTTTAGTCAAAGCAAAAAAGAAAATGAGAATTACCTTCTGAGTCTCCAGGCCAGAAGAGAAGGCGAACGAAGCTTCCTCGAAATAGAGATGGCCACAGGCGAGAACAAAGGAGACAAAAATGGCCAGAAATTTAATTATGCTTTCTGGCTGGATTTTTCTTCCCGATTTAAACATCTTTCTTTAAAAACCAGCTTCCTTCAGGCCAGCCCTTATTTTCCGGGTTTTTATCAGAATTTAACCCTGGCCTCTCTGGCTGCGGCTTATTCCTTTGGCCGGGGCGAGTGGCATTTGAGTTATTCCCAATCCTTCCGCCATAAGGATGGCTCTCTGGACAAACCGACTTTTCTTTCCCTGAAGGAAAATCATCTTTTCCAGGGCTTTAACCTGCATCTTTCATCACGTCTTTTTCTTCGACTGGATACGCATTTTCGCCAGAAGAAATACGATGAATCCACTCTTGCTTATAATTATCAAGAGCAATATGTCCGTTTCGGCCTTGATGGCCACTGGACCCAAACTAATTTTTCAATTTATAGCGACTATGGCCTCCATCGAGATAACCTGACCAGCCAGCATCAACGTTACCTGGCAGGCGGTCTTTCCCTTTCAGGCAACCTTTCGCCACGGATTTATCTCGGTGGCCACCTCCGCTGGAGAAATATCAGGGATAATTTCAATCTTGAAGAGGAAAAAGACCGGGAGCTTAATTTTATGATAAAAGCCAACCTGCCCCGAACAACCATTCAATTGCTACATCGGACTGTTTATCATCGCCGCTGGATGGCGGCTTATTTTGACTCGGTCTTCTGGGATAACTATTTTTACCGGGGTGTAGAAAGCTTTGCGGAATTAATCCTCGAGCAGAGGCTCTTTCACCATCATGTCCTTCGCCTCAACGTTCGTTATCTGACAGATGTTTCCTCAAGTTTACCCAGCCGCTGGCTGGCTCTGGTGGAATATAAAATTCCGCTACCTTCTTTATCTTTGGCGAAAAAAGAGGAGGCTTCAATCAGCGGGCGAATCTTCGCTGGCTCCCCTTTTCTTCCCCTTTCTGGCATTCGCCTCTGGCTCAACGGTCAGGAGGCAGTAAGCAACAGACAGGGTGCTTTTTTCTTCCCTGCTTTAAAAGAAGGAACCTATTCCCTGGCAATTGACCTTTCTACCCTGAACGAGAGCTTGATTCCAGCAATACCTATGCCCCTGACTTTTGATCTAAAGCCGGGCGAAAATAGAAAAATAGATATTTTCCTGGTGAAACCGGCAGTCATCAGGGGAAAGATTGAAATTAAAGAAAGGCTCGATTCAATTATCCTTCCTTCGTCCCATCCTGGTTTTTCTTTCAGCCTGCCCTCGAAAGAATTACCTTTAATTTTGATTGAACTCAGCAATGAGCGAGAAACTCTGGTTCAAAGAACAAGTCCTCAGGGAAAATTTATTCTGGAAGGAGTTCGGCCCGGGCGATGGCAGATTAAGGCTAGGGCTGAGTCATTTTCTGAAAATTTCTCCCTTGATTTACCCTCGCCTTATCTGGAAGTCAAAGAAGGGGAAGAAAAAGAAATTACCCTTTATCTCGAACCCAGGCAACCAAAAATGATTTATTTGGGTGAACTTGAAGTAAAGACTGATTCAGTTAGCTTTGCCCGTTCAAAGCCAGAAATGGAAACTTCAGCCCAGATTCCCTGCGAAACCATTTCTTCCCTGGGAGATTATTATCTCGTTCAGCTCGGGGCATTTAAAATAAAAGAGAATGCCCGCCAGTTTTGCCTTGATCTCAGGCCTTTCTTCCCTGATGTTTTTATGACCGAGACGAATGAGGGCACACAGATTTTCTTCAAAGTTGTCCTCAAAGCAGCAAATAAGACGATAGCAGACCAGTATTTACAGCAGGTCAGTCGCCTGGGCTACAGGGCTTTTCTGCTTCCTCCTCTTCATGCGGAAAAAGAGAAAGAAAGACCGGCCAGAGTTATGATTCAGGTAGCCTCCTTCAGAGAAAGAAATAGGGCACAGCAACTTCAGGAAGAGCTGAAATCGAAATATCCTCAGGTAAAAATCGTTTCCGTCCTTCATCAGGGGCAATTATTTTACCGGGTTCAAATACCCTCAGCGGCTGAGGAAGCCAATCGTTTAGTTCTGAAATTAAAAAAAGAAGGCTTTTCTGTCTGGATAGTAGGAAGAAGGGAAGAGCGGAACAAGAAAATAACAGCCGTCAATTAAATATTCTGACAGCCTGACCCGGCAGCTTGATCGCTAGACAGTAAGGAAGGTTTTTTTCTTGACAAAGTTTCGATTTTAGGGTTTAGTATTAAGCCACTAAAATCAGAATAAATTCAGGAGGAATTATAATGAAAATCATAATTTTTGGTGGTTCTGGGGCTATTGGCCGGGCCTGTGCCTGGGATTTAGCCCAGAGGCCGGAGGTGGAAAAGATTGGCCTGGTGGGCCGTCGCCGCGAGGCCCTGGCTCAGGTTCAGATATGGATAGGCAGTCCCAAGATTGAAATTCATGTGGCTGACATCCTGGATCGACGGGAAGCCCAGAAGCTCATGAAGGCCTATGATGTCGGCATAATCTCTGTTCCTGACAGAAAAACAAGCTACAGCCTGATTCACAGCGCCGTCGAAATCGGGTTCAGCGTCGTCGACAATCTTGAAGAATATCATCGCCGTCCTGATGCCTATGAGACCGAAGGGCTTCAGGTCCCGGAAGGGATGAGCCTGAATGAATATGGCGACTGGCTTGACGCTAAAGCTAAAGAAACCGGGGCCACTGTGCTTGATGGCCTGGGCTTTGCTCCTGGAATAAGCAATGTGACCGTGGGCGAGGGCATTCGCAAACTTGATGAGGCTGAAAAGGCAATTGCCCGGGTGGGTGGCATTCCCTCCAAGGAAGCAGCCCTGCACCATCCCCTCCGCTATATGATTACCTGGGCCTTCGAACATGTCCTCCGGGAATATATGGTTAACCTTTATGTCATTAAAAACGGCAAAGTAACGGAAGTGCCGGCCCTGATAGATCGCGAGCGCTTTCGCTTTAATCGTTTTGGCAAGGATGAGGAGCTGGAGTGTGCTGTGACTCCAGGGATGCCCAGTTTTATTTATACCCGGCCCCAGCTGAAGGAATTTGCTGAAAAGACAATTCGCTGGCCAGGTCATTGGGAAGGAATTGATGCCCTTAAAGAAATAGGCCTGCTTGACCTGGATCCGGTCGAATTTCAGGGAGTTAAAATTGTACCAAGGCAGTTTCTGCTGCATCTTATTCGACCCAAGCTTCTGCCAAGAGAAGGGGAGACCGATGTCTGTGTCATGTGGAACACCGTAACCGGAATTAAAGACGGCCGGCCCACCCGCATTGATTACTACATGTGGGATGAGGCTGATACCAAACACGGCCTGACTTCTATGGCTCGAGTTACGGGTTTCCCCCAGGCTATTGGCGCCCTCTTCCTCGGCCAGGGTCTGATTAGCCAGAAAGGCATAGTGGCTCCTGAAGATGCGATTTATGGTGACCTCTATAAGAGATTCATGACAGAACTTGAAAAGAGAAACATTCGCATTCTCGAAGAAATCAAGGGAATTTAAAGCCAGAAAAACTCAGATTTTTTCCAAAATAAAAATTTTTAAAAAACTTGTCATTTTAAGTATAATTTTATTTCTCGTTATGAAGGTGGGGGAATCCGGCCAGAAAAAAATGAAAATATGGTTGGTTCCTCTGGGGCAGGCCAGGGAAATAAAACTTGATTTTTTAATTGAGCCCTTAGCTGAAATTTTCCAGGCTGAGATAAAACTTCACCCTCCCTTAGAAATTCCTCGAGAAGCCTACAATTCAAGGCGAGGCCAGTATCTTTCTTCCTCTATCCTGAGAAAAATGAGGTCAGACCTTAATCTGGGACCAGGTGAAAAGGCGCTGCTCATAGCTGATGTTGACCTTTATGCTGAAGGCCTCAATTTTGTTTTTGGTGAGGCTGAAATCAACGGGTCACTGGCCATCATTTCGGTGGCCAGATTAAGAGAAAGCTTTTATGGTCTGCCTGAAAATGAAGACATCTTCACAACCAGGATAAAAAAAGAAGCCCTTCATGAGCTAGGACATGTCTTTGGCCTCAGACACTGTTCTTTTCCCGGATGTGTGATGAATTTTTCCAATTCCCTGGCTGATACTGACCGCAAAAGTGCTGGCTTCTGTCCTTCCTGTTTATCTCTTCTCAGAAAGTCAAAACACTGACCTGAGGTTTCAGGAGGAAGAAAAGGCCTCACTTTTTAATCCATGGAGAGCCAGGTTCTTGAGCTTGCGCAGGGCTCTAATTTCAAGCTGACGAATCCTCTCCCTGGTCAGGCCGAATTTATGGCCAACTTCTTCCAAGGTATGTTCGCGCTCATCCTCGAGACCGAATCGAAGCCTGATAATTTGAGCCTCCCGCTCAGAAAGAAATTTGAGAGCTTCGATCACCTTGTGTCTCAGATAATTTTGAGCCGTCTGGTCATCAGGCAAGGGGAATTTATCATCCCTGATAAAATCAGCTAAGAAGGTATCGTGGTCCGGACCGACGGTCATATCAAGAGAAACTGGCTCCGCTACCTGATTCAGGGCCTCTTTGACTTTTTCTTCAGGAAGACGCAATCTGCGAGAGAGCTCTTCAACGCTGGCTTCCCGGCCCATCTCTCGAAGAATCTGCTGGCTTGCCTGATTGATTCGATGAAGAAGCTCAATCAAATGGACGGGGAGACGCACGGTTCTGGCCTGATCGGCTATGGCCCGGGTGATAGCCTGTCTTATCCACCAGGTGGCGTAGGTCGAAAATCTGTAGCCCCGGCGGTAGTCATACCTTAAAGCGGCTTTCATCAGGCCAATATTACCTTCCTGAATGAGATCAAGGAGGGGGAGCCCCCGGTACTGGTATTTTTTGGCGATAGAGATGACCAGACGCAAATTGGCTGCGGCGAGCTCCTGGAGAGCTTCTTCGAGCATTTTTTGCCCCACTTTAAGGCTTTCCAGAATTTTTCTTTCCTCTGAGCTCTCCCTTTTTCTTACTGAAGCCTCAAGATTTTCTTCAATGGATTTGAGCAAAAAGGTTTTGGTTTCAGGCCTCAGACCAAGGGAAGAAACAAGTTGAATCATGCGCCAGACGATCCTGGCCCGGGCCAGAGAATTTCTTCTCCTTCTGGGAAGGGATTGCAGTCTCGTGTAAAGAGCCTTTAACCGGGAAAGACGGGAAAGAACCTGCCGGCGAAATTGAACCAGGGCCTCCTTGCCCTTAAGACGGCAACCTGGTTCAAACCAGGTAAAAAGAGCTTCAGGATGCTCCCGCCAGTGTTTTTCCCTTTTGATCAATTCGAGATAAGAAAGCTTAGTTCGGGCCAGGGCTTTAAGGAGAAATTGTTCAGCCTTTTCTCTTTTTCGAGCCAGCTCAATTTCTCTTTCTGGTGTCAGGAGAGGAATCTTACCCATTTCATTCATATAAATCTGGAGGAGATTATAATCCTCCTCCTGGTCACCCTCAGACGAGTTTAAATCTGCGGAGGAAATCAAGCGATCCTGTTCAAGTAAATTGCTGGTATCACCCTGATCTTCATCGCCGAAGCCCTGATTTTCGGATAGAGGCCTGTCAATATATAAAGAAAAACCAAAATTTCCCTCTCTCAGGTTAAAATCATCATGGGATTCTTTCATGAAACCTCCTTATTCCCTATTAATCATATAGGAATAATAAGAATTAATCAAGTAAAATTTTTTAAAAAAAGTTGCTGGCTGGATGGGTTGAAAGGAGGGAAAGGAGGGGAAAACGGAGGGCTTTCTGACCCCTGCCCAGCCAGCCAAACAGGGGTCGTAACTAATATAGCAAATATCCCTAATAAAATCAATAGGTTAGTCCTGAATCAGGCGCTTTCCGGAATAAACCTGCTGGCTATTCTGGCCCTGATTATGATAAAATCAGCCAGGATTGGCAAATGAGAAAAAATAAAGTCAAGGATAAAGGGGGGAAAGGGAGGGAGAGGCGCAAGGAACCAAGAATAAAGGTTGAAGCCAGGGTTAAAATCAGGCTGAAGACCGGGCAATCAGAAGGCCCCGATCAGGCCAGGAAGGAGGAGCTCTGGGCTTTTACTTCAGAGCTCTCAGTGGGTGGTTTCAGATTGCTTCTTCCCTTAAAACTGGAGCAGGGGAGACAAGCGGACATCGAGCTTTATTTACCTGACCTGAATAAAGTTCTCATGATTGAGGCTGAAGTTCGCTGGCAGCAACCGAGTTTTGTTGGTGGTCTTTATGAGACCGGATTTGAATTCAAAACCCTTTCGGCTGAAGATAAAATTTCCCTCATGGAATTTCTCTATTTGCACCGGGCAAAAAAAGAAGCCAAAGGAGGTAAATTATGATCTCGTGGCGCGAAACCCTTTTCCCTCTGTTCTTTATTCTTTTATTCCTGGGGATGATGATCCTCAGCTCCGGGCAGCAGAAAACAGAAAAGCCCATTCTTCATAGCAAGCACTGGATAGCCATAACTGGAAAGCCCATGGCCGCTACAGCCGGAGCCATGATGTTCATGAAAGGCGGGAATGCGGTGGATGCCGCCTGCTCGATGCTGGCAGCAGTATGCACCATGCATGATGTTTTAACCTGGGGCGGGGAAACGCAGGCTCTGATTTATAATCCGATGACGAGAAAAGTCATAGCTATTAATGCCCTGGGAGTTGCCCCAACAGGAGCAACTCCGGAGTTTTATAAAAAAAGAGGGTATAAATATCCGCCGGCTGATGGGCCTTTATCGGCCGTGACTCCGGGAACTCCTGGCGGCCTGATGGTAATGCTGGCTGAATTTGGTACTTTAAGCCTAAAAGATGTTCTTGAACCAGCTATCCAGATGGCCGAAGGCTACCCCATAGAACAGGAAACGGTCGATAGAATCGAAAATAATAAAAAAAAGATAAAGCAATGGCCCCATTCCAGCCGGATTTTCCTGATGCACCCTGGCGAAAGTCATGAGGCTCCCTGGCCTGGAGAAGTCTTCCGTCAGCCTGAGCTCAAAGAAACCCTGTTGAAACTGGTTGAGGCCGAACAGAAAGCTCTGGCCGCCGGTAAAAGCCGAAAAGAAGCTATTTATGCTGCCTACGACCGTTTTTATCGAGGTGATATCGCCAGGGATTTTGTTCAGGGCTGTCAGGAGCAGGGAGCTCTAATTACCCTTGAGGATTTGGACAGGTGGAAGGTTTATATTGAAGAGCCGGTAATGACAACTTACCGGGGAATTGAGGTTTATAAGCTCAATTGCTGGGTCCAGGGCCCGGTCATGCTCCAGGCCCTGAATATGCTTGAAAACTTTGACCTGAAAGCCCTGGGCTATAATAGCGCCAAATACATTCATCTTCTTTATCAGGTGATGAATCTGGCCTTTGCTGACCGGGATTTCTATTATGGCGACCCCTATTTTCCACCTGAAGAACCCATTAAAGGTCTTCTGTCCAAAGAATATGCCCGGGAAAGAATCAAGCTGATTAACTGGGAGGCCAATGACCCTGAGGTCAAGCCTGGCGACCCCTATCCTTTTGAAGGTAAAAAGAATCCTTTCCTCCATTACCTCGAGAAATGGTCAAATCGTCAATTTATGGAGAAGAAGGAAGGTTCAGAGGAAAAAACTTTCTGGCAGGGGACAACCTCGATTCAGGCCGCCGACGAGCAGGGCTGGGTGGTTTCTATGACCCCCAGTGGCGGCTGGATTCCCTGTGTAATTGCTGGCCGCACAGGCATCGGCCTGAGCCAGAGAGCCCAGAGTTTTGTTCTCGAGGAAGAAGAAAATCCTTTTAATGTCATTGCTCCGGGCAAAAGACCAAGGGCCACACTAACTCCCGGGCTGGCTTTGAAGGATGGCCGGCCTTACCTTTCCTTTGCCGTTCAGGGTGGAGATACCCAGGATCAGAACCTCCTCCAGTTTTTTCTGAATATTGTTGAATTCGGGATGAATGTGCAGCAGGCCTGTGAGGCGCCCAACATCACGAGCTATCAGATGCGTAGTTCCTTTGATTTACATGAATGCTCGCCCGGAAAACTTGATCTCAATGAAAGAACGCCCGCTGAGGTTAGAGAGGCCCTGAGCCGAATGGGTTACCGCCTCTCCTTTAAACGTTATACTTCCGGCCCGATAAACGCCATTTATTTTGACCATAAACATGGTACCTTCTGGGGTGGTTCCAGCAACTATGGCGATGACTACGGCGTCGTCTGGTAGCGGATTTAATTTTAATCCAATTCCCGCATAGCCTGGCTTCAGCTCAATTTTTTAGCGTTTTTATTTGATTTAATCCGTCCGGCCTCATTACCATTCATCCTGTTTCGTCTTTTTTATTTCATCTTATTTTCGACACGCATCATTTTTTGGGTGAAATTAACCTAAGCCGAGGAAAGCTTTTCCATAAAATAATGGCAAATGTAATCTCCAAGAAAGGGGGAAGAGCCCTGGATGTCGAATGACTATTTCATTTATCTCATTTCATCTTGATTCAGTTTATCTTATCTTGGAAGATAAATTGCTTTTAGCCAGGGTTCTGTGATAATCAGAGAAAACTGAAAGGAGGTTTTTGCATGAAGCCGCGAAATGGCTTAAAGAATTTAGCCCTGGTCCTTTTTCTGACCCTTTTTTCCTTTTCCTTTCTTGTCTCGGCTGACAAAGCCTATCGCCTCTTAACCACAGAGACCTTTTTTGAGATGGAATCGGTGGGTAATCCCTCCATTTCTCCTGATGGAAAACTGATAATTTTTACTCGTTCCTGGGTGGATAAGATGAACGACCAGACTCGCTCCAACCTCTGGCTGGTAGATGTGGAGGGTAAAAGAGTCAGGGAATTAACCCATGGTAACTGGCGCGATTATTCCCCTGTCTGGTCGCCTGATGGCAAGAAAATAGCCTTTCTTTCTGAACGGGATGGCTCCACCCAGATTCATGTGATGTGGCTGGATACAAGAGAAGTGGCCCAGCTGACCCATCTTGAAAGAGCTCCCTCAAATATTGTCTGGGCACCAGATGGCAAGCACCTGGCCTTCACTTATTTTGTTCCTGACAATAATCCCATTCTACCCATTAAACTTCCACCCCGACCTGAAGGTGCGAAATGGGCAGCACCGGCCATTATCATTGATCGCCTTTCCTGGAGGTCAGATGGCCGGGGACCCTTGCCCCGAGGATATAACCATATTTTCGTTATTGATGCCGAGCTTGGGGGAACTCCCCGTCAGATAACCACAGGCGATTATAATCACACCAGCCCGGCATTTTCGGCTGATGGAACCAGGCTTTATTTTTCGGCTATTCGCAAACCTGACGCTGAATACCAGATGGGTGATTCTGAAATCTATGTGGTGGATTTAAAAAACCTTGAGATAAAGGCCCTCACGGATCGCAAAGGACCTGATAATAACCCCCTGATTTCGCCTGATGGGCGATGGGTTGCCTATACCGGTTATGATGACCGCAATTTTACCTCCCATCTTTCCAGCATCTATTTAATGGACAAAGATGGCCAGCAAAAGAAGCTTCTGGCAGGAGACTTACCCAATTCGCCTACTTCTCTGACCTGGTCGCCTGATAGTTCCGGTCTTTATTATTTAATGCCCGAGAAAGGAGAGGCCAATCTTTATTTCGTTTCCCTTGACGGCAAAATAAAAAAGATAACCCAGGGAGTCCATTACATTTCCGATTATTCCCTGGCTCGAAATGGCCAGGTAGCCGCGATCATATCCAATTTTTACCGGCCTGGCTATCTGGTAACTTTCAATCTTAATCAGCCCGCTCAGATGAAGGAACTGGTGGATGTCAATCAGGACGTTTTAGAAGGTGTTAAATTGGGCGAAGTGGAAGAGCTCTGGTTTAAATCCTCTGATGGCCTGATGATTCAGGGCTGGCTGATTAAACCCGCGGAATTTGAGCCAGGTAAAAAATATCCCCTGGTTCTCTGGATTCATGGTGGCCCCTGGGCCATGTACAATGTAGCCTTCAGCTGGGAATGGCAGAATTTTGCTGCCAATGGCTATGCGGTCCTCTATACTAATCCCCGGGGAAGTACGGGCTATGGCCAGGATTTTGTCAATGGCATTCAATTTTCCTATCCCGGTAAAGATTTCGATGACCTTATGGCGGGAGTGGATGCAGCCATAGCTAAAGGCTTTATTGAACCGGAAAATCTGTTTGTCTGTGGAGGAAGCGGTGGCGGTGTTTTAACGGCCTGGATTGTGGGTCATACTGACCGCTTCCGGGCCGCTGTTTCCATGAGGCCGGTAACTGACTGGTATTCTTTTGTTGGAACGACTGATGGTCACATGTGGTATCGCCAGTTCAGAAAATTTCCCTGGGAAGATCCCCTGGAATATATTGAAAGATCACCCATTCATTATGTAGCGAACGTAAAGACTCCCATTATGATTATGACCGGTGAAGCTGATTTAAGAACCCCTATCAGCCAGAGTGAAGAATATTACCGAGCTTTGAAAATGCTCAAGAAAGAAACGCTTCTTGTCCGCATGCCGGAAGAATATCATGGCTGGCGTCGGCCCTCCCACCGGCTGGCCCAGCAGCTCTATTTAATGGCCTGGTTCGAAAAATACCGCAAAAAGCCCGAAGACAAGACCAGGGCTGAAGGTGATTGAAGAACCAGAAGAAACTGGCTTAAAAATTGAGATAAATAACGAGAGGTATTTTGAGGTAGATGATTCCTATTCTAACTGTTCTTGGATTCAGGAAGCGATTAATTATCTTCGAGGAAGAATTTTTGCAAGGTTTAAAAAGAAGGCTTCTTAAAGAAAAAATTTTTCAGTGATGAGTCCCTTGAGATGAGTTAGAGCCTTAAAAAAATGCAGAGGAAAAAGGAAATGAAAATTTAAAAACCTAAAACCAGAATTAAAAAGAGGGGAGATTAAAGAAAAAGGGAGGCTAGCCATGAAATTCAAAAGAAAAGGCACATTATCCCGGGCCATTCTTGTAACGCTCCTTTTTCTTCTTTTTTGGCCGGGAATCTTTTTCGGCCAGAGAACTGGCTACAGCCGAGAAGAAATGGTGAGACGAAGGGAAAAACTCATGTCCCGGGTCAAAGATGGCTTGATTATTCTCTTCGGTGAAGTCATGGATCAGCCTGCCTCTCATTTCAGGCAGGACAATGACTTTTTTTATCTAACAGGTGTTGAAGATAAGAATGCCATTCTTGTTCTGAATCCCCTGACTAAGGAATCAATTCTCTTTTTACCCCGCCAGACAGCGAGAGAGGAAATGATGGAAGGCCCTAACTGGCTGAAAATAGAAAAGAATGCTGAGAAGTTGGGGCTGACGCGGGTCCAGGAACTCAGCGAATTCGAAGAATATCTGGCCCGAAATACGCGAGGTCCCCAGCCCAGATTTTATGTGCGCCTTTCGCCTCGAGATGAGGTAGATATGAGCCGCGGCGAAACCAGGATTTTTATAGCCCGAAAAAATAGAAGCCATTACAACGACCTCATCTCCCTGGATGAGCACCGGGTCGCAAAGCTCCGCCAGCGTTTTCCCGAAGTTGAACTTCGCGACATCACGCCTTTTATCGATGAAATGAGGCTGATCAAAACAGAGGAAGAAATAGCTATTCTCAGGCGAAATGGAAAGCTTTCAGCCGAGGCCATTAAACAGGCCATGCTGGCCTCAAGGCCAGGAATGTATGAGTACGAAATTGAGGCTGTAGCCATCTATTATATTTTGAAGGGAGGAGCAAGAGGACCGGCTTATGCGCCCATCGTTGGTTCAGGCCCCAATACCTGCATTCAGCACTACAATAAAAATTCCCGGCGGATAGAGGCAGGCGACCTCATTCTGATGGACTTTGGGGCTGACCTCGATCAGCTCTGTATGGATATAACTAGAACCTGGCCTGTTTCCGGCAAATTTACGCCTGAACAGAGAGAAGTCTATGAAATAGTCCTGACAGTGCAGAAGGCCTGCATTGAAGCCTATCGGCCCGGTATTACAGCGGAAGATGTAAGAAAACATGTGGAAGAGGTATTGAAAAAGAAAAAAATGGATGGCCGGGGCCTGCGAGGCGGCATTGGCCATTATGTTGGTCTCGCTACCCATGATGTCGGTCCTGCCGGCATTCCCTTACAGCCTGGCATGGTTTTTGCGATTGAGCCGGCCCTTTATTATCCTGAAAAAAATATTGGTATCCGGATTGAAGATACGGTGCTCATCACGGCTGATGGCTGTGAAGTCCTGACAGCGGATGTCCCCAAAGAAATTGAAGAGATAGAAAAGCTTTTAGCTCAACGTCCCGGGATTAAATGAATCCTGCTTTTTCTGCTACGGGTTAGATATATTTGCGACGCATCATAATTCTTCAAGCAGAATTGGACATCAGACTCTTTTTGCCGAATAGAACTTTAAATTTTTAGCCTCAGGGATGACATGTATTATGATCTTCGGTCCTCCAGGAAAAGAGCATTTGGCCAGAAAAAATCCCTGTAAAAAGTTGCATTTATTTATGGATCCACTACATCTTTTTGCTCATAATTTAAAAAATTATAAAATCGCTGTTCATCTGATGTAAGAATGTAAGAATAGCCTGGTCGATAAGGCAGAGGTTTTTTATAGAAACTTTTGAGTTACGAAACATAGAAGACAGACCTGTAGAAAATTGGCATGAAGGTGATTAGACCCTGAGAAAAATGAAGAAAAAAAATAAGATGAAGAGAAGAAAAAGTTGGTAGAAAAAAAATTATAAAGAGATAATAATTTAAATCAGGGAAAATAAAAAGCTAAAGGAAAACAATTCCATGAGATATGGGGAAAATAATTCAGCGAAAATTTTTCCGATTATCCTTTTAATTCTTCTTTCTTTTTCATTTCTCAGCCCGGCCATAATCCGGCCCGAAGCTGTTGGCTTCTCTTACGAAAGGCTTAAACTTCTGGACCAGTTTCTGGTTGATTGCATTCAGCAAAAATATTTTCCCGGGGCAGTGGTAATTGTCGGACGCCATGACAGGATTGTCTTTCGCCAGGCCTATGGCCATGCACAATGGATTCCTGAACCCAGGCCTATGAAGATAGACATGCTTTTCGATTTAGCTTCCCTGACCAAACCTGTAGCGACAGCCACCTCCATTATGATTTTGGTGGAAAGGGGAAAGCTCAGTCTTCATGATAGAGTCCGGGATTATGTTCCTGAGTTTTCTGTTTATGAAGATGAAAAAGGCCAGAAGGGGGAGGAGGCTCGCCTCTGGCATCTTTTAACTCATACTTCCGGGCTTCCAGCCTATACCAGTGCCGAGGAAGTAGCCAGGCTCTATGGTTCCCCCTGTCCAACCGAGATGCTGGTTAAACACATTGCCTCTTTAAAGAAGGAATTTCCTCCTGGAAAAGATTTTCGTTACAGCTGCCTGGGCTATATTACCCTGGCTTATATTATTCAGAAAATCACGGGCAAAGACATAGCGACTTTTGCCCGGGAGAATATCTTTCTTCCTCTGGGCATGAAGAAAACTTTTTTCAATCCTCCACCCGAATTAAAAGACCAGTGCGTGGCCACAGAGGTTATTTCAGGGAAGCCTCTTATCGGGATAGTCCATGACCCTCTGGCCCGACTTCAGGGGGGTATCTCCGGCAATGCCGGGCTGTTCTCAACAGCTGATGACCTGGCTCTTTTTGCCCGCATGATGCTCCATCAGGGAGAGCTTGATGGGCAGCGAATTCTCAGCCCCTTGAGCGTCAGGAGGATGACGGAAATCTATCCTGAAGTTCTTTTTTCAGGCCGGGGTCTTGGCTGGGATATAAACTCCCCTTATTCCACAAACAGGGGAGACCTTTTTGGCCGCTCTTCATATGGCCATACGGGCTATACCGGAACTTCTATCTGGATTGATCCCGAAACAAAAACCTTTGTCATCTTTTTGACCAACAGGGTGCATCCTGATGATAAGGGAGTTATAATTCCAGTAAGATCAAGGGTAGCCAATCTGGTGGCGGCGGCAATTATCCAGCCATGATTCAGTGCCCGATAGAAAATCCGGCGATGGGGGAGAGATGACAGCTGAGCTCAGGGAGAAGTCGCCCGAAGAGAAAGTTTATGAAGTTTTAAGCGAACTCGGTATAAATTTTACTCGCTATGAGCACCCGCCCGTTTATACGGTGGCTGAAGCCCGCCTTTACTGGGCTGATCTTCCCGGGGCCCGCTGCAAAAATCTTTTTTTGAGAGATGAGAAGGGCCAGCGACATTTTCTGGTCATTGCTGAACATGAAAAACCCGTGGATTTAAAAAAGCTGGCCCTGAGACTTGGGGAAAAGAGACTGAGTTTCGCTTCGCCTGAAAGATTACGTCGTTTTCTGGGTGTTGATCCCGGCTCAGTTTCTCCCTTTGGCCTTATCAATGACCTCAAAAAGGAAGTCGAGGTTATCATTGACGCGGATCTGGAGTCAGCCCAGACCCTCCATTTCCATCCCAATATAAATACGGTGACCATAGGTCTGAGCCTGGCTGATTTTAAGAAATTTCTGGCCTGGACAGGCAATCCCTTTCGATTCATCAAATTATGAAAAAAATCTCAGGGGATTAAAATAGAATCAGGAGCCAAAATGAACATTTTCGGGCGGTTAAAGAATACGGCGCCGGTCATCATTGTCCTCGCACTTTTGCCTCTATTTCTGATCAGCCCGTTTTCGGTTTCAAGCTCGGAAGATGAGGTGATAAAAAGCAATCAGAAGGTGACCACACAGGATAATGCAGCCATTTTAAGCCAGAAAATAAGGGAAATTTATAAAGAGGTCAGGCCGGTGGCTCTGGTTTCTCCCGAAGGCTTAAGGGAATGGCAATCTTTTCTGGGTAAGGATGAAGACGATTCTTACAAGGATGACCATCTCTTTATCCTGATTCTGGAAAAAGAAGAGGAAACTATCCTCTGGATTCAGGTAACGAAATTTGAAACTCAGGCTGATCGGTCAAGAATAAAGAAAGCCAAGGGCTCTAAACTCATAAAGGCCGTTCTCAGGAAAAAAGAGATCATTATTGAGAAAAATGACTTTGGTGCGGAAGAAACTGGCCTGATTTTGAGTGAAATTTTAAGGTCCATCGAAAATAAGAAAAAATTACTGGGGATAAAAGCTTTCTGAATCAGTGCCGCTCTTGTCAAAACCTTCCCTTTAAGCCAAAATAAAGAACGAAGAGCCGCGCCCGTAGCTCAGTGGATAGAGCGGTGGACTTCGAATCCAAAGGGCGGGGGTTCAAATCCCTCCGGGCGCGCTTCCCCGAAATTTCTTAAAATACTACCTCTGGATGCCTGCGAAAGAGTGATTAAATGCTTCTAGGGATATTCCTTCCAGACACTACCCATAAGCCAGAACTAACTTAAACTCGAATTAAAGAAGCTCTAAATGGAAAAGAAGGGACTATTGTTCATTAATATTCATTAAACGTCTCTTGAAATAAGGTAGGAATTCGAAAAGAAACAACTAACTCAAATTGGCATTACATTGGTCTCTTTTTAACCTCAAGATGTCTTTGCCCGCTTTATCTTTTAATCTGACTGGACTTTCATGGGGAGAGGGTAGGAAACGATAATACATGGCCTGATTCAAGTGCCACAAATGATTTTCGGGGTAAAATTTTCTCTTCAGCGTGAAGAAACTAATTCACCCGGTTTTTCCTCAACTTTTATGGTCAATAGACTGACCTTTACTTTCATGTCATGAGTGGAGGCCAAATTATCTTTCTGAATGCAAATAGGTGCTGGCCTTATAGGGGAATTTGGGGGATATAAAGCGAAAGGAGGGGGTTATGAATTGTTTTTTATGGCCAGCACCAATTATTATTATCATAGAAAAACCCGCCTTTGTCAATGCCTTGGGGCTTCTGTGAAAATTGTGGCCATTGATTGGATTGGGCCTGTAACGGCTTTATTTCTTTTAAGATCAAAAAGCTAAAAAATTTTAAGCCATTAAAAAATGATTTTTAAAATTGAAGGAAACTTATTATCATTCCAATTTTTATAAAGGGGCTAGAGAACAGTTTTAAAAAAACGCTCCATTACCCTGATACGAGCGCTTATTTAAGCGAAAAATGGCTAAATATTCATGATAAAAAAGGGCAGCATCCACCACACTTTTTAAGGATAAGCCTGCCTTAAATGGCTTTTCCCTGAAAAGTGCGGTTAATTATCAGACCTCTATTGGCTATAAGTACATTTAAGACAACTTATATAATGCCCAAATTGGTTCCTATTTTCTTGATTCATTTTATCAAGGAACCTGGATAAGTTTTTTTTAAACGCTTTTTTCCTTTCCTTATATAAGAGCTTGGGAAGGCGGAAAGAAGACCGGAAATTCACCATAAAAAATTGCTGAAATTGCTTGACTTTTTAAGGAAGGGCCTGCTTTTTTTGATATTGAAGGCCAGAAGAAAAAAGGAAGATTAGGCCCATATGGTGAAGAAGGTGAGATAAAAAAATCCTCTTAATTGATGATTGACAGGTCTATCTCGAGTTGTGTTAATATAAAAAATCGAAAATAACTGAAAGGGGGTAAGAATGGCTAAAATCCTGATGATTGATTTTTCAGAAGAAGATATAAAGCAACTTCAGGCTGAAAAATGGGATGTGGAGGGCCGGGAAACCAACTGGAAATCCGGGAAAGTCGAAAGCCTTGTTCCTCCCCTCGATTGCCGTCTTGTTTTCTTTCAGCTCAATCTTGGCGACTCCGGTCCCGGCCTTCATGTGGGCGATGCGGCTAATTTTGAAGCCATTCTCCTCGATGGGGGGGTTATCACCTGTTTCCTCGGATCAGGTGAGGAATTTCATCTGACAAATCTTTTTGGTCCCATCCCCGGGCTGAAACTTGAGGTAAATAAGAGACCTTCTTTTATCAATAAAATCGCTGACAGCCCCGCTGGACGTCTCCTGGAAGAATTCATGCCTCAAATTATCAAATCCTACGAGCTTTTCTCTGATGAAGACGAAACCAAAAACTTTCTGACAGTTGATGAGGAAGGTTCGGGTTATAGACAGATCGAGGTTCTGGCCAGGAATTACCGCCGTCGCCCCGTAGCTGCCTGCCTGCGCAAAGGTAAGGGCTATCTTTTCCTTCTGCCCTGGTTTGGCCAGAGTAATCTTGATGTCGTCCGGGCCATGCTCCGTCAGATCTTACCCCCCATGACACCCTATCTTTTTGAGGAAAATCCCTTTGCCTGGATTGAAAGCCCAGACTATTATTTCCCCTCTCTTAAGGCGGTCTTCCAGCAAATCCAGGAGGAGACAGAGCGTCATCGACAGGCCATCTTCCGCCTGAGAAATCAGGCTGAAGAGCTAAAAAAGACCGAGCAGGAGGTTTTCTTCCAGCTGGTCATCGGTCAGGATGAGGTTTTGAAAAAGGCCGTGGTTCATGCCTTTAATTACCTTGAATGGCCAACTGTCGTCGATGTTGATGACTACTGGAAAAGGGTCATCCGGATTAAAGAAGAGGATATCTGGCTGATTGATGATGCCGATGAAAAAACAATTGAGGAAAAGATCAGAACAAGTCCCCTGATACTCGTTGTTATCCGGAGTGGTCTCGGCCCGGCTCCGGAGAACGATCTCGTTGTCTTGCAGAAGTTTAAGGCCCGTCGCATGCAGGAATTCGATAATACCAAGATGAAAGCCTTGCTTATCGGTAATTATTATTTACGGCAGGATGCTCGAGCCAGGCCCAACCCCTTTACCCAGGAGCAGATAGATGAAGCTGTAGCTGATGGCAATGGGTTGATGACCACAGCCGAACTTTTCTGGGCAATTAAAGCTGAAAAGGAAGGTAAAATAAGCAAAGAGGAAATCAGGAAGACCATCCGCGAAAAAAGGGGATTGATTACTTTTAGCTATTGACCTATTTATCTTCAGAAAAAGAGGTAAAAAGGCTTGAAAGAAGGTAAAGAATTAAGACTAATATGTTTTCATTGTGGGGCAACTAACCGCATTTATGAAAAAGATCTTGCTCCCGGCAAAAAAATTCTCTGCGGCCGCTGTCGTAATGCCCTGCCTGAGCCAGGGACAGTTCTGACCCTTTCTCCTCAGCGGATTTATAATCTCATTAAAAATGGTTCTATTCCCATCCTTTTCGAATTTTATTCTGATAACTGTCCCCACTGCCTGCGGATGAAACCCATCCTGGAAAGACTGGCTAAAAGGCGGGCTGGAGAAATTATGGTTGTCATGGTCAATGTTGACCAGTATCCAGAGCTGGCGGCCGGTTTTGGTATTAGCTCTGTTCCCACTTTTCTCATTGTGAAAAAAGGAACTGAAGTTGGTCGTTTGTCTGGTGCTCAGGATGAAATGGATTTTTCTTTCTGGGTTGCCAGTCGCGCCTGATAAAAAAAGAAGGAATGCCGAAGCGGGGACTCGAACCCCGACTCCCAAAATAGTGGGAACTAGCCCCTCAAGCTAGCGTGTCTACCAATTCCACCACTTCGGCATCCCATTTATTTTTCTATCACAAATCTTTCTAACTTATTTCCTTTCACCCTTCTGTTCAGGGTTTGCAGGTGTTTCTTTCTTTTCTCCGGGTTCTTTCTTTGTTTCCTCAGCCTTTTTCTGGGTCTCAGTTACTGCGGGGACAGATTTCATGACCGACTTTTCCCCTTTAGTGGAGACAAGCCACAGTCCAATTGAAGTCAGCATGAAAATCACTGCAGCTGCTGTCGTTATTTTGGCCAGAAGCGTTGTGGCTCCCCTTGGACCAAAGGCTGTCTGGCTGCCCACTCCCCCGAAGGAACCAGCCAGATCAGCCGCCTTCCCTGATTGAAGAAGAACAGCCACAATTAAGATAAGACAGATGAGAACATGAAGAATAATTAATAACGCACTCACCTCTTTTTTACCTCAATTGAGTTCTTTATAATTTTAACAAAACTTTCGGCCTCAAGGGAAGCCCCACCCACTAAAAAACCATCCACCTCTTCTTTTTCAGCCAGGGAAGCGGCGTTTTCGGCTTTAACCGAACCGCCATAAAGAATTATAGCACAGGAAGCAAGTTCTTCGCCATAGCGCTCAGCCAGAATCTGGCGGATGTAATGATGGGCCTCCTGAGCTTGTTCCGGGGTGGCATTACGACCGGTGCCAATAGCCCAAACCGGTTCATAGGCAATAATGATTTTAGCTACTTCTTCCTGGTCAAGATCTCTAAGAGCCAGGTTAAGCTGGGCTCTGATTCGCTCAAAGGTCAGTCCCCTTTCTCTTTCCTCCAGAGTTTCTCCAAGGCAAAGAATGGGATGGAGCTCATTCCTCAGGGCCGCTTTAAGCTTGCGGCTGACTATATCATCGCTTTCGCCCATGATTTGCCTTCTTTCTGAATGACCCACAATAACATACTGGCAGCCTGCGTCTCTGAGCATCGGCCCGGAAATTTCACCTGTAAAGGCACCACTATCTTCCCAGAAAATATCCTGAGCCCCAAGCTGAACTGGGCTACCCTCTATGGTTTTAGCCACTTCATAAAGGGCAGTGAAGGGAGGGCAGAGCACAATTTCTGAACCAGCTAAATTCAGGGATGCTTTTACCACAGCTGCGGCTAACGCTTTGGCTCCCTGAATGGTCTTATTCATTTTCCAGTTACCAGCAATAAAGGGAATTCTCGAGGCTACTTTTTTCCCTTGAATCATTCTTGCCTCTTCGTTATGGATTAACTTCATCAAGCCCTATTCGAGGGCTTCGATTCCAGGAAGTGTCCCATAGGCAATGAATTCCAGGCTGGCCCCGCCACCTGTCGAGACATGAGTAATCTGGCTGGTAACACCTGCTTTTTTCAAAGCTGACACGGAATCGCCGCCGCCAATTATGGAAATGGCCGAACAGGCCGCTACGGCCCTGGCAATGGCCATCGTTCCCTGGCTAAAAGGCTCAAGCTCAAAAACACCCAGGGGGCCATTCCAGAAAATTGTTTTGGCCTTATTGATGAGAGAAGTGAACATGGTAATTGTTCTGGGCCCGATATCGCCCGCCATCATCTCTGAAGGTATGGGAAAACCATCAATGATGGCTGGAGTTACTTCGGCCTTAAGGGAAGGGGCGACCACATGGTCAACTGGAAAATGCAGGCCCACTCCCTTTTCCCGGGCCTTCTTGAGGATAGTCTGCGCCTTTTCGAGCTGGTCCATTTCAACCAGAGAGCGGCCAACTTCAAAATTCATGGCTTTAAAAAAGGTGTAAGCCATGGCTCCGCCAATTAAAATCTCATCAGCCTTATCCAGAAGACTTTCAATCACAGGGATTTTATCTGAGACCTTGGCCCCACCGAGAATGGCCACATAGGGTCTTTCCGGGTCTTCAATGGCTTTTTTAAGATAGGTAACCTCCTTTTCCATTAAAAAGCCTGCAGCCTTTTCAGGCACGAATTTAACCATCCCCACGACTGAGGCGTGAGCCCGATGGGAGGCGCCAAAGGCATCGTTAACATAGACGTCTATCTGAGAGGCAAGTTCCCGCGCGAAGGATTCGTCGTTGGCTGTCTCCCCTGGATGAAAACGCAAATTTTCAAGAAGCAAGATATCTCCTGGCTTAATCTGGCTTTTTAGTTGCTCCACTTCTTTGCCCACAACCTCAGCTGCCAGGGTCACAGGCCGATCAAGTATTTCCTCCAGTTTTCGCGCCACAGGCTTGAGGCTCAATTTCGGGTCATATTTTCCCTTGGGCCGGCCTAAATGGGAGGCGATTATAAGAGCAGCCCCATTATCCAGAAGATAGCGAATTGTGGGCAGGGCCGCTCGAAGACGAGTATCGTCCCGCACAGCCCCGCTTTCATCGAGGGGGACATTAAAATCAACCCGGAGAAAAACCTTTTTATTTTTAAAATCGATTTCGCAGATGGATTTCATAGCTTTACCTGGCAATATATTTAATCAAATCGTAGAGGCGGCAGGAATAGCCCCATTCGTTGTCATACCAGGCCAGAACTTCAACCAGATTCTCATCTACCAGGCGGGTGAAGGGGCCATCGACAATGGCCGAATGGGGATTGCCCATAAAGTCGACGGAAACCAGTTCTTCATCAGTATAGTCAAGAATACCCTTGAGCTCATTGGCGGCCGCTCGTTTAAAGGCCTCATTGACCTCCTGGACTGAAACCTTCTTTTTCAGCAGGGCGACTAAATTAACCAGAGAAATGTTGGGCGTTGGAACCCGGATAGCAATGCCGTCGATTTTTCCTTTTAGCTCGGGCATAACCAGGCCAACAGCCTTGGCTGCTCCGGTGGTTGTGGGAATCTGGCTCACAGCCGCGGCTCTGGCCCTTCTCAAATCCTTATGAGGCTGATCAAGAATTCTCTGGTCGTTGGTATAGGCGTGAATTGTCGTCATAAAGGCCTTTTCAATCCCGAAAGTATCATGCAAAACCTTGGCTACAGGGGCAACACAGTTGGTGGTGCAGGAAGCATTGGAAAGGACAAAATGTTTTTGCGGGTCATAGGCCTTTTCATTAACGCCCATGACAATGGTTATATCTGGGTCAGTCGCTGGCGCCGAGAAAATGACTCTCTTTGCCCCGGCCTGAATGTGTTTATTTGCCTCGGCTTTGGTTTTGAATTTACCCGTCGCCTCAACCACAATTTCGACTCCCAGGTCTTTCCAGGGAATGCTGGCCGGGTCCTTTTCCGCAAAAACCCTGATTTCTTTGCCCTGAACGAGGATGGAATTATCCGTCCATTTAACTTCTTCCTTAAAAATGCCCATAACAGAATCATATTTAAGCAGATGGGCTAAGGTGCGAGCATCAGTGATATCATTAACGGCCACAAATTCAATTTCAGGGTCTTTATAAGCCGCCCGAAAAAGACTGCGACCAATACGGCCAAAGCCATTTATGCCCACCCGAATGGCCATACCCTTACCTCCTTTTTCCGAAAATTTTGACCTTTATTAGTATCATAAATAGAGAGCTGAATCAATTCCTTAATAGTAAAAATGGCAGGGGCTAACCCTTATTTAGTATTATAATTAGAGAGCTGAATCAATCCTCATCAGGCTTTCCCTAAAAACAACGGAGGTTTTAGCGACTCTTTATCGTTAGCCGCTCACTCAAACCGTTTATCCTCTTTTTAAGTTGCTTAAATTAAATGGCTTCAACTTTTGAAGCTCTAGGCCAATTTCCTGGCTGAAATTATTCAGCTCCTTTCTCAAGCTCCTGCCTCTGGAGACGCAACCACAGGAAAATTTAGAACAGTCTGGTTATATAAATCACTGAGGCGCTGATTAAAGCGACACTGAGATTGTCATCAATTCCAAGAGGTAGAGCTTCGACCAGGGAGGCAACCAGCCCGCCCAGAAAGATTACGGGCAGGGAAATCTGAACAAAGGGATGGAGGATATAACCAGCCATAAGGCAGGCACAGAAATGAGCCAGGCTCCCCTGAACGGTCTTGTCAAAAAAGGGCGTCCGGCCAAAACGTAGACCATAAATTTTGCTGAAAAAGTCGCCAAAAATAAGAAAGGAGATGGCCACAACAGCTATATCCTGCTCAAAAAGAAGAAGGGTGAGGAAAAAACTGACCAGAAAAAGGGTAATCGAAGAAAATCTGGTTTTTTCCTTTTCCTTATATATTTTGCGAACCTTAACGAAGAAAAAGCGATTAATTTGGTTCGAAATCAGGCGCAGTAAATCAGGAACTAAAAAGAAAAGGGTAAGTGCGCCAAGAAAGGTAAGAACAATTTTTCTTTCGAGCTTAAAATAAATGAGAATCAGCAAAAATGCCAGGGGACGTAAATAAAGGCGCCAGCCAATAAGGCCTTTTTGGGCAAATTCTGAGGGTTTCCACAGGCCAAATTTCCAGATGTTTAGAACATTGATAGCCAGAATATAGAGAATTATTAACAGAGAAAAGAGCTTGGCTGCGGAGAAGGGGACAAAAATAAGGATAAGGAAGAATAGCGAGGGCAGAATGAAACCCCCTACAAACTCCCCCTTTCTGGCTATCCAGCTCAAGATGATGACCAGAAAGGCTAAAAGAAAAAGCGAAAACCAGGGCAGAAAGCCCTGGCCATAAAAGATTCCCAGAAAATAAATCAGAAGGCCAGTGGCTGAGGCTACACCCTGGCCGCCCCGAAATTTAAGATAAAAGGGAAAGACATGGCCAGAAATGGAAGCAGCCGCAGCCAAATAACCGCCAAAGGCTGAACCGGTTATCAACTGGCCCAGGTAAAGAGAAATTAAGCCTTTGCTTACATCAAAGACAGCTGTAATGATGGCTGGAAACAGGCCGAGGACATGATAGGTATTAACTGTGCCGGCATTCTTTGTTCCTTCCTCCCGAATATCCACTCCCTTGAGTTTTTGGGCTAAAAAATAGGCTGGAAGAAAACTGCCGAAAAGGTAACCAATGAGAACAGCCGTAAAATAGAAAATGAAATCTAAGTGTTTCATTTAAGGGAAGACTTCCTTATGCTATTTAATTTTATTCTTTCTTGTCAAATTTAAAATGGAGCTTTCTCATTTGGAAAATTACCGGGCTTATTTGGATGTCTTTTTTGATCTTAAAAGTTTCTTATTTTGCTGAGAGTAAACTTTCAGGCTAAATTAAAGCCTTTTTATAGCCTCATTCTTATCTTCGATATCTTCTCTAGCTTGAGGCAGACAGAGGGTCTGAATTTGGCTTGGATTATTTATAGAGAGAATTTTTTTCTGAGCTTTTTAAAAAATCTAAAAGCTATAATTATTCGGGTCTAACCACACCCACCGCAGAAGGCCTATTTAAATTGTTTATTTAGAGAAAAAAATTTTTATGATAAAAGTTAGTGGATTATTCAGGTTCAGCCAGCGCCTTTCTATGACAAAATTTAATGGTTAATCAGGTTCAGCTAAGCGCACTCAAAAGGTCCATCTTAATTAAACTAAAGAAAAGAAGGGAATTTCTGTGATAAAATTTACTGGCTGGAGGAAAGGATGAAAGTTCTGAATTCAAGCCAGATGAAGGAGATTGATCGGCTGACCATTGAGGAAATTGGCATTCCCGGGCCGGTTCTTATGGAAAATGCCGGCCGGCAGATTTTCCTGACCATAGTCCGGAAGTTTCCTGATTTTATCCGTCAGAAAATTGTCATTGTAGCCGGGAAAGGCAACAATGGTGGCGATGGCCTGGTTGTGGCCAGGCATCTTTTTAATCATGGCTGTCAGCCGCGAATTTTCCTCCTGGCTTCGAAGAGCGAGGTTAAAGGCGATGCTGCCCTTAATCTGCGTATAGCTGAAAATATCGGCCTTAAAATTGAAGAGCTTGAAGAAGAGAAGGACTGGCTCAGTTTCGGCGAGGCTTTAGCTGAAGCCACAATTATTATTGATGCTATATTTGGAACCGGACTGGAGAAGGCAGCTGAAGGAAAATATGCCCGGGCCATTGATCTGGTCAATAAGAGCCCGGCTTTTAAGATAGCTGTTGACATCCCTTCGGGTCTTTCTTCTGATACACCCCAGCTTATCGGCCCTGCCGTTAAAGCGGATTTAACTGTTACCCTGGGGGCGCCAAAAATAGCTCATGTTTTGCCCCCGGCCGAGGAATTTGCTGGTGAGGTTATTGTGGCCGATATTAGCCTGCCTCGCTTTCTTTTTTCTAATGAAAAGCACCGGATAGAATGGCTGGAAAAAGAAAAGATTTTGAGCTGTTTTCAGCCCCGGAAAAAGGATACGCACAAGGGGACTTATGGTCATCTCCTCATTCTGGCTGGCTCTGTGGGGAAAACAGGTGCTGCCATCATGGCCGCCCGGGCCGCTCTGAGATCAGGGGCTGGCCTGGTGACCGTAGCCACACCGCGGAGCTGCCTTCCCATTATTGCCCGCTCAACCATGGAATTGATGACCGAGCCTCTGCCCGAAACAAAGGAGGGTACAGTTAGCCGGGAGGCTTTACCCCGGCTCAAAGAATTGATAAAGGGCAAAGACTGCCTTCTTATCGGGCCAGGGCTTTCGCTCCACGAAGAAACAGCGGAACTGGTAAAAACTCTGTTGCCCGAAATCAACCTCTCTTGCCTGATTGATGCTGATGGCCTGAATATTCTGGCCAGATATCCTGAACTTTTAAGAAAATTGCCTGAAACCTGTGTCTTAACTCCCCATCCCGGTGAGTTTTCTCGTCTCAGCGGCCTCCCCACGGCTGAAATTCTGGCAAGACGCCTGGAACTCGCCCAGAATTTTTCTCGCCAGTATGGCCTTATTCTGGTTCTGAAAGGTTATCGGACCATAATCAGCAATGCCGATGGTTTTATTTATATCAATCCTACAGGCAATCCCGGTATGGCCAGTGGCGGCTCAGGGGATGTTCTCAGCGGTCTGGCCGCTTCTTTCCTGATGCAGATTAAAGATTCTTTTCTAGCCGTGGCCGCAGCTGTTTATATTCATGGCTTAAGCGGAGATATAGCCAGAGAGAGGGTAGGCGAAAGGCCCCTGGTCGCCGGGGACCTCCTTCGTTTTCTTCCGGCTGCAATTAAAAAACTCGAAGACCTGGCCAGAGAAAAGCCGGGACCAGGGCCCAGGGAAATTGGCCTGATTCCTCTGAGAGAAATTTGATAACCATGTCAGAAAGCTCCCTCTATTTTGTCAGCTATTCTGAAGAAGAAACGATAGCTATTGCCAGGAGCATTGCCGAAACCTGGAAGGGTGATGAAATTGCCTTCTTATACGGGGAACTCGGATCAGGGAAAACTGTCTTTGCCCGGGGTTTAGCGGCAGGCCTTGGAGTTAAAGATATTAATGAAGTCTGTAGCCCCTCTTTTACCCTGGTCAATATTTATTATGGCCGCTGCCCGATTTTCCACATTGATCTTTTTCGCCTGGAAAGACAGGAAGAAATTCTGGACCTTGGCTGGGAGGACTGGTTAGGGCAGGGGGTGGTCATCGTCGAGTGGGCCGAGAAAATTGCCTTTGACCCTGGCTTACCTTTTTATCAGGTGGAAATTAAAATCGGCGAGAAAGGCGAGCGAAAAATCCAGCTTTCCTTAAAATCAGCTTGAAGCTCATCTTATTGATAAATCAATAGCTTCTCTGAGTGACCGGGCCGCCTGCTCAGGGTCATCTGCCCGGGCTATAGCTGAAATTACAGCCACTCCTGCAGCTCCAGAGGCCATTATTTCCGGGATGGAAGCAGCTGTAATGCCGCCAATAGCGAGAACGGGAAGGGTTACAGCCTGGCAGATAGCTTTTAAACCCTCAAGACCAAGAGTCGGCCTTAAATCTTCTTTCGAACCGGTCCAGAAGACAGGTCCAGCACCCAGATAATTAGCCCCCTCGCTTTCCGCTTCTTTAGCTTCCTTGACCGTATTGACGGAAATGCCAATGATGAGCCTGTCTCCAGCGAGTTTTCGGGCAACCTTCAGGGGCAGATCTTTTTGACCCAGATGGACGCCCTGAGCCTCAGCTGCCATGGCTATATCAATCCTGTCATTAATAATCAGGGGAATTTTTTTGGGTTTAAGAATTTCTCTGGCTTCCAGGGCCAGGGAAAAAAACTCCCGGTCTGACCATTTTTTGCCCCGAAGCTGGACCAGGGTAGCACCACCCCTCACGGCTTTTTCCATTACCTGGATTATGTCTTTCTGAGGCAGAGCCTCGCTATCAGCAATAAAGCACAGCCGCCACATCCAAATTGGTGCCACCCTACCTATTTACCTATTTCCTCCCCAAAATTCGTGCCAACTTACATATTTACCTATTTTTAAAATTGGTGCCAGCCTACATATTTACCTCTTTTTTTCAGCCAAAATCAAGCTTATTCCTTCCCATAATTCTACCCGATCTCTTTCCTGAAATTTCTGCCCCCCAATCAAGCCATATACTCTCCTTGCGCCTCCCTGCCGACCCCGACGTGAAACTGGTGTCTTAAATTCGTTCCAGCTTGAAATTCGTGCCAGCTTATTTATTTACCTAATTTTTAATTTTGGTCTCAGGGTAAAGTAAAAGCCAAAATTCCTGTCCTTCGAAATTCTTGTTCGAAATTCGTGCCGCCTTACCTAATCACGAATTTTTTTGAAATTGATTTTACTTTATTTTTTATTTATTCATGCTCTACTTTTTCAGCCAGTAGTTTTATCAATTCATAAAATCTGTTTATTTAAGATTCTAGGCTGCGGGATTCAAAGAAAAGAGTCGTTGACAAACCCCTCCGATTTTTTCTTAAATGGAAAAGAGTGGAGGCAGAAGGAAAATGAACGTTGAGCTTCTTAAATCAAGAATTTATGAAGTCCCTGATTTTCCTAAACCAGGCGTAAGTTTCAAAGACATAACGCCTCTTGTTCAGGAGCCCGAGTGCTTCCGCTATATCATTTCTGAAATGACCAAATGGGCCAGACCCAGGAACCCAACTCTGATTGTCGGGATTGAATCAAGAGGCTATCTTTTCGCCGCCCCTCTGGCTTATGAGCTCGGTCTGGGGTTAAGTATTATCCGGAAAAAAGGCAAGCTCCCCCGTAAAACAATCTCAATTGTCGCGCCCAATGAATATGCCGTTGAAACCTTCGAGATGCATGCCGATGGGGCCAGACCAGGGGATCGAGTTATTATTATCGATGATCTCATCGCCACCGGTTCTTCTTCCATCAGCGCCATTTCTCTGGTTAAAAAACTGGAAGCTGAGGTTGTTGGCTTTGGCGCCGTCGTGGAGCTTGTTTTTCTCGATGGTTTAAACAATATTAAGAAAGCCCATCCGGAAGTTGATGTTTTTACTCTGGTTAAACTCTATCAATAAGGAATAACATCAATGAAAACCTGGTTAGACCGCTTTTTTCATCTCAGCGAACGCCGCACCTCAGTCCGGACCGAAGCCCTGGGCGGAATAACCACCTTTATGACTATGTCCTACATAATATTTGTCCAGCCCGCTATCCTGAGTCAAACGGGCATGGACAGAGGGGCGGTGATGGTGGCAACCTGTTTGAGTTCAGCGCTGGCCACCCTGCTTATGGGCCTTCTGGCCAACTACCCCTTTGCTCAAGCCCCCTATATGGGTCATAACATCTTTTTTGCCGTCATTGTTTGCGGCGTCATGGGATATTCCTGGCAGGTGGCTCTTGGCGCCATCTTTATTTCCGGCTCTATCTTTTTCCTCCTTTCTGTCATTGGAGTCTGGGAAACTTTAGCGGCAGCTGTGCCCGCCTCCCTCAAAAATGCAATCTCCGTCGGAATCGGCCTGCTTATTGCTCTTGTTGGCCTTGAATTTGGGGGTCTGGTGGTTGACACTCCTGGCGTTCTTGTAGGTATCGGTGATCTGACCAGCCGACCTGTCCTCCTCACCTTATTTGGGGTAGCCTTAACTTCATCCTTGATGGCTCTCAGAGTCAGGGGTTCGATTCTTTTAGGCATTCTGGCCACAGCCGCGCTGGGCATTCCCCTCAAAATTGTTCGTTATCATGGCATCTTTTCAGCTCCGCCGAGTCTTGAACCAACTTTTTTAAAGCTCGATATTGCCGGGGCCCTGCAGGTCGGTCTTATAACCATCATTTTTGTTTTTTTCTTCCTCGATCTTTTTGATTCAGTAGGAACCTTTATTGGCGTCAGCGCACCTGCAGGCTTTATCAAAAATGGTCGGCTTCCGGGAATTAATAGAGCCATGATGGCTGATAGCTTAGCCACGGTTATGGGTTCGCTGCTCGGTACCTCCACCGTTGGTAGCTACATCGAAAGCGCCACCGGCATTGCCCAGGGAGCCAGGACCGGGCTGGCCAATGTTTTCACCTCTCTTCTCTTCCTCGTTTCTCTTTTCTTCAGCCCATTAGCCGAGATGATTGGGGGCGAATACACCGAGGGAAATCTCGTCCTGCGACCGGTAATTGCACCTCCCCTGATCATCGTGGGTTATTTAATGATGAAAGCTGTCACCCAGATTGACTGGGATGATTTGACCGAAGCTATTCCAGCTTTTCTGACCATCATCATCATGCCCATGACTATCAGCATTACTGATGGCCTGAGTTTTGGCTTTATTTCTTATTCTTTGCTGAAACTGGTAAGCGGCCGCGGCCGGGAAGTTCACTGGCTGATTTATCTTTTTTCTGCCATGTTTATCCTCCGCTATATCTTGCAGTAGGTTCAGCTACACTAAATGAACTGAGGCTGAGGTGCTAAAGCGGCCAAACTGACTGAAAGTTGCCTTGTCTCCACTCGATGTTTCAATTTACACTTCATTTCATGCTTTTAAATAAAGCGAGAGGAGTGAGCTATGGTGAGACGAAAACCATTCTTTTTATCCCTCTTTTTAACTTCGATTTTTTCTTTATCCTTTTCACTCTTTTCTCTCTTTTTTCTCTTTTCTCTTTCAGGCTGCGCCACCGCGCCACCAGCGAAATTAACGGAGAGTGCGGCCATGGTTAAGACCCATCCCTGGGTAGAAAAGACCCTGCATCGGCTCAGTCTTGAGGAAAAAATTGGCCAGCTTCTTTTTGTTTCCATCAGCGGCCGATTCTTTCCCGCCGATAGCGACGAAATGTCCCGTCTTCGTTATCTCATTCGAGAAAAAAAAGTAGGTGGAGTAATTCTGTTTGGTGGCGAGGTCTACGAAACAGCCCTTCTTCTGAATCAGCTTCAGAAATGGGCCAGAGTGCCTCTCCTTGTCGCCTCGGACCTTGAACGAGGAGCGGGCAATCAGATTAATGGCGCCACGGTTTTTCCACCCCTGATGGCCCTGGGTGCCGCTGACTCTGACGATCTGGCTTATGAAATGGGCCGCATCACGGCCCTTGAAGCCAGAGCTGTGGGCATTCATCAGACTTATGCCCCGGTTGTTGATGTCAACATTAATCCCGATAATCCAATCATTAATACCCGTTCAGTGGGCGAAGATCCGGAACTGGTGAGTCGAATAGCCATTAATTTCATCCGGGGCTGCCAGGAAAATGGCCTTATAGCCACGGCCAAGCATTTCCCCGGCCACGGGGATACTGACCTTGATTCCCATACTCTTTTGCCTGTTATTTCGGCGGACCTCGAAAGGCTGGAGAAAGTCGAGCTTTTGCCCTTCAAGCGGGCCATTGAGGCCGGAGTTAAATCCATTATGACGGCCCATCTTCATGTGCCTGCCCTTGATTCAACGCCAGGGCTTCCCGCCACTCTGTCGCCCCTTATTTTGAGTGAGTTGCTCCGGAAAAAATTCAATTTCCAGGGAATAATCGTAACCGACGCTCTGACGATGGGTGGAATTACTCGTTCCTTCAGCCCGGCTGAAGCCGCCATAAGAGCGATAAAGGCCGGCGTTGATTGCCTGCTGCTTCCAGCTGATATTGATGCCGCCTCAGCTGCCCTGAAAGAGGCCGTCCGCAGCGGAGAGATTCCAGTTTCCAGAATCGAGGCTTCCGTGCGTCGTCTTCTTCTGGTTAAAGCACAACTGGGTTTAGCCAGGAACAAGCTGGTTAATATTAATCTGTTGCCATACAGGGTTGGCCTGAAGGAGTATCAGCAGATAGCTTCAAAGGCCTTCGAAAAAGCTATCACTCTGGTTAAAAACGAAGGTGCGATTATTCCTTTGAACAAAAAAGACCGAAAAATACTGGCTCTTTCTCTGAGCTCAGACCTGGGAGATTATTATGCCGGTCGCCAGTTTATCCGGGAGATTGAGAAGCGCTGTCCTGAAACAGAATCCTTTTACGCCGATGCTGATACTGGCCTTGAGAGCCTTGAGCTTGCACGCCAAAAGGCCTCTGAAGCCGAGATAATAATCGTCGGCCTTTTTTCCACTTTGAGAGCCGGGAAGGGCAGTGTCGGCCTTGAGTCCAAGCATATCAATCTGGTTAAGGACCTGGCTTCTCTCCATAAGCCTTTAATTGTTATTTCTTTTGGTAGCCCCTATTTCCTGCGCCATTTTCCAGAAGTCCCTGTTTATCTCTGTGCCTATAGAAACGCGCCTCAGGCTCAAACAGCGGCTGTCCAGGCTATTTTCGGGGAAATAGATATTGAAGGGAAACTTCCGGTTTCCATTCCCGGCCTATTTCCCATGGGACATGGCCTCAAAATTAAAAAATAAAAAACGATTTATAAAATCTATTGCTGTCCAAAATAATCTGAGATCTCGTTAATTTCCAAATTACTAAGGAGAGGTAGACGAAACTTTTCCACCTTCTCCAAACCAAGTTGCCTTTTCTATTATTCGTATGTGTTGCGCAATTAAAAAAACTCAAGGCTAATTGCTCTGCTTCGCTTATGAGGTGAGGTGATTTTCAATCGGATGCTCAATTTATTTCTCCAAATCTCTGTAATCTAAACGCTGGAGATTAATCCTATGTCCTTAAAGTCTGTATACCTCCGGAGACGCTTTTTATGAGCTCTATATACGAGGCTTAAAAGCAAAATGGCTATGTCGCTCTCATATCTTATTAATTTTCTTTTAATTAGCCTCGGGCGCAATAAACCCGGCTGAAATAAATTTGCTGAAAGGCACATCCAGGTCTCACCTTTTTACTTATAAGAAAGTCGGGAGAAGCTTAAATTTTTATCATGTGTCTTTATGAATGCGTCATGTCGAACGTGGAAAAGGTCATTGGCCTGGGTATCGTTGATCCCAAAAGAATCGACATTCATGACCATTGCTGTAATGATTATTAAATTACTTATTTGGTTACCAGAACCAACATCTTTGCGGCATGTGAAGCCAGAGCCATTATCTCCAACGTGGTCAGCGCCTAAGGCGGGAATCGCTGGGGCTCGGGCATGTAACGAGCTGTTCAGTATAAAAAAACTCAGAGCCAGACAGCAGCTCGCCCTGGGAAAGAGCCCTACAATTTATAGAAAATTCGCCCATCTTCTGGGTGGAAAGGGTGCAGACGCCCTACCTGACCATTCACAACGATGAAGATGATGATATTCCGTGGTTCTAGGGCATTGAATTTTTTCGGCCAGGCCGCTTCTGAGCAAACCGGCCTGAATGTTTGTCTTTAAAAGCGAAAAGCTCGGGTTGCGGCAAAGAGAAAACTATAAATACTGGACCATCCAGTTAGATTAATTTTTTGACCACTACCTTAAAGGGGCTTCTGAGCCAGAGAAGATGAAGAAAAGCGTAGGCTATTTAGAGCGCAGTAAAAGAGACTTTTCCAGATATTTCAGGCCAAAGGAAGAAAGATACGACCAGCCTTAGAAATAAAATAAGGGAAAATCAGGAAGGCATGTTGTTAGAGGTTCCGGCTATTATTTTTATAGCCAGACAATCATAGACTACCCGGCCTTTCTGGTAGACGGAAACTGACCTTTTCAACACTCGCCAGCCGCCATCCTGATAAAGACCATCTTTTTCCAGTTTTTCAACTAAATCTGGAACCTTTTCCAGGTATTCAATAAGCGTCGGGTTCTGAGCCAGAATAATGGGCTTCAGGTCAGGACCAGCGATGATGCTGGCCGGTTCAATAATCAGATTGCTGATTTCAGGCAATGTCTGGATTAAACCAGCGGGCTTGGTTTGTAAAGTTATCATGCGCGCCCGAACGTCAGGTGTAGCCGCTTTTCGGGCAGACTCGATCATATCCAACAGATAAAGGCGGACATCATCAAGATTTTTTGCCTCCTTCACCTTTCCTACATCCGGATAAGTAGAAAGCGCCTTAGCCAGGAGAGAAATTTCTTTGAGATAACGGCTGCGCTGGTTATTGGGTACCACATGCATAACAATTAATGATACAGGCTGACCATCAAAAGCTTGATAATCAATTCCGGCCGGACTCCAGCCTATAACACACATCAAATCTCCCTCATAGGGAACCCGGGCATGAGGGCAGGCCCAGCCCTTACCGAGTCCAGTATTGGCCGTTTCTTCTCTTTTAAGCACCAGACCAACCACATCGGTTCCCGCTGGAGTTTCCGGAAAAGCTTCTATAACATGCGCCAAAAATTGGAGTGCACGGGTCTTGTCATTTTCCGGCAGCTCAAACAACCTTCCTTCCTGAATGGCATCAAGGAAGGTTTCCATCAATCACCTCCAAATTTATTGAAGAACCATCTTTTAACCTTATGGGCCAGGACAGAATACATTATAAGAAAAGAACCAATCCATAACCAGTAAGTAGCTGGCAGCGGCACCAGCCCCAGCACTGAGGCCAGCGGCGAATAAGGCAGCCAGGAGCCCACCAGCATGATGATGAGGGTGGTCAGCATCAGCTGACTTGAAGCCCGGCTCTGCAGAAAGGGAATCTTTTTGGTCCTGATAATATGCACGATGAGGGTCTGAGTAAGAAGCGACTCTACAAACCAACCGGTCTGGAACAACCTGGCCAGCATTTCCTTCTGCCCTGACGCCAGGGCAGGGTCCAGGTAGGCCCGACAGTTGAAGAAAAACCACATCAAGCCAAAGGTGGCATAATCAAAGATAGAACTGATTGGCCCCAGGAAAATCATAAACTTTTTTATGCCGGAAATATCCCAGCGCCGGGGTCTGGCCACCTGTTCCTCATCTACCCGGTCACTCGGAATGCCGGTCTGCGAAAAATCATAAAGCAAGTTATTGGTCAAAATTTGAACCGGCCTCATAGGCAGAAAGGGCAAGAGATAGCTGGCACCAAGCACACTGAACATATTGCCAAAATTAGAGCTGGCCGCCATCCGGATGTATTTTATGATGTTAACAAATATTCGCCGTCCCTCAATCACGCCTTCTTCCAAGACCAGCAAGCTTTTGACCAGAAGAATAATATCCGCCGATTCTTTGGCCACATCCACGGCTGAATCCACGGAAATGCCAACATCAGCCCTTTTTAAGGCCGGGGCATCGTTGATGCCATCGCCCAGGAAACCAACTACATGGCCGTTATTCCGCAAAGCTTCTACTATTTCTTCTTTCTGCAGTGGGGTAAGCTTAACAAAAATGTTATTTTTTTCTACAGCCCGGGCAAATTCTTCTGGGGATAAACCAGCCAGCTCCGGTCCGCTGATGAGGCCATCAATTTCTACCCCCACCTCACGACAGATTTTCTCCGTAACCAGAGCATTATCACCGGTTAAGACCTTGACTTTAATTCCCGCCTCCTTCAAAAGTTTTATGGCTTCTGGAGCCATGGACTTAGGCGGGTCAAAGAAAGCTATGTAACCAAGTAAAATGAGCCCGCTTTCATCCTCCACGGAAAAGACTGTTTTTGTTTTAGGAAATTCACGGTAGGCTATGCCCAGCACCCGAAATCCATCGCGGTTGAGCCATTCCACTTCTTCAAACAGGTCGGCCCGAATCATATCAATCAGGGGGTAGACTTCATCCTCAATCTGATAATGAGTGCAGCAGGAATAAATTTCTTCCACTGCTCCCTTGCAGATTAGCACATGGGCATCCTCATAGTCCACAACCACTGACATCCGCCGTCGCTCAAAATCAAAGGGCAATTCATCCACTAGCCGGCAATTTCTTTCCACCTCCAGTTCTTCGTGTTCCAGAATCGCCCGATCAATCAGGTTTCGCAGACCGGTTTGAAAATAGCTGTTGAGATAAGCATAAACCAGCACCTCTTCACTGGTCTGACCAAGGATATCCACATGCTTTTTCAGAACGACCCGGTCCTGGGTCAGCGTCCCGGTTTTATCAGTACAGAGCACATCCATGGCTCCTAGGTTCTGGATAGCTGGCAGATGCTTGACAATGACCTTCTTTTTGGCCATGGACAGAGCGCCCTTGGCCAGGTTAACCGTTATAATCATCGGCAGCATCTCTGGAGTCAAGCCGACAGCCACCGAAATACCAAAAAGCAGGGCTTCAAGCCAGTTACCTTTGGTCAGCCCGACGATAAAAAATACGACAAAAACCAAGACCAGCATGAAGCGAATCATCAAGAAGGTAAAATCTTTTAATCCGCGGTCAAAGCTGGTTTCCGTTGGTTCTTCCCTTAACATTTCAGAAATAGTGCCGAAAATAGTTTTGACTCCGGTATTAATGACCAGGCCGCGAGCTGTCCCGCTAATAACGAATGTACCGAAGAAGCAGGCATTGCTCAGCTCCAGGGCGCTTTTAGGCGGTGTGGCCGGTGGTGTCGCGGTTTTTTCCACTGGCATTGATTCCCCGGTCAGGGCTGACTCACTGACAAAGAAATCCTTGGCCTGGATTAACCTCAGGTCAGCTGGGATAATAGAGCCGGCCTGGAGGATGATTATGTCGCCCGGCACAACCTCAGAAACATTTATTTCCATTTCCAGGCCATTTCTTAGAACCAGGGTCTTGGACCTAACTCTTTTGCCCAGAGCCTCAACTGCCTGGAAGGAGCGGCGGTCAAGCACATAAGACAGCCCGATGCTCAGCAGGACCATCAAGCTAACCAGGAAAGTTGATTTCCATTCTCCAAGAATAGCGGAAATTGTGGCAATGGCTAAAAGCTGAATAACCAGAGGGCTTTTAAGCCGGCGCAGCATATCTTCCCAGAAGGTAAGCCTTTTTTTGGTAGGCAGCACATTAGGGCCAAACTCGTCTAACCGTTCTTCTGCCTCCTTAGAGCTCAACCCCTTGGCTGAACTCTGCAACTGCAGAAAAACCTTTTCCAGTGGCAAGCAACATTTTTCAATAAGTTGCTTTTCGTACTGGCTTACGTCTCTGAGAATAGTCTTTTTTCTCTCCTCTTCCAGGCGGCTGTTGAAAAGCCTGTTCCATAGACCTCTTTTTTTATCAGGCATCAGGCACACCTCCTGGGCGGACGACAGGCGAGGCTCTCAGCCAACAAGTCAATGCAGATGTGCGGAGAAAGGAAGAAGGAATTAAACCAATAAAAATCAACAGCGTTCGCCTCCTTTTATTGGCTCTAAACCCACACCCGGAGGCGAACCGTTAGATCATAGCCCGCATTCTGTGAGACGGTTAGCCAGCCAGATGCGGCCGAACCAGATATTGTTCTTACCTATCAGGTAAGCTCCATCTTCTTCCATTTTGTCGTCAAGGACCAAAAAATTTTCAACTAGAATTATTTGGCCAGAATTTCTAAAATTTTTTAAAGTAATTAACAAGCCATTTTATAAAAGTCAAGATTTATAACCCTTAAATTAATCTTTTCTGAGAAAAACTTTGCTTGCTCTATTGACGGTAAGTGAAAGCCAGAATCTTCTGTCCATAACTTTCCTGAGCAATATAATACCTTTGATTGACCGAAGTCAAGAATTTCATTTCTTGGTTCAGTGGCCTTTTTACATTATTTTATTTTTCTTTTTCTTTGTCGGCGGCCATGTCAATTTTTGTGCGCAAAATAGCCATCGCAAACTCTCCATTTTTAGCTTCTAATTAGCTGCTAAAATTTGTTCCTGCTCTAATATAGGACCCAGCTTATCAGCTTTGACATAAGCATAATCATTGGCCCAGTCTTCGGTCGATTCAAGAAGATAGCAAGTAACATGACGAACATAAGATTCAACAGAAGGAAAAATCACGCCACGACCCCTCCGTCTCCTCCCACATCGGCTCAACCGCCAATATCTCACGCCTCCCCTCTTCATCCACCCCATAAGCTATCATGATCGCTACCGAAACCACCTTCCCCTCAAACCTAACCTTCTCATAAAGAGCATCTATCCACACAAAAACATACTCGGCCTTCAAAGGCCTGGTCCTGAACTCCTTCACCCGCTCATCCAGCTCCCTCGTTATCTCCGACACCTGAGAAGCCGAAAGACTCTCTATCCCTAAGCTCCGGGCTAATCTCTCCATCTTCCTCGTCGAGACACCATTGATGAAAGCTTCCTGAACCAGACTTATCAAGGCGGCCTCAGAGCGTTTCCTCGTTACAAGAAAAAACGGTACATAACCTCCCTTGCGCACCTTGGGTATGACCAAATATAAAGTCCCTAACCGGCTATGAAGCTTTCTGACCCTGTAGCCTGAAAAATAGGTCTTCCTCTCCCGGCTGTGCTTGCCCTTAGGCGCCCCTACCTTAGCCTCCGCCTCCACCTTCATCAGCTCCCCCAACAGCCACTCTAACATCGCCTTTATCGGATCATCCTCCAGTAAAAATCTTGTTAGCCATTTTTCCAAAAATGCCTTATAATCTTTCTGAGCCATCGTAAATGACACCTCCTTTCTTAAAGTTTTCTCCTTTAAAAGGAGAGTTTACGATGGCTCACTCCTCTAGGTCAAATTGCGAACTATTTTGTACACCAGCCAGGTCTTTCCCGGTTTCCTGTCCAATACTTTTAATTTTAAAAAAATTTTCAAGACCAATCCTGTTCATTAAAAATCAAACTTCTTAGGTTACCTCATCTTTTATCCTACCTTCTTATCAAAAATAATTTTTAGCAAAGACTGACGTTCGTCCAAAATAGATTTAAATCCTAATTCAATATAGCCAATCCTTTTTTAAGAATTCGGATATTTATAGCGCTAATTTCTAGAGAGATGAGTTAATTAAGTCTTTCTGGAGGCATAAAAATCTTAGTCATGAACCTCTTATTTTGCCGCCTAATAAATTGCATTCAGTCCAGAATAAAACGAATTGGCGACTCTTGGTGGTGATAATTCTTATAATTCTTTTTATAATTTACTTTTTTCCCCAGAACTCCACTCATAAAGAAGCTGAAACGCAAACCAGCTGGCATTTCTTGCCGGGTGATTATTTATGGGCTGAACGTCCCCGGGCCAAAAATAACCAAAAACAGTTACAATTTGAAATTGTCTGGAGACCTGGTAACTGGCGAACAGGTCAAACTCATTTCCTAAATGATTCTTACCCGGTTCTAACTTAATCGTTCCCAGTAAGGTAACATCATCAGGAACGGGTATGTCGAATAAATTAAAAGTCGCTTCCACTTTCATCCTTTTTGCTGGAAACAGGGTGAGAATTAATTCCCGATCATCAAGATTGGACCACGAGGTAATGTTCATTCTTCCGTAATACTGATCTTTAGAGCCATAAACCGGGTCGAAAGTCCGAATGATGCTGTCACTGGCCTTTCCTCCCGAAGCATAACTCTCCCTGAGCGAGAGAATTGGTTTCATAGGCAAGGAGAAAAATTGATATCCAAACCTGGCTATTAAACCGAAAGCATCTATTGACCGGTTATTGTCCTTACCGAATTCTTTTGCCAGGGTAAAATCATAGATCAAATGAAGGGCCTGGCTGTTCACTAACCGCACCCCCACCCATTGTCTAGTAAAATTGAGTGTATTAGCATAAGGCGCTGAGCCCTCTTTTTTTAGGGCATAAAATAGTTCTATGATGATTAATTTTTTCCATTCATAGTGAGCATACAGCCCCCCTCCCCAGAACTCGGTTTTGTTAAAGGGGATTGAGATTTTTTGCGGGTCGTGAATCTTGGTGCCGCCAGCAAAAAGGTCTATAAAATTAGATTTGTTTTTATAGGAAATCTTAAGAGCATCCCATGTCCAGCGACCGGTATTACCCCATTCCCCGGGCCCAAAAATGCGATTATCTCCGTAAGATATTTTTTGTCTGCCTATTTTTAATGAAAAATTTTTAACAAACTGACGATATTCTACATAAAGGTCGTGAATTTCAAAAAATTCTTCATTCGGGTTCATTATATAATATGGTTGCTGGGTGTTTTTAGCCTTTATCTTAAACAAATCAGGATATTTATCATTTCGTAAAGACCAGCCAAAAGCCCGGGAATCCTGTATGTGAGCAACAATATCAATCGAAGTAGCTGGATGCAAAACAAAGCCTGCTATTATTCGCTGATAAAGAGTTTTGTCATGCAGGGAGCCGATGGCCGAAGGGCTATCATCTCCATAATTTTTGGCATTCATCCCGTCCCACAGTTCTAATCGTTCCCGTATGCTTAAATTGAGCTCAATTGTCTTTAATTTTTCCTGACCCAGTGTGCTGGTTATTAAAATTAACACCAGGAAACTACAAAGCAGTCCTTTGTACTTGATCATAAGCCTTTCTCCCACTTGCCTTTCAATCCCGGAAACCCTCAGGGATGAAAAACCTTATAAGCCATAATTACAGCCGCAGCCAGGGTGGTAATAGCAAAAAGTATTTTCAGTACTCTTGGTTTTGTTTGGATGGCAATACTCCCACCTATCAGGCCTCCGATAGCTCCGCCGAGGGCCAGAGGCAAGGCCAACCGGTAATCAAAATGTCCGGCTGCCACATGCCCGATGAAACCGGATAAAGCTGAAACACTAATCAGGGTGCTGGCAGTAGCTACGGCGTTTTTCATCGGGACCTGGCAGACCAGAACAAGTAATGGCACCATAAAAGAGCCGCCCGATATTCCTACCATTCCAGCGACAAAGCCAAAGGCCAGGACAACCGGGACAACAATTAAAAGATCCGCAGGATAAGTCAGGTTTTTATCGGAAGATTTCACCTGCCAGTAGCGGAGGCCTCTTTTTATCGTTGGGTTAGGTTTCTCTTTTACCGGTTTCAGCATTAAAATAGCCAGGAAGAACAGCAAAACAGATAAAATAAGTTTGAGCCACTTAGCGTTTACATAGCTGGAAAAATAACCACCAGCCAGGGCAGATAGGCCAATCAGCACAGCCAAGAAGATGGCCAATTTCCATTCTACGAATTTTTTTCTTCCAAAAACCAGCATGGCGAATAAAGCTGCAGTAAACAGGATAAACTGAACTGTGGCTGCCGCTATATGCATTTCAATCCCGGCCAGGACCAGGGCTAGGATGAAAAAGTTTCCGCCACCATGACCGGTCATAACCATAATCACAGCTATGGCCATTATAATAAGTGCTAATAACCAGACGTTCATATCTTAACTCTCCTTACTTGTTCAGGATTTATTCAGATATTTATAAAGTTTACCTGGTACCAGAGCTTCCATAAATTGGGTATAACCACCATCAATCATCTTAACATTCTCAAAGCCCTGGCTCTTAAGATAAAGCAGGGCCATAGCGCTTCTGACTCCGCTAGAACAAAATATTCCTATAAATTTGTCTTTGGGCAATTCATTTAACCTTGATGGTAGTTCTTGAAAAGGTATTTCCAGCGCGGGGAAATGATATTTCAATTGTAATTTAATTGTTGCTATTTCCTCATGAGCTCTCACGTCCAGAAGAACAGCATTTTCTTTTTTTAAAAAAATCTTCCGGACTTATTTTATGTTGTCCGGTTCCAAAATACTGGAAGTCCATTTTACTAATCACCTTTTCTAATTCGTTCATCTTATTCCTCCTTACTTTTTATAATTTCCGGCCTTCGGTCAGGCTTTACAATCAAGTCAGCAGATGGGCTGGCCCGCCCAACCGGCTTTTACATTAAAGGATTTAATCAAGTGAATCTTCCTTAGACATTAGCTTAAGAAAGCATCGGCTTCACTAAATCCCAGATCATCTTGGCAGCAATGATGTAAAGAATAAGGCCGATGGCCAGCTTGACCTGTTTCCGGCTCATCTTTTTCCTCATCAAATAAGCTCCAAGAAGGGCGCCGCTGATGGAGCCTATAGCACACAGCAGCAAGAGCCAGATGTTCATATGGCCGGTCGTGGCATGACCCAGAAATCCGGAGAAGGAAGAGAAAATGACCACGAAAGCCGTGGTGGCTGAGGCTTTTTTCGGGTTAAAGCCCAGCCAGACCAGCACCGGCACGATAAAATTTCCCCCCCCCAACACCCAACAGGCCACCCAGATAACCGGCGGCCCCACCCACGGCCACTCCATAACCGATAAGCTTTTTGTTGTTAGATTCTTCTTCTTTTGCCTTGGCTTCATAAAAAAGCATCATTGACCCGGCAAAAAGGAGAAAACCGACAAACAGCCAGAGCAGAACATTTCGGGGTAAATGTTCGGCCGTTCTCGCTCCTAAAGGAGAAAGGGCCGTGGCCACGATGAGAATGGGCAGGGCTGTTTTCCAGACAATCAGCCGGTCGCGGGCGTAACTGATAGAAGCGAAGATCATGGCAATAGAATTCAACAACAGGGCGGTGGACATGGCGGTTAGAAGCGGTATGTGTAAGGCCAGAAAAATGGGGATTAAGATAAAGGCCGCACCGACACCGGCAATGGTTAAGACAGTGGTAAAGATAAAGGTGACAGTGGCTGCTATCAAATAGGTTAGCATCTTTGGGCCTTCTTAATTTTTCTTTATTTTTTCAGGTGCTGGCCAGGCAAAGAAACTTTTATTAACCGGCGGTAAAAATATTGGTCAAAAGCCATCTCGGTTTCTCCTGGAGAGAAATTAAAGCTTAATCTTTTGTTAATCTTTTCCAAGGCTGTATTTCTTATGGGCTGGCTGCTTTCTAACTGGCAGGCTCCTTCGCCGGCGAGCACTTTTCTCTTTTAATTAAATTTCCGGCCCAACAGAAGCTGCTCAGCTTTTTTCATAGCCAGAACAAGGAATGCACACTGGCTTGCCGTCTTTCATCCTGACGTAGCGTTCAAACACATATTCGCCGCAGATGCTGCACTTTGTCTTATTAAACGAACCTTTAACTGGGGTAAATTTGAAATCAGGTCTGGGCTCTACCTTAAACATAAATTCATATGTTTGCTCATAAACCCAGTTGATTACTTCATCCACCGCCGCCGGTGGAATTTCTGAAGGCTCAACCCCCTTTTTCCGGTAAGCAAAAAACTCAAAATTACCCATGGCATCAATAAACTCAGGTCTAAGGGAATAACGGACCGCCCCTTTTTTGGGATGATAGAAGGTGGCCGCTAACTTGCCATAAAAAGTTTTGGCCATTAACACTTTCCCATAACTTGCCCCGGTTGCCGCCTGAATTCCATCCATCATACAGGTCTGAGGATGGCCCTCTCCCAGTTCAGGGAAAACAAAAAAGCCGTGGTCCTTTTCCCTTTCTATCCCCAGATACTCCAGAGCCAATTTGCCCATCCGATAGCCGATGGGCATAAATGGACAGCGATGCCCGTGAAACTCAAAAGCCCACGGCGGTGGAATATAGTCTGCTTTCATTTTTTGCCTCCTTAAAATTATGCCTCTCTGATAAATGAAAAAATGTTCATATATTTAACTATTGCCCGCTCCGGCAATACGGTCAACGCCCTGCTTAATTGCTTGGTCCTTTTGACTCAGCCAATTCTTATCAATGGCAACGGCGGCTTTGATGACAGCCCTCGCTAAGCATTTCCAATTTGTTATCCTTATAAGCTGAAAGCACTTCCTGAACAGTATTGCCCTCTGCTCTTAAAACCGTAACTCCAGCTGCGGCCATGGAATCGAGTCCACGGGGTCCCATGCCATAAACAATTAAGACATCGGGCTTCTCCCGCAAAATGTTATCATGGGCGTAGCCGCGACCTCCAAAGTGTTCATTGTAGTTAGAAATGGTCCTGAGGCTGGAAACTTCCCCATTTTCATCCATTTCCACTATCACAAAATAAGGCGCTCGACCAAAATGTTCAGAAAGACGGGCTTGAAGACCGTTTCTGTCTTCTACCGGAACAACAATTTTTTTAGCCATAATGAAAACCTCCTTTAAATGGATTAAAAATAATTAAATAATCGAGGGGAGAGAGATGCCTCTCTCCCCACTTTCAAGCCAGTTATCCTTTCTTTTCAGGTTCTTCAGTCTCTTCCTTAAGTCTTTTCTCCAGCTCAGCCAGCCTTCTTTCTAAATCTTCTTTTCGAGCTTTTAGAAATTCAAATTCTTCTTTCAATTCCTCTCTGAGCGGAGTTGAAACCACAGGTCCGCCCCAGCGATAAACATCCCGAGCGTGAACTATCCTTCCGCTGGCATCCTGATAGAAAGCATTGGGCCCCCAACCACACCGGCAGGGACCAATGTATCTGTACCCAGCTGTTGCTAGGCCGCTGGCTGGCCAGGACCACCAACCCCGGCCAAACCCGAACCATCTTCTCCCATATCCAAACATCTTTGTCACCTCCTCAATTTATATGTTATGAGCATATGTCCATAATGTCAAGAGGTGCGGCAAAATTTTTTTTAAAATAATAAAAGCAAAAAATAGAATAGGCCTTTTCCCCTAAAACATCTGAAAAAAATTAGATAGAGCTTGTCAGATCAAATAATAGATGTAATAATCAAATTAGAAAATAATGACCCGAAAGAGATAAATTATAAAATGTCAGTTGAACATCAGATCAATCCGGATAAGCTCCCGAAAAAGAACTTATTCATCACCATGGGTTTGAACTTCTTCATTACCGTAGTGGAGCTTATAGGCGGGTTGGCCGCAGGAAGCCTGGCCTTGATTTCTGATTCTCTCCATAACTTCAGTGACGGTCTGGCCATCATTATTACTTACCTGGCCATCAAGCTAAGCCAGCGCCCCAAAACTCCTAAATATACTTTTGGACTGAAGCGGGCTGAAATTATGGCGGCCATCATTAATGCTACAACTCTTATAATAATCAGTTTCTTTTTGATCAAAGAAGCCATCGGTAGATTCGCCAATCAGCGGCCAATCGCCGGCCAGTTAATGTTATTAACTGCTTCCTTAGGGGTGGCGGCTAACATAGGGGGAACTCTTCTGCTGAAAAAAGGCGCGGCTCATAGCCTCAATGTCCGGGCTGCCTATTTCCATCTGCTGAGTGATGCTTTTTCTTCGCTGGCGGTCATTGCCGGCGCAGTTTTTATAATTTTTTATAAGATTTACTGGGTTGATCCTTTACTGACAATTCTTATATCCGTTTACATTTTGAAGGAAGCCTATGCCATCGTTAAAGAAGCAGTTGACATTTTAATGATGTCCAACGTAGCCGGAATTAACCTGGAAGAAATCAAGGAGCTGGTTGAAAAAATACCGGGGGTCATTAACATTCACCACATTCATCTCTGGAAGATGGCTGACAACGACACCCATTTTGAAGCCCACGTAGAAGTACAAGATATGGCTGTAAGTAAGACGGCAGAGATTCAAAAGCTCATTTCTGCCGAGCTTGAGAAGCGTTATGCCATTAATCACGTGACTTTACAGTTTGAATGTCAGGTTTGCCAGAAATTAGATATCATAGCTCCTTCATAAGATAAATTAATCTTACCTCTACTTCCATAACGGTGAACTCATTATCTGATTTTTAGATTAAAGCAACTTTTCTCCTTATAAATTAAGGAAGATTTCTCCAATTACAAACGACAAAAACCGCCGAGATTCATAGTTATGGGCCTCCTTTTTCAGGAGTTATCAATCATAGAATATCAAGCAATGATAGCAGCGCTTCTCCGGAAATATTATCAGTTCCTTAGACAATCCACTTCCTTCTGACATTGCGCAGGCTTAAGGCAAAAAGCCCGAAGCAAAAAATAGCCAGGAAAGAAAAATCAAGAGCATAAGGCAGGGTATTCCCGCCATTGATGGCTCCGTGGAGGGCGTCAGCACCATAAGTCAGCGGTAAAATATAAGACAGAGGCCTGAGCACAACCGGCAGTTTGGCTATTGGGAAGAAAAGCCCACACAAAAAGACCATCGGAAAGCGGAAAAAATTGGAGAAGGTCTGAGCCTCAAAGACCTCGCTAACGGCCACAGCAATAAAAAGCCCGAGAAAAGTTGAAGCTACGGCTACCAGCAGCACTCCAGCGATAAACACTCCCCAGTTAACCCTGGATAAATTAGTAATAAAAGCGGCCATAATCACCGGCACAAAAGCGTTTAGAATCCCAAAGACAATGGCTCCGCCCGTTTTGGCCAGCATCAAAACCTCAAGCGAGATGGGAGCCAGCAGCAGCCGTTCAAAAGAGCGGCTTTTCTTTTCAAAAGTTATGGTCACAGCCAGCAAAGAAGTAGTCCCAAAGAGGATGGACATAGCTACCACCCCGGGGAGCAGCGTGCTGACTGTTCCCAGGCCACTTCCCGACTTGATGAAAAACATTCCTGTCCAGGCCAGGGGGAAAATTATTCCCCAGCTGATGTTAGGCGGCTTGAGATAGTAGGTTCTGATGTCTTTGAGCAGTATGTTCCAGAAAGCAATCCAGCCTGTTCTCTTTTCCTTTTGCTTTTTTGATTTAAATTTTTTAGGCGATAAATTTTGATTATTCATAACCCTGCTCCCCCGCTTTTTTCTTTTTCCTTTTTCATCAATTCAATCTCAATACCCGTAAGCTCCACAAACACTTCTTCCAGCGATGGCCGCACCCGACGAGCTTCCAGGACCTCACCTCCCTGCTCTTCAAAAAAGCGGACCAGCGGTCCAACCGGAATCGGCTGGCTGGACTTTACCTTAACCTGCCCATTCCCTGACAGTTCAAACCGGAGTGAGGGAAAGGCGGCTGAAAGCTTTTCGGGAAAGACTTCCTGGAGAACTAAATTTTCCGAGAGAGTGATAAGGAGGGTATATTGTCCCTTGACCGGTTTTAAAAGATTTTCCATGGTATCAATTCTGATAATTTTTCCCGAAACAATAAAAGCAATCCGCTGGCACAGGCGCTCGGCTTCTTCAATGTAGTGGGTCGTAAGGAAAATGGTTGTCCCGGAGTTATTGAGCTCAGCAATCAATTGCCTTATCTGCCTGGCACTGGCCACATCCAGGCCGGTAGTCGGCTCATCCAGAAAAAGAATCGGCGGCTGATGAATTATTCCGGCGGCTATGGTCAGCTTGCGTTTCATCCCTTTGGAATAACCGGCAAATTTGCGGTGTGCTGCCTCCGCCAGACCGAACCATCTTAAAAGCTCCTCAGCCCGGCGCTTTCTCTCCCGCTTGGGGAGACCATAAAGAGCCGCACAGAAACATAGATTTTCAAACCCGGTTAACTCAGGATAAAGATTGCTTTCATCGGGCACCACGCCAACCAGATGCTGAGCAGCCTTGGGATGGTGGGTAACATCAAGACCATCTATTTTTATGGTTCCGGAATCGGGTCGAGCCAGGCCGGTCAGCATATTGATAGTAGTAGTTTTACCGGCCCCATTTGGCCCCAGAAAACCAAAAAGCTCACCACGCTGGACGCTGAAAGAAATACCGTCCACTGCTTTAACCGGGCCAAAACTCTTTCTTAAATCACTTACTTCTATGGCTAAACTGCCGTTAGGGCTCATCTTCTAAAACCTCCCCGGTTCAGACCGGCTGCGGCCTGACCTGAATACCCAGAAGCCCGGCTCCCTCTCGACTCGCATGGTAAAGATGGCTGGTTCACTCGCTATTAACTCGCCTGCGGCTAAATCAACTTTATTTCCATTAATCAGAATCTCGGTCTTCCCTTCAAGATAGATAAAAATGACATATGAACTCATAATACAGATCGGTATTTCAGAGCCCGGCTCGAAGTTGACGATTCTCATTTTAAACTCAGGCTTCTCATATAAAACATTTTTCTCCCCTTGTACATAGCCACTTTGATTTTTACCGGGTCATATTTTTCCATAGCTTTCTTCTTTTAATCTCTAAATGTTATTCCCCGTCACTTGCCCAACATTTTTTCCTGAAGTTGATTTCAAGCGGTTCTTACCGCCTGCAAAATATCTTTTTTTAGACCCATTTGTGTGGGCTAAAATTATTTGCTTGCTTCATTTATTTCTCGTTTTTTCTAAGCCTTTTCTTTTATTCTGGGACAATCTACCTAAATCCTCTTCTTTCTTCCGCTTCTTTATCTCCAACAATTGATTGGCTGATCTGTTTATTTCCTTCATTCTGGCGGCATTGGCTTTATAATGAACAAAATATCCCCGCTTTTCAGCCGTGACCAGACCGGCATCCCGTAAGACTCTGAGGTGCTGGGAAACAGCCGCGGGCGTGATTTTCAAAGCCTGGGAGAGGGCATTCACACAGAGAGCCCGTTCTTTAATAAGGTTAAGGATACGGATCCTGGTACCCACCGAAAGAATCTTAAATAGCCTGGCCAATTTCTCTTCCTGCTTCATCTTTTTACCCTTTTTTTATTTAAGCATATCTTTTTATTTAAGTATCTATGCAAATGCTATAATGAAAATAATTACTTGTCAATATGCAAGTGGCCTCTCTTTCAAAAGTATGTTGACTTCAGGAATTTTATATCGTGAATAATTTGGTACTAATTAAGCCTCGATCGGCTCTCTTAAGAGGGCAAGAGCGGGGTTTAAAAAGTCTAATCTGGATCATTTTTTAAAGATAGAATGAGAAAAAACTTGTTTCCATTTCAGAATTGATTTTTATCTCGCTTAAAATCTTATAACTTATTGAATATCAAAAGAAATACCGTCGATAAAGGCCTGATATATTGCCACACTTTTTACAGAAGAGACAAAAGGGTCTTGACATTCTTTTTGAAGCCAACTATATTTTGGTGTTACGAAATTTAATTTTATAATACTATATTTAAAAAGAGAACAATGAAAGGAGCGGCAATGGAAGGAAAGAATGGGCTCAGGCTGATGAGGCTGATTATTTCAGTAATTTTAATCACCGCATCTTTGTGGTCGCTCCCAGCATTTCCATTACATGAAGAAAAAGGCGACCAGAAAAAGCAGGAAGAAACAGCTGACCTGGCTCAATCGGGCGAATCTAAGAAATTAAAAACAGAAAGGAGTGAAGCAAGCGAAGGACGCCTAAAAGAAGAGGTCTTCCATCCCCGGGAAGAAGTTATCGTCACCGCAACGATGACTCCCAGGGCGATAAAGGACTGCACGGTGACGGCTTCTGTGGTTACGCCTCAGGAGCTTAAAGCTCTTCATGTAACCAATGCCATGAATGCCCTAATGTTCATGCCAGGAGTTTTTGTGATGAGAACAGGCGATTTTGGCCGGGCTGATATCGAAATTCGAGGGCTGGGACAACGTGGCCAGCGAATCGGCGTCATGGTTGATGGTCGACCTGAAAAAATGGGCCTTTTCGGCTGTGTCGTTACTCAGACCTTTCCTTTTGATAATGTGGAAAGAATAGAGGTCGTCCGAGGCCCGGCCTCAGTTCTTTATGGTTCCGACGCCCTGGGCGGAGTGGTCAACATTATCACTCACACACCCCAGAAAGGGTGGGAGACAGAGGCGATTGGTTCCTATGGAAGCTTTAACACCCGGCGCTTCACCCTCCGCCACGGCGCTGGCTTCGAGCGCTTCGGCTATTATTTTACCTTTGATGATAGCCATAGCGATGGCCATGTGGCCAATTCGGCCTATGCCGGCCGAAGTTTTACCGGTAAAATTTTCGCCGTCCCTGGCCGCAGCTGGCGTCTGACTCTTAGCGGAAAATATTATGATGGCAAAAAATATGAACCCCTCATTACCTATGTCAGCCCTCCAGCTGAACTCTGGAATGATTATGAACGCGGTAGCTTCGATTTAACCCTGAATTATCAGTCAGGCAATCAGGATTTCTCTCTCAAAATTTATACTGACCTTGGTCATCATGTTTTTTCTGATGGCTGGAATTCCCGTGATCGTGTCTCTGGCAGCATTCTGCGGTATACATGGACGGGCTGGAAATATAATGAATTAACCCTGGGAGCCGATTACCGCCTTCTTCAAGGCAAAAGTTATAACTTTCCTGCTGGCAAATGGGATAAGAATGAGGGGGGTCTTTTCCTTCAAGACCATTTTGTCCTGAAGAATAGAGTTATTCTTAACGGCGGCTTTAGAGTTAATCGCGATTCAAGCTACGGCTGGGAATTTGTGCCGGGTGCAGGAGCCATTTTTCTTTTAAATGAAAGGACCTCGGGCCGCTTCCTTATTAGCAAGGGTTTTCGCTCCCCTCAGCTCAGCGAGCTTTATCTTTATCCCACCTCCAATCCAGCTTTGCAGCCGGAGAAAATCTGGAATTATGAGCTTGGCTTTTCAAGAAAAATCCTGGCAGGATTTTATTTCGATCTGACCTTATTTCAGATGAAGGGAAAAAACCTGATTCAGCTTGGAGTAAATCCCAGTCCGCCGCCAAAATTTAAACTGGCCAATCTTGGTCAGTACAGGGCCAGGGGAATTGAAGCTTCTTGGAGAGGGCAGATAACCCCCTTTTTGATGGCCTCGGTTTTTGTGACCTATCTTGATCCTGGTGAAGAGACCATGGGGAAAGCCAAGCAGAAATATGACTTTTCTTTGATTTTTAAAAAAGGCCGAGTCTTTTCCTCTTTAATGGCTCAGTATGTAACTGATTATTATGCCGGTAACAATAAGACTAACCGGCTGCCTTCTTTCCTTCTGCTTAACGCCAAAATAGATCTGGATCTGAGTCGCTCTTTTGGTTTTTTTCTGGCTCTCGACAACGTCCTGGACACAGATTACAAAATTTATGTCAATTTACCCGGCCAGGCTGCCGGTTCCTATCCCATGCCGGGAAGATCCATCAATTTTGGTCTCAGGATTAAGCCTTGAGGTCATCAGCTGAGATTTTGATGGGCGGTTTATTCCTGGCCTTAGCCCTGGCTCTTCCTCAGGCCTTCCATCTCTTTGGTCTGGGAAGCGCCTTCCTGCCCATGTTTTTCCCGATAATTCTGTCAGGCTATCTTCTATCTTTGAAAATTTCGCTTGTCGTTGCCCTGGTTTCACCGCTACTTTCAGCTTTGCTTACAGGCATGCCTCCCCTTTACCCCCCCATTGCTTTCGTCATGATGGCCGAAGGAGTGGTTCTTGTCGCCGGGCCCTATTTTTTCTATCAGAAATTAAAAATTAATCTGTGGCTTTCGCTTGGTCTGACCATTTTGGGTGAAAGGCTTGTCCTCCTTCTATCCATAATCGTAATTTCCAAATGGCTCAGGCTCCCCGGGGTAATCCTGGGGATCTCTTCCTTAATCAAGGGCCTGCCAGGCCTGATCCTCATTTTTATGACGATTCCGCCCCTGGTGCTTAAACTCAGACAGAAAATTGAAACTTCGCCTCTTCTCAGTCAGGGATAAAAGATCATGCTCAAGCGCAGAGAATATTTTGAAAATATAGCCTGTGAATGGGAAAGAGAACATGAAAGGGCCGGCCCTGATGTGGAGCTGGCGGAGCTCGTTAATCGCTTTGATCTTCGTCCAGGAGATAGGGTCCTCGATGCGGGCTGCGGTTCGGGAAGATTGGTGCCCTATTTGCTTAAGGCTGTGGGCCAATCTGGTCTGGTGGTGGCCGCAGATTTTGCCTTTCAGATGGTCGATCGGGCCAGAAAAAAATTGTCTGCACCCAATGTGATTTTTCTTCAGGCTGATGTTATGAGGCTGCCTTTTGCTGATAATTTCTTTGACCGGATAATCCTTTTGGCCCTTTTTCCTCATCTACCGCAGAAAGCTCAGGCTCTCGAAGAGTTCTATCGCCTGCTTAAACCCGGCGGAAAAATTTTCATTGCCCATACGGCGAGCCGTAAAGAGATTAACGAATTTCATGCCCGCCTGGCTTACCCGCTTTGTGAAGATTTTTTGCCTGAAGAGGAAGAGATGAGAAGGATTATTCTCGACGCCAGTTTTGAGCTCATGGAGTTTGTTGACAGTTCCCATCTTTATTTTGTGGCCGGCCGAAAGAAGTGAAAAAGCCTGTTTTTTCTCCTGATTCGCGAGTGAGAATTATCTGCCTCGCAGTGTCTCTGACTTTTGTTCTCAGTACCTTTTTCCCTCAGGCTTACTGGAAATTCGGAGTTTTTTTGCTTTGCCTGCTGGTGGTTTTCTTTTTGATCAGCCCGAAAAGCATCAGAAGCTTTAGAAATTTTTGCAGACTCAGCCTGTTTCTTATCTCCCTTTTATTATTCCTTGTAGCCGTTACTTTTATTTTTTCGCCTGAAAATTTCAGGAACAGGCTGGACTGCAGCCTTGATTTAACCATGAAAGCCTTTCTTGTTTCGATTTCTATCTTTGTTTTTATCCTTGATGGCGATTTCGCAGATGTCATCAAAGGTTTTTATCTTTTTCGTTTGCCCGCAAGCTTTCTGGCGATGCTGACTTTTGCCTATCGTTACTCTATTCTTCTTCAGGGAGAACTTGTTTCCATCTTGCGAGCCCGGGTTTCCAGGACAGTTAAAAGAAGGTCCTTTCTGGAAGAAATGAAAATTACAGGACTAATCCTTAACCAGTATTTTCTCAGGTTATTTGGGCGAAGTGAAAGGATTTATGCAGCCCTCCTGAGCCGGGGATTTCAGGGCCGGCTGGATTTTCTGGTAAATTTCAAACTCAGCCAGGGCGATTATCTTTTTTTATTTTTATTCAGTTCAGTGATAGCTGCCATCAAATTTATATAAATGAACAAAGCTCAATATTTAGAATAATAACCAAAGATAAATAACGAAGATAAATAAGGTAAATAAAGTTTTAGAGCCATGAAGAGAATTGCCCTGGAAGTCAATCATCTTTCCTATACCTTCCCTGATGGCACCGTAGCCTTGAAGGATATCAGCTTTTCGGTAAGGGAAGGGGAAAAGGTAATGATTATCGGGCCGAATGGGGCGGGTAAATCCACCCTTCTTCTTAATTTTAACGGATTACTCCGTGGGAAGGGCAAGGTTAAGATATTTGGGAAACCGGTTACCCGGGAAAACCTAAAAAAAATAAGAAGTCAGGTGGGTCTGGTCTTCCAGAATCCGGAAGACCAGCTCTTCATGCCGAAAGTTATGGACGATGTGGCCTTCGGTCTTTTTGGTCGCGGGTTCAAGCGAGAGGAAATTGAAGGCAGGGTAAGAAAAGTTTTAAAGGAGCTCGGCCTGGAGTCTGTGGCGGGAAAATCGATCCATCAGCTCAGTCTGGGTGAGAAAAGAAAGGTTTCTCTGGCTACGGTTCTGGTTCTTGAACCAGACATTTTAGTCCTGGATGAACCCACCTCTGGGTTGGATCCTGGGTGTCGTCGCTGGCTGATTAATTATCTCCAGAAAAGCGACAGGACTATGGTCGCAGCGACTCACGATTTAGATTTCGCCTGGGAGGTGGGGGAAACAATGATAATCATGGAGAGGGGAGAAATTGTGGCTCGAGGGGGGAGAGAAGAAATTCTGGGGAATAAGGATTTACTTGAGTCCCATGGCCTGGAGGTTCCAGTCCTTTACTTACTGGAAAGATTAAGCCCCCGGAGCGGATAAAAAGGTTCAGACTATATCTTTCCCGGTAGTGGTAGAAATCAGGCGGCCATGCTTCACCCGGCGCTGGCTGAGGAGCCGGCTGGCAACCTTTTTGATTTCGCCTGCTTTGCCTTTCAGGATGATGGCTTCAAGGCAATTATGCTTATCCAGATGGACATGAGTTGAGCTTAATATCAGCTGATAATATTCATGCTGGATAGAAGTCAGGACTTCAGGTAGTTCCCGGCTTTCATGGTCGTAGACCAGAGTCAGGACGGCCACAACTTCCTTGCTTTCATCCTTCCATTCTTCCTCGACCAGCTTATCCCTGATCAGATCCCTGATGGCCTCTGATCGATTATCATAACCGTTTCTTTTCATCCACTGGTCAAATAATTTAGATAATTCAGCTTCCAGGGAAATGCTGAATCGAATCACTCTTTCCATGCCCTTAAAATTAAGCCAAACCCCATCCCCTGTCAACCACAAAATTGGTGCCATCTTACCTATTTACCTATTTTTACACCCTACTTAGTATGATCACTCAAAAATCGTGCCGGCTTACCTATTTACCCTATTTAAAATTTCTATTTGTGTCATTTGATGTTATAAAAATATTGCTATTCTCATGATATCAGGCTCACAGCCGAAGATATGACGATGCGAAAATGGTCATATTGATATCCACAAAGTTTAGCGCCCATGATGTCAGAAATATGCCCGTTATTCTTCCGGGCGAACAAATGGTCTGGGCGGCAAGCACGCCAATAGAAAGCTTTCAGAGCGAATGGAAATACATGAGGGGAAAGGCGGTTTTAAAACGCCCCCACATGTTTGGGTGGGGGCCATAGGATGGCCGGCACAATTGTCGGCAATTAGAGGGAAGGATGTTTTGCAGTTCAAAAAGGAGGATGGTGATGAAACATGGTATTGAAAATATAGTATTGATATTCAGGTATATCCTGATAACTTTCCTGCTTGTTTTGCTCGCCGAGAAATACAGTCTGGCACAAATAACAAAGAGGCTTGGATCGAAAAAGCCAATAAAATCCACCAGATCTAAGGGGAGGGAGCCAGCGTCTTGCCTGGACATAGGGATTGCGCTATAAATAAGAGAGAATGGGCCCTGGAGGCGGAGGCCCGGAAGGGCGCGCCTGTAGCTCAGTGGATAGAGCGACGGACTCCGGATCCGTAGGTCGCAGGTTCGACTCCTGTCAGGCGCGCCATTTTCTTGTCCTTTTTCCTAATTTTCCATTCAGCAATTGAGGGGATTTATTTTCTGCCGCCAAATTTGTGCCAAAATGAAAATCCTGAATCCTCTGTAGAGAAATTTTACCAGCCTTCAGGCAGAGAGCTGGATTAAATGGTCTGCTCCAGGAGTATTTATCAATCCCTGCGGAAAAGATTTATCAGTAGAAATTGCTGAGCTCTTTCCGGATCTGAAAAGCTGAGGACATTGCCGGACAGAATTAAAATCAAAATCAAAATTAAAGAGACCATGATGCCTGGGGCTCGCGGGTAAAAATAGAGCCAAAATCAAGCCACAAGTTTTAGCAGAAAATTTAGCTATTTATATTATGCTGATTTTTATTCCCTTATATTGATTTTTATTCCCTTGATCTTGTTTCAAAAAGAGAAGAATCATCTCTCTCATAGCGGCTCTATTTTTTCAAGATTTCTTTTAAAGAAAGGTTTCTTTTAAAGATTAGGAAAGAAAAAATTCCAGGTGAGCCCTGAATTCTGCCTGGAGTAGGCTAGATGATTCCTTCTTATCCTATGCCATAAATTGGCTCAAAAAAGCCCTAAAAACGCTTCTTGTGCTTCCTTTCCCCTTTTCGAACATAAAAAGCTTTTTCAGGCCTGAATGTCAGAGCTGCATGAGGATAAATGATACATGGAAAAAGAATGCAAAAGACATCCTCTTTTTGAACTTGATAGTTCACTCTTGAATTTTTTCAGCTTTAAGTTTGCTTTAAATTTAAATTTTAGGCTATGGCTGGCTTTTCCCCTTTCTCATTTTTTCCCGGAAAAGGGAGAGGAACTCCCTCACCGGGAAAATAATCCAGAGAATAAAAATGACAATCCCTGTCAGCCAGATGAGCCAACTCAAAAGATCGAACTTCATTTAAATCAAACCTTCCCCTGAAATTTTATTAATCTCGGTCCTGATTTTTCAAATCCTTTTTGGTCTTTTTCGAGGACGAGAGTATCAGATTGTGGATCCGGGAGCCGCCGTTTTTATGAAAAATAATACCACTCCTTTCCCCAGCTCGAAATCTCGCATCCCCTTTTTTGTTAAATCAGTGAACAAACAAAAATAAATCAAGAACAAACAAAAATAAATCAATAGATAAATTAACTAATCAATCGAACGATCAATCAATCAATCAATCAATCAATCAATTAACCAACCAATCAGTCAGCAAGCCAATTAATAATCAATTTATTAAGCAACCAATCACATAGTCCATAGCCCCCTTACTTCTCTCGCAAACTGACTCCGACAGTCAATAGTTCGCTCCATCAGTTTTAATCATAGTTCAAGCGAACCAGGCCTGAGGCAAAATAAATTATCATGGACCCAACGGCGAGATAGGCCGCCGCCCGACTAAATCCCAGACCACCGAGAAAAATAGATGTGATAAAAACAGCCAGAGAGAGGAAGAAAATGAAGACAACTGTCTTTCCCTTTTTCGATCGGGGAAAAAGATGGAAGGCCCGGCCTGAAGCTATTTCTTCTGGCGATGGTTTAAATGCCTCTTTAATAGCTATTTGTTTTTGTCCTTGCTGCCCTTGCCTGGAAAGGCCTGTAATCAGGGGAGTTACAATCAAAGCCGTGGCTGCACTGATGAAAGTGGCGATAGTTGTTCGATTGGGGTGCCGGGCGAAGAAGTAAAAAACACTCAGAGCACCCATGAAGGCGCCCGAAACATAGCCAGCAAAAGCAGCGGCCATAGTTGTCCGGCTCCAGAACAGGCCATAGACGATAGCCACCACGAAAAGAGGCATATCCATGATGCCAATTATAAGCAGGTAAGCATTGACAGCGCCCAGTTGTCGCGCATAAAGGGAAAAGATAATCATGAGAAAACCGATAACCAGAGTGATAAGGCGAGCCACGACGAGAGTTGTTCGGGGCGATGGAGGCAATCGCTTCAGTCGCGCATAAAGATCGCTCGTAAATAAGGTGGCCGCAGAATTGATATTGGAGCTTATGGTGGACATCTGGGCCGAAAGCAGCCCACAGAGGATGAGGCCAAAGATTCCGGTGGGCACAAATCTGACCAGCATTTCAGGAATAACGGCGTCCGCCACCTTTATACCGGGATCAATGGCTCTGGCTGCCAGCCCGGGAAGATACCAGAGAAGGGCGAAGGGCGTTGTCTGAATCCCTGAAAGGACCAGACCCCGGGCCACGGTGCGGACATCGCGTCCGGAAAAGGCTCGCTGAAGCATACCCTGATCAGTGCAGGCCCATTGAAGCCCCAGAAGAAAGATGGCCAGAATAAAGGCCCAGTTCAATTGACCCGATTGAGGGACAAGTTCAAGATGTTCGGGCGGGAGGGTGCGGGCAATACCCTTGAGACCCCCGGCCGTCGTCATGATAATGGGGAAAAAGACCAGGGCACCAAGAAGCATCAGGCTGAACTGAAGAGTATCGGTCAGGGCGACCGACCACATGCCGCCGGCAGTCGTGTAAATAATAGTAATGACAGAGAAAATTAGGGCCCAGAGAAGATAGGTCTCTTCACCGGAACGGGTGATGACCACGGCCGCCGTGGCCCCGGTATAAAGGACTATGCCCAGCCAGAAGGAGAGCCTCAGAATCCAGAGAAAGGCAATCAGAAGACGCATCGGCCGGCCATATCTTATTTCCAGAAATTCAGGAATGGTCCGGATTTCAAGCCGACGGAGAATGGGCAGAACAAAGAGCCCAGCCAGAACCAGGGCCATGTTGCCCGTCCAGGTATGCCAGACAATGGAAATACCCTGTTCATAGGCCTTGCCAGCCTGGCCAATGAAACTGTAGAGGTTGACATTGGTTGCGGTTAAGGCAGCCGCCAGAATAAAAGGCGGCAGCAGCCGGCCAGCAACAAAAAAGTCATCCGGCCTTTCAATCCATTTAAAAAAGATAGAGCCGAAAAAGAAAAGCGAAGCTAAAAATAAAATCAGAATAATTAAATCTATTCCTGTCATCAAGCGCCCTGGCGTTCTTAAGATTCTCCATTTGAATGGAGGATGTCAAGCCCCTATCAGCTTGCCTGTAAAAATATGAAATTTATCAGGCCCCCATCGGCATTATTTTTTAAAATCAATAAGCTTATGAATTTTAAATGAAATGAAGACCAATTCTGAAATGGAAACAAATTTTTCCTTATTCTATCTTTTAAAAAGAGATCGAGAGAAGTTTTTTAAAACATCGCTATCATAAAAGAAGGGAAGGACCCAGAAAAGGAAATTAAGGCGACCCGGATTGGTCTTTTTAAAACATCACCCGCGCTATTACGAGAGAGCCGGTTGAGGCTGAAATAATACCCAATTAGTCACAACATGAAATTTCTGAAGTCAACACTGTTTTTCAGGAGCAGCCGAACAAAAATTGACCTGGCCAGCTCGAAGCGTTTGACTTTTGGCGAAAAGGAAAATTATAATAACAATATGAGAATGTCTATTATTCCTATAAAAATACTTACATTATTATTTCTTCTCACCTTTAATTCCGACGCTGCTTTGCTCAAACCCGGAGAAAATATGCGGCCCTTTTCTCTGCCCGCAGTTGATGGCCAGATTTTTCGGGTAAGAATGGATAAAGGGCAGCTGAAGGTTGAGCGGATTGAGGCTTCAGGCAATCTGCTTTCAGTTTCGACTCCAGAGGTGATTCTTCTTGATTTCTGGGCGACCTGGTGTCTTCCCTGTCGGGCAGCCATGCCTCATTTAGAAAAACTTTACCAGCAATTTCTTGCCAGAGAAGAAAACAAAGGCCGGGTGGAGTTTTTTGGCGTGGCTCTGGATAAGCCGGGAGTTCCTATAATTAAGCCCTTTCTGCAAAAAATAAAATTATCTTACCCTCAGCTTTGTGGCTCTCTGGAATCGTCTTTATCTGGACTAATCTGTTCTGCCCAGGAGATGGCTTCTGAATACCGAGTTCAGGAGATACCTGTGGTTTATCTAATCAATCGCCAGGGAAAAATTGTTTATGGCCACGTTGGCTTTAAAGAAGAATATATAAAGGAAATGGAGAAAATAATTTTTTCTCTTCTGAAGGGTAATCAATGAGGGAAAGAGAAAAAATAGAGAAGCCAGGAGCAGGCAGGAAGCGGCCCTGGTTAGCCTTCGCTTTTCTTGCTGCCGGTCTTTTATGGCTGATTCTGGGACTCATTTCAGGTGAATACTGGAGTGTGGTCGAGAAGGCCATAACTGTTTGTCTCGATTGCATCGGGATTGGTTAGCCTGAGCTACCCTGGGAGCGAAGAAATTTTTAAGAATAGGAATGGATGGTTAAAGTTAAGATTGGCTGGCCAGGATATGATTGAAGGGAATGAGTCAAATATGACATGACGCCACATGACATGAAAGAAAAATTAGTTCAGGCAGGATTTGGCCAGCAAGGCCCGGGGAGGGGAGGACTGGGTTCTGGCATATGTGTCTATTAATTAAAGGAAAATGACCCGGGAAAGAAAACGCCGTTTTTATCAGATCGGCGCTGCTTGCGCCTTTAATGCCTATTTACCTGCATTTTTTCGAGCCGGCATTTTTCGAGGCAAAATCAAAGGAATCTGTCTCCCTGCCCTCAATTGTTATTCCTGTCCCTCAGCTCTTGGAGCCTGCCCCATAGGCTCGCTCCAGGCCTCTTTAGCTTCAATTCGCCTTCATTTGGCCTCAGGCCAGAAGCAATTTGGACTTTATGTCCTGGGTTTTTTAACCATCGTGGGCAGCCTTGCTGGTCGCCTTCCCTGTGGCTGGCTCTGTCCCTTTGGTCTTTTCCAGGAATTGATTCATCAGAAAAAGTGGGCCAGAATCAGGTTGCCCCATTTTCTCGCCTATTTTCGTTTTGCTGTTCTTCTCTTTCTCGTCATTCTCCTGCCGCTTCTGATTGTCGATGAATTCGGCCTTGGCCAGACCTGGTTCTGCAAATGGATCTGCCCGGCTGGAACCCTGGAGGCCGGACTTCCCCTCATTGCCCTCAATCCTGACCTTAGGGCTCAGATTGGCTTCATGTTTACCTGGAAGATGGCTATTCTCTTGATTTTTATTGCCCTGATGCTTTTTATCAATCGGCCCTTCTGCCGGACAACCTGCCCCCTCGGAGCCTTCTGGGGCCTTTTTAATCGCTTCAGCCTTTTTCAGATGACCGTGGATGAAGCAAGCTGCCTTCACTGTTTAGATTGTCAGAAGGTTTGCCCGGTAGAAATTGATCCTTCCTCCAATCCCAATAGCCCGGAGTGCATCCGCTGTCTCCGCTGCCTTGATGCCTGCTCCTATGGCGCCCTGAGTTATTCTTTTCCTTTCTGGCCAGTCAAAAAGCCCGGTCCTGAGACAATCAGCCCCAGGAGTCATTCAGGTTAAACTGAATCAATGGGGATAGCCTGGAAGACGATTTGTAATTATTCAGCGAAATCAAATCAATGCCAGCAAAATTTAAAGCGAAGGCGAAGAAAATTCCTGGTCTAGTCCGCTTTAAAAGCCCTGAAGGGACTTTTTATCTTTATTCAGTCCGGTCTTAAAATGGCCTTAAAATTCAGTGCGGCGAGAACTGATTGTCTTTTTTCTTCTGTTTCTTTAAAATCTTCCTGAGAAAAATGACCAGCACCAGGCGACTCCGCCTCTCCCTGATTCTCTTTGTCTCTATTTTTTTGATGGGGACTCTGGGATTTAAAATTATTTCCGGCAAGCAAGCCTCACTTCTCGATTGCCTTTATATGACGGTGATTACCATCTCGACCGTGGGCTATGGCGAAATTATCGATCTCAGCCACAATCCGGTTGGCCGGATTTTCACCACCATCTTTATCCTTCTTTCCCTGGGTACCATTGCCTTTGCAGTTACTTCCATCACGGCATTTGTCGTCGAAGGTGAGCTCAAGAATATTCTGGGGAGAAAGAAAATGGAAAAGGAAATTAAAAAACTTGTTAATCATTATATCGTCTGCGGTAGCGACGAAACAGCCCAAACAGCCATTCAGGAGCTCCTGCTAACCAGGCGTCCCTTTGTGGTCATTGAACCTTCAGCTGAAAGAATAGAGAAATTAAAATCTCTGGGCCCTCTTCTTTTCATCCAGGGCGATCCCCTGGATGAAAACATTCTGAAGGAGGCAGGCATTGACCGCGCCCAGGGAGTCTTTCTTTCATTGCCGACTGACGAGGCCAATCTCTTTGGCACGGTCACGGTCAGGGGCTTAAATCCCCGGGTGCGAATCGTCGCCAAAGTGATTGATATTCGCTCCCAGGCGAAAATGATTAAGGCTGGAGCGACAAGTGCCATCTCACCATCTTACATTGGCGGCATGAGAATGGTTTCAGAGATGGTTCGACCAGCAGCCACCACCTTTCTGGATATGATGCTTCGGGATAAGGAAAAAGTGCTGAGAGTTGAAGAGATAACCATAAAGGCTGATTCGCCCCTTTGCGGCCAAACTCTGGCGGAAGCAGCTATTGAGGAAAAAACGGGTGCTCTCCTGGTGGCCATCAAAAAAGCTCTTTCAACGGATTATGAATTCAATCCGCCCCGTTCCCATAAAATTGAAGCCAATGAAACTTTGATTCTCATTGCCAGTCCAGAGATGCTGGATAAAATCAGGTCTCTTTCCACTAGCTAAAATTTTTTCTGGCCTGAATTACAGCTTTTATTTTGAGGTGGCCATCCCTTTGAATGCCGCCTGAAGCTATGCCTTTAGGACTATCCATTTAAGATTATCTTCTGTTTATTCTTAAATTTTTTTGATCCTTGTGGTTATTTCTGCTTCCTGCTAATTTCCTGGAGCAGAAACAGGAGATATTCAGTTATTTAATAGGGAATTCAGCTGCGATGAATTTGCTTTCGACCTTAATTCCCGTGAAAATAATTAACCGAATTTCCGGGGATATCAGGCCGGAAGAATAAATTTTCTTTCTGAATTTCCGATTCAAAGTCTATTTAATCGCAGCTTATGCCATAATTTTTTGGCCTTTACGGTTTTTCATGGAAAGACCAAAAGGATTATCCATCTCCGATAGTTTGAGAACCTGCAGCTAATTTTTTAAAGGCGAGACGAAGCTATTTATTGTACATTTTTTGGATATTTCTCTAATCGCCCTCCGCAACGATGAACTGGCCTGGGTTCAATCTGCTGTTGAGTGAAATAGAATCTATCGTCTTTAGCCGCAAGAAATCTGAAGAACCAATTTTTATCTCCCGGATTTACCTAAATTCAGCTGGCGAGATACTCATCCTGCAGAGAATTTATCAGATTAAGAGGAATTTTCGGCCCGGATTCAGCCTGTTGGAGGTAATTCTGGCTCCTTTTCGCCAGAAGCCGCCAGTTGCTCCAGGCGGTTGGAAAGACGGTCAAGTTTTTTCTCCGCTTCCTCAAATTTGCTCCTGGCATTGGTGAGATGGCTTCCGAGAATCTGAAAGTCCGAGCGGAAGCGATTTAAATCACCTTCAAGCTGAGCCAGAGCCTGAAAAATGGCCCGGGCTGATTTTTCAATTTGTAGCCCCTTTAAACCAAGAACGATAACCTGAAGATAGGCAAAGAAAGAATTGGGGGAAACGGGAATGACCCTTTTCTGAAGAGCATAGTTAAAAAGACTCTTTTCCTCCCCGCCTGTTTCTTCCCGGATAATTGTTTCGTAATAAATATTTTCGGCGGGAATATACATCAGAGCGAAATCGTAGGTATTTTCCTCCGGGCGGATATATTTGCTGGCAATGTCATCGATGTGTTTGCGCACATCCTGGTAAAAACGGCGGCGGCAGGCCTCTTTTTCTTTCTGATTTTCCTCCTGAAGATAACGCCTGAAGTTTTCGAGGGGAAACTTGGCATCAACCGGGACCAGATTGTTGCCGATTTGAATGACAGCATCCACCTTTTCTCCATTTTTAAACCGGTATTGAAGCGAATAATGGGCCGGGGGCAGAATCTGGGCAAGAAGGTCTCCCAGGAATAATTCTCCCAGGCCGCCTCTAAATTTGGGTGCCCGCAGCAGCTCCTCCAGGGTGGCAATGCTTTTAGCCTTCTCCAGTACCTCCCTGGTGGCCATCTCCATTTTGCCCAGATGTTCTCTCACCTGACCCAGATTTTCACCGATCTGACCTGTGGTTTGCTGGAACTGAGAATGGATTCCCTGAAGCTGCTGGTTAACCAGCTGGGCTAAATGGGAGACCTGCTGCTGCACCAGGTTAAGGGACTCCCTGAGGTGATCAAAAATTTCCTGCCTTTCGCTCTGTCTCCTTTCCTCCAGGCGCTGTTCCCTTTTTTCCTCAAGGCGATAGAGATTTCGCTGCAAAAGGAAGAAGAGGAGAACCACAACGGCCAGAAAGCCAGCCCACAGGGCAATATCTAAATGATTCATGGCTGGCATTATATCCTAATCAGCTAAAAAGGGAAAGGTTGGGGGTTTGACTTGAGGGCGAGAGTTAATTAAACTTATGGCTGTGGCCCGTTAGCTCAACTGGTAGAGCAGCGGACTCTTAATCCGCGGGTTGGAGGTTCGAGTCCTCCACGGGTCATTTTTTTATTACTGGGAAAATGCGTAGCTTTCTGATTGTCCTTGTTCTCGTCGCGGCTCTTATTCTGGCTCTTTGGTTCCTGCGTCATCAGGGCAAAAGCCAGCTTGAGGAGAATCTGGCTGCCCGGGAAAGGTCAATGATTGAGCTGACCAGGGTTAATTTAGCCGGACTTGAAAGAATCATCCTCACCTTTCTGAGCCAGGAGGGCCGATTGCCCCGGAGCCTCGAGGAATTGAGGCAATCCCGTCTTCTCCTCGCTCCGGCTGTTGATGCCTGGGGCCGGGAGATCCGGCTAGAAATTACTGGCGAGACCGGCTTTCGCCTTGTTTCAGCTGGCCCAGATGGCCGGTTTGAAACCGAGGATGATATTGCCTTGAGCCGCTGAGACCAGGGTAAAAGAAATAGCTCGAGCTCTGGGGAGAGGCGGAGTTCAGTTTAATCTAAAGGCCGGAATCTTAGGGCGAAGATTTCCTGAGGCGGACTTATTCTTAAAGAGGGTGAGACTTCCCCGATTTTTGCCTGAATTTTCTCACTTTTTAGCCTGAAAAAAAGCCTTCTTTTCCCGGAAAAGGCCATTTATAAGTCCTTTTTTCATCCTTTTCCTTAAAGGTTAAAGGGAAATAAACCTCTTATTAAAACTACCTTTATCTTCCTGGACCTTATTTCTTCCTAGTCTTCAATTGAAATGAAGCCAGGCTATAGCTCTAACTTGAATAAACAAATGCAATTTCAGAAAAAAACTTTGAAGGATTGAAAAATAAGTTGTTTTTTGATAAATTAGATAAGATTTTTCAAAAAAGCCACAGGGAGTAATAGCAAGTGGATAAGATGTCGCCCAATAAGCCTGATAGCCGCTTTCAGTTCGTTATCTTAGCCGCCAAGAGAGCCAAGCAATTGCTGAAAGGGGCCAAACCAAAAATCAAAACAAAGAGCCGCAATCCCATCCGGATTGCTCAGGAAGAAGTGAGATTGGGCTTGATTGATTTCGAAATTCTGGCTACGCCTGAGGTTCCGGAAGAAGCTTCAGCAGAAGAAATTTTGGTTTCCGAAGGAGCGGCTGAAGAACTGGAAGGCATTCCGCCTCTTTCGCCTCTGGAGGAAGAGGAAGAAGAAAAATTGAGTGGCCTTTATGAAGAGGAGGAAGAGGAACTGGAAGAGGAGGAATTTGAGGCCGAGGAGGAAGAGGAAGAAGAGGAATGATGCCTGCTTTCCCCTAACTGCTCGCCGGGCTGGCTGAAACGCGATTTGAATTCACCCCTCGCCGCCATTTTAAAAAGCTGAATATAATCCAGTTTGATAAAATCCCGGTTGCCTATGCCGAGAGAACGGGCAAAACGGACAATATCAGGCCGATCGCCCTCTAATTCGCAGAAATGACCTATGGGCGTTTCATCCAGGCAAATTTTAAGCTTGCCCTTCTGAAAAACTGTTCTGAATTTGACATAGCGGAAGGCAGGCCTGAGTCCCAGCTTTTTCAGAATGCGGCGTAACTGTTTGTAGTTTTTGACCTCAGTTTCATATTCTTCCCTGATTTTAAATCGCCGGGATTTCTGGGGCGCACCTTTAAAGGTAAGAAAGGTTTTTTTGCCGATCAGACGAACTCTTAGAGCCTGAGCTTTTTTCTGGAGCTCATTGGTCCTGAAATCATAAAGAATATTTTCTTCGCGGTATCTTTCTTTCCTTAAGACAGCTCCCTGGGCCAGAATTTTCTGACGAAACTCGGCCGCACTGGGGATTTCAAATTTGATTTCAATTTCCACCATCTCGAAAGTAAATTCAGCGATTTCGGTAGAGAATGTAATCGGCCAGGCCCTCGAGGCTCTGGCGGTATCCGGAAAAAGGCAGCTTTGCCAGAACCTCATGACATTTCGCCACAAGTTCCCTGGCTTTTTCGAAGCTATAATCAAAGGAGCTGGACTGAGCGAGAAGAGCGAGAATTTCCTCCTTTTCCTTTTCTCCCAGGGGTCTTATCCTGGCCAGTTCAATGATTTTTTCCCTGTAAGGATGGCCATTGCAGTTCAAACTGTGGATTAGAGGAAGCGTTATCCGGCCCTCATTAAGGTCAGAAAAGGTCGGTTTGCCCAGGATGTTCTCATCACCCAGATAATCAAGAAGATCGTCAATAATCTGGAAAGCCAGGCCCAGATAGGAGCCAAATTTGTTAATCAGATAGAGTTGCTCCTCTCCGGCTCCGGCCAGAAGGCCGCCGATGGCACAGGAAGCCTCGAAGAGAGAAGCCGTTTTTTTCCTGATGATTTCCAGGTATTGTTCTTCGCTCAAATCAAAATTGTTGCTCATCAAAAATTCATTAATTTCTCCCTCAATCATCTGCGAGACGGCCCGGGAAAGGAGGCGGATAATGGCATCATGGTTACTCTGAAGGAGCAGATTGATGGCTTGAATATAGAGATGGTCACCCAGAAGAACAGAAAGATTGGTTCCCCAGCGGGCATGAAGGGTGGATTGGCCGCGCCGGAATCTGGAGTTATCGACAATATCATCATGGATAAGGCTAGCGGTGTGAATACATTCGACTAGAGAGGCCATAAGGATATGGTCCTGGCCCTGGTAACCAAAGAGCCGGCTGCTCAAAATCACCAGGGCCGGTCGAAGCCGCTTGCCCTTTTTTCGAAAAAGAAAGGAATTGATTTCAGCTAAAAAAGGATGAGATGAAGAAGTCAGGCTCTCCAGACAATTTTCGACCGCTTCGAGCTCAGGCTCAATATCCTGGTAGATGGCATTGAGATTTAGCTCCTTTGTTTCCTTTAGCTGGCGAGGCTTCAATTCCATCCTGTATCCTTATTAAAACTCGTCTTAACTTATCTTAACATTAAACAGGCAGTCTGCCAATTTTAAGGATGCCCACCCTTTCTGTTTTTATTAATTTTGAAAATGAAGCTCGCTTTTCTTTTCGTAAAATTCAAAGTCAGTTCATTCCTTTTGTCATCAGCTTCCCCGCAGAATTTTGGTTCTGAGGTGTCTGAGAGGCAAAGCTCCGTATTTTAAAAGTTCGTTCAGAAATTCTTTCTGGGAGAAAGCCTCGCCTTTAATTTTGCGATATTCTTTTTCTATATCCAGGATTTCCTGATAGCCAACATAAGCATAGATGGCCTCGCCTGGATTGAGAATAATCTGGTTCCATTTCCTTTCGGCTTCAACGGGCGATTGGAAGCCGCCTTTGGTCATGAGATCGATGGCCTGTTCTTTGGTCATGCCGCCCTGATGAATGTTCAGCTCAAGCTGAAAATCAATTACAATCTGCAGCAGATACTTGAGCTCATTCATCCTGAGCTTCAGGTCATAATTGCCGAAGCCGCTGGTAATCAGCATCTCATTAAGATAAACTGGCCAGCCCTTGAGCAGAGGTTGATTGGGGTAAAGCTTTCGGAGCAGAGAGGGATTTTGCTGGTTAGCCACAAGGGGAACAAAGGGCCCAGGAAAAATCTGGCTGTTAATCCAGAAATAGAGGAAGTAGTTGTTATAATCTTCAAGGAAGGAAGTTATCTGGGCCGGCTGCCAGTCAGCCGGAAAAGGAGCAATTTCAGCCACAAAGGAGCCAGCCTTTTCATAGGCCCCAGGTCCACTGATTCTCACCAGGTTGGCCATCTGTCTGATCGCGGGCATGGGCAGGATGTTGATGGGCTCGGCGGGTAAATTAACCAGATTATTCCTGCTTATATGTTCCCTGAGAGCGTCGACTCTGCTCTTGATAGCCTCCAGGAAATTTTCCGGTGCCACATGCTCCGTCTTGATTTTATCCAGAACGCCGCGAATGAAGAGATTCCGCAGCTGGTCTTCAGTATATTGAGTAGAAAGCTGTTCCATGTTGATGTGAGGATACATGATGCGATAAAAGGGCATGGAGACAAGGGCCATTTCGCGGCGCAGGTTACTGTAATCAGCCCGGGAGCGGGCAATGAGTTCATCCAGCGGAATGGTATTTTGCAGAGTAATCCGCAGTAGCTTGGGGTGAACCTCACCGAGACGAAAATTGCCGGTTGATCTGGGCAGAAGCTCAGCCTGAAGGAAGCGCTGGTAATCCTCGAGGGCCGGGATTATTTTGCCGAGTTCTGCCTGAAACCGGCTTTTTAAATCGGGCGAGGCACCTTCAATCAGTTTGGGTATCTCATTGCGGTAGAAATCCAGAATAGCCGGAAATTGCTTGATGGCTGTTTCAGTAAAAAGCTGAGGCGGCGTCTTGAGATTCGCTCTGGCCTGCTGAATCAATTTGGGCAATAATCTGGCTCGCTCCAGAGCAGATTTAAGCCTGGTATTAATATCGGCAAATTCTTTTCCCAGAAGTCCCTGCAGGGAAAAATAGAAAAGCTCGTTATAAAAGAGCGGGTTGTATTCCCAGGGGAGAAGGTTTTCATGCTTGAGCACTTCATAATCAAGGGAATCAAGGGCAATGTCAAGGTCAATGTCTATTTCGGGGGAAAGCTTGGTTCGATCAATCTTCGCCAGGAAAAGCTGACGATAGGTATCGAGAGAGTCATGGCGGCGGTCAATATTGGCCTCGCTCATATCTTCAAGCTTATCGTTATATTTGTAATAGCCAGCCAGGGTAGCCGCCGTGGGATAAAATTTCCACATATCGTCAAGATAGGTTTCCAGCGTCTTCAAAAATTTGGCATCTTCAGGATTTTGCTGGCCTGAAAGCCAGGCCAGTCCGGCAACCAGAAATAAAGCCATGGGGATAAAGAAGAGAACTTTTCTCACTGTTTCCTCCTTTTCTTAAAACCTGAATTCACCATAATTCAATTCCCACATCACTGGGAATAAAGCCTTAAGAATCCTAACATAAGAAAAATTAAGAGTTCAAGCCCATTTTACCAGCGAATGATGGCTGAAGCCCAGGTGTAGCCTGAGCCAAAGGCCGTAAGAACAACGAGGCTTCCCGGTTTTATTTTTCCTTCCTGACAGGCCTCAGCTAAAGCAATGGGTATGGAAGCGGCGGTGGTATTACCATAGCGGCTGATGTTGCTGATAACCTTTTCCGGGGGAAGACCAAGGCTTTTAGCAACCATCTGGGTAATCCGCTCATTGGCCTGGTGGGGAATAAGAATATCAATGTCTTCAATGCGCAGATGATTATGAGCCAGAGCGATGCGAACCGCCTCAGGCATTTTTTCGCAGGCATTTTTAAAAACTGACCGGCCGTCCATACGAGGAAAATAACGGCCTTCCCGGACAAAATCCTCTCTGAAGATGGGCCGGTCTTTAGGGCTTGGTTTTTCCATCCAGAGGTCAGAAACAAAGCGGCCGTCAGCGAAAAGATGGGTGGAGAGAATTCCCCGATCCTCACCCTCGTAGGCCTCAAGCACAACCGCGCCGGCACCATCGCCAAAAAGAACGGCCATGTCGCGACCAGCATCTGAGTAATCAAGATTGGCCGACTGAACTTCAGCCGCCACTAAAAGAATTCGCCGGAAAGTCTGAGCCCGGATATATTGGTCAGCGACAGAGAGCGCATAGATAAATCCCGAGCATTGATTGCGAATATCAAGAGCACCAATGGGTGCCAGGCCCAGTTTAGCCTGGACGAGAACGCCAATACCGGGAAAATAATGATCGGGAGAAAGGGTGGCGGCGATGATAAATTCAATGTCTTCAGGTTTAAGCTGAGCTGCCTCAAGGGCTCTTTTAGCCGCCTCGGCCGCTAAATCGGAAGTGCCGACGCCTTCATCAGCATAGCGCCTCTCCACAATACCGGTTCTCTGTCTGATCCATTCATCTGAGGTATTCATAAATTTTTTCCAGGTCGAAATTGGTGACAACCCTGGAGGGAACATAGTAGCCAGTACCTGTAATAATGGTTCTCATATCTATCTAAATATACTTTATTTTTGTTTTTCTGAAAACAGATAAAAATAAAAAATTAAAAAATAGAATTTTCAAGCTTTATTTCTGGCTGAATGTGGCCAGGGAAAGAATTCAAGAAAGAACTAATTCACTGAAAGAGGCGTTATTTTAGCCAGAAAAGAGGTAATTTTTCAGGCAGGATGAGCACAGCCAGCCATAATATCGAAGGCACAGCCGGAGAATAATTGACCCTGGAGGAAAATTAAAATAAAATTCAATAATTAAATAAGAAGCCCGGGTTTTAAGGCCAGGGCTGAAGGTTAAAAGCAAAGAGAAAAGCTAAAAAAGAAAAAAGCGGAAAAATAAGAAATAATGAAAATCGAAAGAAGCGGGCAGAAGAAAAATTCTTTCCTTCTTTTATTTTTCTTAAATCTTTTTCTTTTGTTTATTTTTTTCAGCAATCTGAAATCCCAGGAAATTCTGTTGAAGGTGGATGTGGCCGTTGTTCCCAAAATTCTTTCACGGGGAGAATCGGGCCAGATTATCCTGAGGCTCACGGTGCCTGAGGAAACAATTGTCCTCACGGAACCGGAATTTGTCATTGAATTCAAGGCCCTGCCGCCCATCAATCTACCCAAGAATTTCTTCACCGCGACTGATCTCGACCTCGAAACCATGGAGACTAATGGCCGGGAAGGCCTTAAGCTGGATAAAATGATTAAGATTCCTTTTTCCGTGGCTCTGGATGCACCGGCCCGAACCTATATTCTTGAAGGCCGGGTTAAATATACTCTTTTTTCCCCTAAGAAGGGCTGGTGTTTGAAAACGGTTTCGAGGTTTTATGCCTCATTTTCCACGCGGTCCACAGTAATCAAAAAGAAAGCCGGCTTAGCGCCTTAAAAAGTCAGGTTCAAAGCCAGCCTTCTTTTAAGTACCACTCCAGAGTTTCTTTAAGTCCTGTTTTTAGGTCATATTGAGGTTGAAAGCCAAGGCCTTGCCTGGCCTTGCTCATATCAGCCAGCCAGAAAGAAGCTTTCATTTCTTTGTATTTGTCCAGATTGATGACAGAAGCCCGGCCGCTGATCCAGGAGAGAAAGTGAGAAAGAGCGGCAACACCGAATACAACGGGCAAGGGAATTTTTATTTTTATGACTTTTTTTTCCAGGACTAAAGCGGCAGTTCGACCAATTTCTTCCCAGGAGTAACTCCTTGCGTCGCCGATATTGAAAATTTCACCTGAGGGAAGCTCGCTGCGGGCAGCCAGATCCAGGGCCCGGACAAGGTCCGTGACATAACAGAGATTGAATCTCATGCGGCCAGAATCAAAAAGAGGCAGGAGGCCTCGCCGGATGAAGCTAAAAAAGGCGAGAAAGTCCCTGTCTCCCGGGCCATAGACAGCGCCGACGCGAAGAATAATGACGTGGAAACGCCGGGCATAGCTTAAAGCTGCTTTTTCGCCCATTAATTTGCTCCGGCCATAAGGATTGAGAGGGGAAGGGGGATCAGTTTCTTTGACCGGGATTGAATCCCTGGCTGGACCAGCCGCAGCCTGACTGCTCAAATAAATGAATCTGATTTTTTTTCTCTGACTCTCCAGGGCTTTTAAAAGGCTTGCTGTGCCCAGATGATTTACTTTATAATAAGCGATCGAACGAGCAGCCTTTGTTAACCCCGCCAGATGAAAGACCAGGTCGAGGTCAGGCGGAAGAGAAGGTAAATTGAAGAGATCGCCCCGGAGAACGCTCAGGGCTGAGGCGAGGGCTGGTTCCATTTTTTGAGGCTGGCGGACAAGGGCATAAATCTCGTTTTCAGCTTTCTGGAGAAGGAAACGAAGGAGATGCTGGCCGATAAAGCCGGTGCCGCCCGTGACGAGAATTTTCATGGAGTGATTCTAAGATAGACCCGGTGAAGGAGTCAATTTTGAAAAGAAGGCTCATTAAAGATAGAAAAAAAGGAGGAAGGAAGGATGGACCTTTTTGATAAGTGCTATCAATTTACCCGGGCTGAAGAAGCCATGGCCATGGGAATGTATCCCTATTTTACGCCCATTCAGTCGGTTAAAGGGAACCGGGTCATTGTTGATGGCCGGGAAATGATTATGGTAGGCTCAAATAATTACCTGGGCCTGATCGATCATCCTAAGGTCAAAAAGGCAGCCCAGGAAGCTATTGAGCGCTATGGGGTGGCCACCTGCGGTTCTCGTTTTCTCAATGGCACTCTGGACATTCATGTGGAACTTGAAGAAAGGCTGGCCCGTTTTACGCGCAAGGAAGCTGCTCTTACCTTTAGCACAGGCTTTCAGACTAATCTGGGCATCATTGCTACTCTGGTGGATAAGGATGATTATATTATTGCCGACCGCATGGTCCATGCCTCAATAATTGATGCCTGCCGTCTTTCCTATGGCAATGTGGTTAAGTTTAAACACAATGATATGAATGATTTAGAAAGAATTCTCTCTTCGCTTCCAGCCGGAAGCGGGAAGCTAATTGTGGTGGACGGGGTTTTCAGCATGGAAGGCGACATGGCTAAGCTGCCCGAAATTGTTGCCCTGGCCAGAAAATATGGGGCCCGGGTGATGGTTGATGATGCCCATGGAATTGGAGTTCTTGGCAAGAATGGCCGGGGCACGGCTGAGCATTTTGGCGTTGAAGATGAGGTGGATATCATTATGGGAACCTTCAGCAAATCCTTCGCTTCTCTTGGCGGCTTCGTGGCCGGAGAAAAGAAGGTCATCCAATATATAAAGCATCATGCCCGTTCTCTCATTTTCAGTGCCAGTATTACCCCGGCTTCCGTCGCCACAGCCCTGGCTACCCTTGATATAATAGAAAATGAGCCCGAAAGACGGGAGCGTCTTTGGGCCATAAGTGAGCGCATGCGACAAAGTTTTCAGGCCCTGGGTTTTAATACCGGTGATTCTCAGACCCAGATTATCCCCATTATTGTGGGCGAAGATGAGGCTGCTTTCATGCTGTGGCGCCTGCTGAGAGAAGAAGGTATTTTCACGACACCCACAATCTATCCAGCTGTGCCCAAGGGAAGGTCCCTCATCCGAACAAGCTATTCGGCCACCCACACCGAAGAGGAACTGAAGATAATTCTGGAAAGTTTTAAGAAATGCGGGGAGATACTGGGCCTGATATCCAGAGGTAACGGATGAAAAAATTTCTTCTCCTCTTTTGTCTTTTTCTGTTCTTTGGTCATCTCGGAGCTGACCAGATTGCTCCTGCCATCATGCCCCTGAATGAAATCAGGCCAGGCATGAAGGGGAAAGGCAAGACCGCCTTTTCTGGCCGTCAGGTTGAAGATTTTGGGGTGACTATAATCGGGGTCATGGAAAATGTTGAGCCCAGAAGAAATATTATTCTGGCTGAACTTTCCGGACAGGGCCTGGAATCAACGGGTGTTCTCAGCGGCATGAGTGGCAGCCCTGTTTATATTGATGATAGATTGATCGGGGCTGTAGCCTACAGCTTTCCTTTCGCCCGTAAAGCCATTGCCGGGATAACGCCCATTGAAGAGATGCTGGCAAGTTCAAAAAAAGAAAAGGATTTTCGGCCTTCAGGCGGCCGGCCCCCCACCTTCAAGCCCTCCCTGAGCTTTGAGGAAATCCTCGAGCTTAATCCTGTTCTTTTCCCGCAGCTTCAAAGTTCTTCAGCTGGCCCGAAGCTGGAGCGTCTTGAAGTTCCTTTGATTTTTTCAGGCTTTTCTCCCTACCTCCTGGAGAAAAAACGGAACCTTTTTATGCGCCTGGGATTTATTCCGGTAGCCTCTGGTTCCGCTTCAAGCTCATCGCAGGAAATAAGTTCCCGGAAACTTCAGGCCGGTGACCCCGTGGCTCTTCAGCTCATTACCGGCGATTTAAATCTTTCAGCTGTTGGTACTGTCACCTATGTGGATGGTAACCGGGTCCTGGCTTTTGGTCATCCCCTTTATAATCTCGGTCCAGTTGATTATGGCCTGGCCCCAGCTGAAATCCTGACGGTTGTACCCAGCCTGGAAACCTCCTTTAAGCTGGCCAGAATCGGTCAAACTGTGGGCCGCTTCTTTCAGGATCGCCAGGCTGGAGCTGTGGGTGAAATTGGTCGCCTCCCCGAAATGATTCCCTTGAATTTAAATTTAACTGAGGCTTCGGGCGATTATAAGAATTTTCGCCTCCAGCTGGTCAATGATAAAATTCTGACCCCCCTGCTTTTTAATCTGGCTCTGTATTCGGTTGTTCTGAGTGAGAGTCGAGCCTATGGTAATCTGACCGTTGAATTCAATGGCGACCTTTATTTAGATAACGGTCAGAGTATTCATTTGGAGGACCTTTTCTCAGGCAATCTCGATAAGGCAGCCACTTCCTTTGCCGGTCTGCTGGCTTCAGTTGTTTATTATCTGATCAACAATGAGTTTCAGGAAATAAAAATAACCCGTTGCGATCTTCGTTTGAGAACCACAGAGGAGATGAGGCTTGGAACCCTGGAAAGGGTCTGGTGCAATAAATATGAAGTTTCTCCGGGCGAAAAAATTGAGGTTAAGGTTTTCTATCGAACCTTTCGCGATGAAAGTATCATGGAAGAAGTGACTCTCGCTGCGCCGCAGCTTCCTCCGGGCGCGGAATTTCAGCTGATAGTGGGCGATGCTTCCTCCATGCATCAGATTGAACTTGAGCTTTATCGCAATCCGGAGTTTTCTCCCCGTAACCTGAATCAATTGATCAGGCTCCTGAACAATCTCCGGAAAAACAATCGCATCTATTTCAAGCTGCTTATCCCCAGACCGGGTATTTTCCTCAGGGGAGAAGAGCTGGGCAGTCTCCCCGTAACGCTTAAATCCATGCTGACTTCACCCCGGACAGTGAGCTCGGCTGTAGCCATTCCCTCTTCCACCCTGGCCGAATATCAATTGCCTGTTTCCCATGCTTTTAAGGGGCTGGCCAGAATCCCCATCAGGATCAAACCATAATCAGAGGAGAAAGGGTCATGAAGATGAGAAGCTGGCTTGCAGGGCTTTTTCTGCTCTTCTTTTTCTTCAGCCTCGAAGCGGTGGAACCTCAGAAATGGGAGCTTCTTCGTTTTGAAGATTTTATCCGCGGTCGTCTCCAGGCGCTCAGGCTATCCTCTGAAGGCTGGCTTTCCCTGAGTTTAAAAGGAGAAATGAGTGCCGGACCCAGCGAGGAATTTTATCTTTCTGCGGTGACCTCACCTGATGGAACTATTTATTTAGGAACTGGACACAATGGAAGGATTTACCGGATACGAAGTGGCCAGAGTGAACTCTATTTTCAATCCCAGGAGATGGATGTTACCTCTCTGGCTCTCGATTCAAAGGGAGTGCTTTATGCCGGTACCTCACCCAATGGAAAAATCTATCGCGTGACCGGACCAGCTCAGGGAAGTATTTTCTTTGACCCTGAAGAAAAATATATCTGGGACCTTCTCCTCACCGAGAAAGGTACCCTGTTGGCTGCTGTCGGCGAAAAGGGTGGTCTTTATGAAATTTCTCCTCTCGGGGAAGGTAAATTGATTTTCAAAGCCCAGGACACCCATGTTCTCTGTATACACCGGTTAAGCTCAGGCGAAATTTATGCTGGCAGCGGCAGTTCCGGCTGTCTTTATCTAATTAACCCTCAGGGCAAAGCGACTCTTATCTTCGATTCAGGCTATGAAGAAATAAAGGACATTTTAATCGATGAGTCTGGTCTGATTTATGTGGCGGCGGCCGGTCTACCCACAAAAACTAGAAAGGAAGAGCCAGTTCGCCCGGCCATCAAGAGCGGCACCTCAACCGACATTTCCATTACGGTTGTAGCTTCAGATGAAGCCCGGCCTGCTTCACCCTTATCTTCGGCTGAAGGCCGGGAACCAGGAGCTATTTTCCGGGTTACACCTGATGGCCTGGCTAAAAAATTGTGGTCATCTTCCGAGGAAATGGCCTATTGCCTGGTCCTTAATCGGACCGATAAAAAAATATATTTTGGAACAGGCCCTAAGGGGAGGATTTATTGTCTGGAGGGCGATGAGCGTTTAAGTCTTGTTTTTGAGGCTCGCTGCGAGCAAATTTATTCCCTCCATTCCGGAGCCAATCAGATTTTATTCCTCGGCAATAATCCCTGCACTCTGGGTTTTCTTTCCCGGGAGCAGGCAATAGAAGGTGAATACTTAACTCCGGTTCTTGAAGCGCCGGCTTTAGCCACCTGGGGAAAACTTGAATGGCTGGCTGAACTGCCGGCAGGCACAAGCCTGATCTTCCAGTCCCGCTCCGGTAACTCCTTACCTCCGGGCGAAACCTGGAGCGACTGGTCACCTCCCTATCAAAGGAGCGGTGAAACTGTTCTCAGTCCCAAAGGCAAATATCTTCAGCTTAAAGTCCTCTTTCGTTCCCAGGCTGGAAATGTTTCCCCCCTTTTGAAGCGGATTACCCTTTTCTACCTTCCGGCGAATCTGCCGCCCAGCCTGGCCCGGATTGAAATTCTGGAGCCCAATGAGGTTTTCCTTAAGCCGCCCGAGCAGGAGGAAGTTATCTGGGGACTGGTGAAAACCAGAAGGGCGGAGAAGGGTGATCGGGAGGAAGGGCGTCTCACCTCGCTTGTGGCCCGTAAGGTCCTGCGCTCGGGCTATCAGACATTCCGCTGGGAGGCCAGTGATGAAAATGGAGATGAGCTGGTCTATTCGATTTATTTAAGGAAAGAAGGGGAAAACGACTGGCGCCTTCTGGCTGAAAACTGGACTGAAAACATTTTCACTTTGGAAACAGAGACCATTCCTGAAGGTAGATACGAACTCAAGGTAGTAGCTTCAGACTGGCCCTCTAATCCGCCCTCCCTTGAGCTCAGGGCAGAAAAAATAAGCCTTCCTTTTGTCATCGACCATTCAGCTCCCGAAATAAAAAATATCACGTCACTCGAGAAAAACAACCAGCTTGAACTTCACTTTGAAGCCGAAGATAGCCTTTCAGCCATAAAGAAAGCAGAAATTTTGATCAGACCCGGCCCGTGGCAGGTGGTTTTTCCCGTGGATGGCCTCTGCGATTCCAGAAAGGAAATTTTCGATCTTAAAATAAACCTGAAACCAGAAAGCGAAAGAATGGTCGTCATCCGGGTTGAGGATAGATCAGGCAACCGGAATGTTATCTGGCAGAAATTTTAGGTTCCTGATCAGGCTGTTTTAACCCTTTCGACATATTTATCTTCACGGGTATCAATCCGAACAATATCACCCTCTCTGATGAACTGGGGAACAGTGACCGTCAGCCCGGTTTCAAGGATAGCTGGTTTGCCGCTGGCCGATTGGGTGGCTCCTTTTAGATAGGGTTCAGTTTTAATAACTTTTAAATCAACGGTAAGGGGCGGCTTGACGCCCACCGGTTTTCCTTCGTGCATTTCAATGGTGAAAACCACATTGGGGACAAGATAATTGATGGCATCGCCGATGAGTTCCTCATTCAGGGAAAGCTGCTCAAAAGTTTCGAGATTCATAAAAACAAAATCACTGCCATCCCGGTAAAGAAATTCCATGGGTACTTCTTCCAGGATTGCCTGTTCAACCCGGTCCTCAGAGCGGAAGCGATAATCGATAAGATTCTGATTTTTTAGATGGCGAAGTTTCGTCTGGACGCAGGCCTTCCAGTTACCGGGAGCAATATGAACAGCCTCCACGACCCGATAAAGTTCTCCCTCGAGCTTGATGATCATTCCTTTTCGCAGCTGCGTTGCATTAATCATCTTTTTCCCTCAGCCAGTAAAAAATAATTTTTCAGATTAATGAGGTGAGGCTTCATTTAATTCTTACCTTATGAGCTGATTGAAGTCAATAAGCTGAGAAGGTTGATTTTATTTTCAATATTTCTTATAAATTGCCTTCTATGGTGGAGCTATTAATTCTGGGTACCGGAGGAGCCACGGCCACAGCCAGTCGAGATAATACTTCTTTTCTGGTTAAGATTGATGGCAGGTTGATTCTTGTCGATTGTCCCGGAAGCATTATTCATAAATTGAAAAAGGCCGGAGAGAGGCCAGAAGCAATCAGCTCACTTTTTATAACCCATATTCATCCTGATCATATTTATGGCCTGCCTTCCCTTGTCCACAGTCTGATGCTGGTCGAGAAAAAAATTTATATTTATGGTTCCAGGGAGACGATGGCCTTTGTGGCCACCTTGCTTGATCTCTTTGAGCTCAGGCAAAGGAAAATTAAATATCAGACAGTTTTAGTTCCATTGGAGCCGGGTGAGGAAAAGCGAATAGACCAGGGGCTGAGGGTTAAAGCTATAGCCACCCCCCATCATTCCTCCTCCCTGGCCTATCTTTTAACCCTGGAAGAAGCTCAGCAGAAATGGCTTTTTTCCGGTGATACCCCGCCCCATCCTCCTTTATGGGCTGAAGCCAGGACGGTTGATCTTCTTATTCATGAAGCCTCGGCCCCACAGCGTTTTTTTGAGGCCTATCCTGAACTCAAGGAGGTTCATACGAGTTCCTATGAGCTTGGCTATCAGGCTGAGCGGGCTGGCGTTAAACGCCTTATCCCCTGTCATTTTTTTGGGGAGGTTGATTTTTCTCTCGAAGAAATTGAAGCAGAAATAAGAGCCAATTATTCGGGCGAACTTTTTATTCCCCATGACCTGGAAAGATGGCCGGGGAAAAAATAAATTCAGTGGATGAAATGAATTATTTTTAATCAATTTCCATAATTGATGCCTAAAAAGGCCAGAATTTATGGCTGAGGCCGAAAATAGATTAAAATGAAAGTGAGGCAAAATTGAAAAGATTAGCTCAGGCCCTCATCATTCTGGCTGACCTCCTTTTTCTTATAGCCTGCGGGAGAAGGGAAATGGTTGATTTAATTCTTTTTAATGGCCGTGTCTGGACAGGTTATGCCGGCAAGCCCTGGGCTGAAGCTGTGGCCATAAGAGGGGAGAAAATTTACGCGGTCGGTTCAAACCGGGAATTGAAAAAAATGGCCGGTCCTTCCACCACCGTTTATGACCTTAAGGGTTCTCTTGTTCTCCCTGGATTTATTGATTGTCATACCCATTTTCTGGATGGTGGTTTTTTTCTGAGCCGATTAAATTTAAAGGAGGCTTCAAGCAGGGAAGAATTTGTGGCTTTGATCGCTCAAGAAGCTGAAAAATTAGGCCCGGGCAGATGGATTACCCATGGGAACTGGGACCATCAGCGTTTGACGCCACCTGAGCTTCCCCGAAAGGAATGGATTGATCCGGTTACCCAGGAAAATCCAGTTTTAATCAGCCGTCATGATGGCCACATGGCACTGGCTAACAGTCTGGCCCTGAAAATAGCCGGAATTAATGGAAAAACCCCTTCACCACCGGGCGGGGAAATTCAAAAGGACCCGGATACAGGCGAGCCTACGGGCATTCTCACCGATGCTGCCATTGACCTTGTCGCCCGTCATCTTCCTGAACCTTCCTTTGAAGAGAAACTTCAGGCGGCTCGCCTGGCCTGCCTTCATGCTGTCGAGAATGGGGTTACCTCCATTCATGATATGGGCGATGCTTCTAACTTCGAAGTTTATCAGGAACTCGAGCGCCGGGGTGAATTGAACTGCCGGATTCTCCTTTACCTTCCCATCACTGAGATCGATGTTCTGGAGCGATTGCGATTTCGTGGCCCCTTTGGTTCTGATTGGTTAAAGATTGGCGGACTTAAAGGTTTTGTTGATGGTTCCCTGGGAGCAGCCACGGCCCTATTTTTTGAGCCCTACCTGGACCAGCCGGGCAATTATGGCCTCTTTCACTCCCAGATGTATCCACAAGGAATTATGGAAACGAGGTTGCGTCGGGCTGATCGGCTGGGCTTACAGGTAGCCATTCATGCTATTGGCGATCGGGCCAATGCGACGATTCTTGATATTATGGAAAAAATAATCAATGAACATGGTCCGCGGGACCGTCGCTGGCGGATTGAGCATGCCCAGCATCTTCGCCGCGAAGACATGGCCCGCATGGGACGTCTGGGCCTGATAGCCTCGGTTCAGCCCTATCATCTGGCCGATGATGGCTGCTGGGCTGAAAAAAGAATCGGGAAGGAAAGAGCCAGAACCACCTATGCCTTCCGGTCGCTTCTGGATAATCAGGTTCTTCTTGCCGCTGGCTCTGACTGGACTGTAGCTCCCCTTAATCCTTTGACCGGTATCTGGGCCGCTGTCACCAGACAAACAGTGGATGGCCGTAATCCTGGAGGCTGGGTGCCAGAAGAAAAGATTACGGTCGAGGAAGCAGTCAGAGCTTATACCTTCAATGCCGCCTATGCCGGATTCTCTGAGAAAATGAAAGGAACCATTGAGCCCGGTAAATGGGCCGATATGACTGTTCTCGACAGGGATATTTTCTCGCTGGCTCCTGAAGAGATTCTGAAGACAAAGGTCAGACTGACCTTTGTAGCCGGCAGAAAAGTTTTTGAAAGCAAGAACTGATATGCCATTAAAAAAATCAGGGCCAGAATTGAAATTAAATTTTAGAGATAAGGGATTAGAAAGCGGCGAAAACTGGCAGGATGGGTCAATTGAGATTAGTTAAAACAGGCTATTAAAACTTTGTTAATTATTTGGCAAATTAAAGCGAAATATAGGCCTAAAAGAATTGAAGTGATGGGGTGGCAAATTATCATCTCCTTTGTTAAAATATTTGGCTTTTTAGGAGGAGAAAAATGAATGTAGGCATTATGAATGAAAGTGCCAAAATAGAGAATCGGGCTGCTCTGACTCCAAGTGGTGTTTCCTTTCTGGTGGAAAAGGGATTCAAGGTCTATGTGCAATCAGGAGCCGGTCAGCGGGCTGGTTACAGTGATGAGGATTATGTTGCCGGTGGTGCCCAGATTGTTTTTACCAAAGAGGAGGTCTTTGGCCGTTCGGATATAGTGCTTAATGTTTCGCCCCTCAATCAGGAAGAATGTCAGATGGTTAAGCCCGAACAAATTATCCTGGGCTTCCAGCATTTGGCCATTGCCCGAAAATCGATTGTGGAAGAGCTTATGGCCAAAAAGGTCATCATGTTTGGCTATGAGATTATCCAGGAAGATGATGAAAGTCTGCCCTTTTATGAAAGCCTGGGAGAAGTGGCCGGTCAGATGTGCATTTTCATTGCCGGCCATTATCTCCAGACCAATCAGGGCGGGCGGGGAACAATCATGGGCGGTGTGGTCTCGGTACCTCCGGCCACCGTGGTCATTGTTGGTAGCGGTGTTCTGGCCCGCAGTGCCACCAGGGCCTTTCTTGGAGCCGGAGCTCACACCATTGTTCTCGGCCATAATATGGACCGTCTTCGCCGGATTGAAGAAATGACCGGTGGCCGTGTTATAACCCTCATGGGTAGCCGCTACAATCTGGCCCGGATGACCAAGGTGGCTGATGTGCTTGTGGGGGCAGTGCTTCGGCCAGGTGAAAGAGCACCCATTATGATTACCAGAGATATGGTGAAATCAATGAAGCATGGCTCAGTGATTATTGATCTGGCCATTGACCATGGTGGCTGCATTGAAACCTCCCGGCCGACAACTCTTGAGCATCCTACCTATATTGAAGAAGGTGTGATCCATTACTGTGTGCCCAACATCACTTCTGCCGTCAGCCGGACTTCCACCAAAGTGCTCTCCAATCTTGTCGTTCGTTATCTCCATGAGATTTGTGATTATGGTCTTGAAGGCGCTTTAAAAAAGGACAATTCTCTGGTTCGGGGTCTTTATATTTACCGGGGAGGCCTGGTTAAAAAGAATATTGCCGAAAGATTTGGCCTGCCCTCCAGTGAATTTTCTCTTGATTGAAAAAATGGCCTTAGAAAAACAGGAAAAGGAAATTTTTGAAGGTCTGGAATTAAGCCAGAAAAATTTGATTCATTTTCTCCATCGAATTCAGGCCCGCTTTGGCTACATTCCTCCCGAAATGGTCGATGAATTAGCTCAGAAGCTTCATCTTTCACCGGCTGAAATCTTCGGGGTTCTCACCTTTTACAAAGCCTTCACTCTTGAACCCAGGGGGAAGCATCAGGTCACCATCTGTCTGGGAACGGCCTGCCATGTGCGGGGAGGAAAACAGATTGTGGAAGAAGCTGAAAGACGCCTGGGCATAAAGGCCGGACAGACGACCTCTGACCGCGAGTTCACTCTGGAAACGGTTAACTGCCTGGGCTGCTGCGCCATCGGACCGGTGGTGGTGGTGGATGGCGTCTACCATGCCCATGTTTCGATTGACCAGGTCGAGAAAATCCTCAAATCGGCTACGGAGAAGAGCCATGAAAAAGCTTAGGAGCCTGGAAGAGCTCAAAAAATGGCGAGAGCAAATCTTAGTTTCCCGATCTGAAAAGTCAAAAAAAATTTTGAAAACAGTCGTTCTCTCTTCCGGCACCTGCGGTCAGGCCAGTGGTTCCCTGGAAGTTCTGGAAGCCTTTAAGAAAGAAATTGAGGCGAGACATCTTGAGGAAAAAATTGAGCTCAAGGTAACTGGCTGTCATGGCTTCTGTGAAATGGAGCCCAATATAATCATCGAGCCCGATAAGATTTTTTATAAACAGCTAAAACCGAAGGATGTACCTGTAATCATTGAAAGGACCCTGCTCGGTGGAGAAATCATTCCGGAACTGGTTTATCAGGATCCTCTTGATGGCCGCCTTTATCCCTATCAGCCCGAAATTCCCTTTTACCGGCGACAGCTTCGCTGGCTGACTGAAGCCAATTTTTATCTTGATCCCACGAGCCTTGAGGATTATATCGCTCATGGTGGTTACGAGGCCCTGGCCCGCGTGCTCCAATCCTTTGAGCCCGAGCGGGTCATTGAAGAAATTACGGCCTCTGGTTTAAGAGGGAGAGGCGGAGCTGGTTTTCCCACCGGCCGGAAATGGAAAATCTGTCGGGAAGCTCCAGGTGACCTGAAGTTCATCATCTGCAATGCCGACGAAGGCGACCCCGGCGCCTACATGGACCGCAGTTTGCTTGAGGGCAACCCCCACAGTGTCCTTGAAGGCATGATTATTGGCGCCTATGCTATCGGCGCCAGGGAAGGGTTTGTTTATGTCCGGATGGAGTATCCCCTGGCTGTCAGGCATGTCACTCTGGCCATAGAACAGGCCAGGGAAGCGGGGCTTCTGGGCGAAGCGATCCTCGGTTCTTCCTTCAGTTTTGATCTGCATATTGTCCAGGGAGCCGGTGCTTTTGTTTCAGGCGAAGAGACTTCTCTTATGGCCTCCATTGAAGGCCGGAGAGCTTTTCCCCGGCAGCGTCCACCTTTCCCGGCTCAGTCCGGTCTCTGGGGCTACCCGACCAATATCAATAATGTCGAAACCTGGGCCAATATCCCTCTGATCATCAAAAAAGGGGCCAGCTGGTTCAATCAGGTAGGCACTGAAGGTAGCAAGGGAACCAAAATATTTTCTCTGGTCGGCAAGATAAACAATACGGGTTTAGTTGAGGTTCCTATGGGTATTACCCTGAGGGAGATAATCTATGAGGTGGGAGGAGGCATTAAAGGGGGCCGCTCCTTTAAAGCCGTGCAGACTGGCGGACCATCAGGAGGCTGTCTCCCTTCTTCTCTGCTGGATCTACCCGTCGACTATGATACCCTCACCCGGGCCGGCTCAATCATGGGTTCCGGCGGCATGATTGTCATGGATGAAGCCACCTGCATGGTTGATGTCGCTCGCTATTTCCTCAACTTTACCCAGGAGGAGTCCTGCGGCAAATGTGTTCCCTGCCGGATTGGAACCAGACAGATGGTCGATATTCTCAACCGGATTGTGGCGGGCCAGGGAGAAGAAGGTGATATGGAGAAGCTTGAAAGTCTGGCTCAGACCGTAAAGAAAGCTTCCCTGTGTGGCCTGGGTCAGACCGCTCCCAATCCTGTTTTGACCACACTTAAATATTTTCGTGAGGAGTATGAGGCTCATATCAGGGAGAAGAGCTGTCCGGCTCTGGTTTGCAAGGACCTGATCGTTTATTACATTGAGCCTGAATTATGTGTGGGCTGTCTTCTCTGCCTGAAAAGCTGTCCCACGGGCGCCATAAGCGGTGAAAGGAAAAAACCCCATTATATTGACCAGTCTTTATGCATCAAGTGCGGCGCCTGTTTCGAAAAGTGTCCGAAGAAGGTTCAGGCCATCAAAAAGTATACGGGCAAGAAGAGGGATGAAATTCTGGCCGCTTCAAGGGCGATTAAAAATTCGAGGGTTGGACTATGAGGATCAAGATTGATGACCTGGAAATAGAATTTTCTGGCACCAAGACAATTCTGGAATTAGCCCGGGAAAAGGGAATTTACATTCCTTCCCTTTGCGATCACCCGCTGCTTAAACCCTTTGGCGGTTGCCGCCTTTGTCTGGTGGAGATAAAAGGAGCGAGGGGCTATGTGCCAGCCTGCACCCGCCTGGCCGAAGATGGCCTGGAGGTTATTACCAGTTCCCCTGATCTTGAGGAGATGAGAAGGCAGACACTGGAACTCATTCTTTCTGAGCACCCCAATGCCTGTCTTGTTTGCAGCGAAAAAGAAAATTGCGAGGAACATAAGATTACCATCCGCAAGGTAGGCGAGGTTACTGGCTGTGTCTTCTGTCCAAAGGATAACCATTGTGAACTGCAGCAGGTCGTTCAATACCTGGGAATCAAGAAAGTGAGATTCCCCTCGAGTTATCGCGGCTTTGAAGTTATCCGGGAGGACCCTTTCTTCGATCGCAATTATAATTTATGTATTCTCTGTGGTCGCTGTGTCCGTATCTGCCATGAAGTCAGGGGAGCCGGAGTTATCTCCTTTGTTTTCCGCGGTTCTCAGACAGTAATTGGGACAGCCTACAATCAACCGCTTCTTGATAGTGGCTGTCAGTTCTGCGGTGCCTGCGTTGATGTTTGCCCGGTAGGGGCTCTGTCCGAAAGGTCAGGAAGAGCTGAGCTTAAAGCAGAAAGGGAAGTGATAACAGTCTGTCCTTTCTGTAGCCAGGCCTGCCTTCTGAAAATCAGGATGAGGGGCGAGAGAATTCTGGCTTCAGAACCAGCCAGTCTGGAATCACTGGGTAAAATGTGTGTCCGGGGAAGGTTTCTGACCCGTAAGCTTGTTCATAATCACTACCGGCTGCTCCAGCCCTATCTGCGCTATGAGGGTGAACTCAGGGAAACAGGCTGGGATGAGGCTCTGGAGGAAACAGCAGCCAGGCTGGCTTCTTATTCAGGAGAAAAGGTTGCTTTAATTCTTTCACCTCACCTCCCCCTGGAAGACCTTTATGCTCTGACTCTTCTGGCCCAGAGAGGACTAAAGACCGGCAATCTGGCTTTATCGACAATCAATGAAACCTATTTGATTCTGGAAAGATTCTGTCAGGAAAACGAACTTTCCCTCAATTTTAATTATAAAGCTGAAGAAGTGGCTGAAGCTGAGAGCATTCTTATTCTTGGTGGTGATTTAACCACCCTCCAGCCCGGGCTCTGGGTTGAAGTTTTTCAGGCCATAAGCCGGGGCGCCCGGCTCATCACGCTGGACCCAATCAGCCGTCCTTATGATCGCCTGGCCCGGATTAATCTCAAAATTTTGCCTGAGGCCTGGCCGGCTGTTCTGGCGCGGTGGCTGGAATTGGCCGCTCAAAAAGCCGGCTTAAATGAGTCCATGGATTCACTGAATCGAGAAATAATAGCCGAGGCCTCTGCTTTTCCGGGTGAAGACAGTATTCCTGATGATTTCCGGGAGAAGGTTGAAGAGGCCTTTGGTTTTCTGGCTGGGAAGAAAAGCCTTTTTCTCATTGGTCCCGGTTTCTGGCCCCTCCAGGGAGAAGAGATTTTACCTTTACTCCTCAATCTGATTAATCTTCTTGGAGCCAGAGTGATTCCCTTTGGCCATGAAAGCAACAGCCGCGGAGCCATAGCTCTTTTTAAACGGCTGGGTTTGCGGCTTCTTTCCTGGTCAGAGATTGACCAGAAAATTTTGAATGGCGAGATCAAAGCTCTCTTATGTTTTGGACCTTTGCCCTATCAGGCCTCAAGACTGCCCGAATGCGTGGTGATGGTTGAGCCTTACCGGAATAGATGGAGCGAATCGGCTCAGGTTCTTCTGCCAGCGGCAACAGTTCTGGAGCGAAGCGGCACCTTTGTGGCCAGTAATGGGCAGATTAAACAATTCGGGAGGACTCGAGGGCCCCTGGGAGAAAGCCGGCCCGACTGGTGGATTGCTGGTCAGATTGGAAAACGTCTTGATAGAGATTTTCCTGTTTTCGCGAGCGAAGAGGAAATCCTCAAGGAAATGGAACCCATTTTCCCGGAATTAAAAGAACTTGTTCGGGCCGATTTATCTCAGCCTGACAAGGTCGGTCTGACTTTTCTGGCCGAAGAGCCAGCCAGAATGAAGTTGATCAAACCCCTGGCTCGAAAGAAGCCGGTTTCCCTGACGAAAAAGGGAGAATGGCGCATTCTGGTCGAGGCGGCTCTGGACCATTATCGTTCCCTGCCGCTTGCTCTGGTCAGTCGTGATTTCCGGCGGCTCCGGCGGCCAAAGCGAATCTGGCTTCATCCCCTGGAGGCCGGGAAATTCCAGCTGGTTGAGGGTGACCGGGTCAGATTGAAAAATGAAAAATTATCTCTTGAAGCCCTGGTTAAAGTTTCTTCCAGAGTTCCACCTGGCATTCTTCTTTTTAATTCTGGCTCGGCCTACTTACCTGAATATCCAGCAAGTCTCTTTCTTTCTTCCTGTTTTTCCCGGGCCAGTGATGGCTCGCTGGTTCAGGAGATTATTACTATAGAGAGAGGCAACTGATGGTCAGGATAATTCAGCGAAAAAAACTTGTGCCCAATATTCATCTCCTTGAGGTTTATGCCCCGGAGGTGGCGAGAAAGGCCAGACCCGGACAGTTTGTGATTCTGATGCCCGATGAGTTCGGTGAAAGAATTCCCTTAACCATTGCTGACTGGGATACTGAAAAAGGGACAGTGACTTCGGTTTTTATGGTCGTCGGCACCTCCACGGCCAAACTGGCCCAGCTTCGCTCCGGCGATGAAATCCCGGTTTATGTCGGTCCCTTAGGCCGGCCTTCAGAAATTGATTATTTTGGCACGGTTTTATGTGCTGGCGGCTGCTTTGGCCTTGGAGCCATTTATCCTCTGGCCCGGGCTTATAAACAGGCCGGAAACCGGGTTGTGACCCTGCTCGATGTCAGAGCTCGCTACCTTCTTTACTGGGAAGACAAATTGCGGGCGGTTAGCGATGAAATTCATCTTGTCTCCCGTGATGACCAGAATCTGCCTCAAGAATATATTCCCTTCAGACTTAAAATGATTTTAGAACAGGGTGGTCGCCTGGACCGGGTTCATGTCATTGGTTGTACCTATCTTATGGCCACCTGTTCGGAGGCGACCCGACCCTTTAATGTGAAAACAATTGTCAGTCTGAATCCGATCATGCTCGATGGTACGGGTATGTGTGGTGCCTGCCGGGTTACAGTCGGCGGGGCCACGCGCTTCGCCTGTGTTGATGGTCCTGATTTTGATGGTCATCTGGTAGACTGGAATGAGCTTTATGCGCGCCGGAAGGCCTATCTGGAAGAGGAGAACCGGTCTCTCTGTGAGTGGGAGACCAGAATTTATCCTGACGAGGAAATAATTTAAAGGGGTAAAGACTGAAAATGGCCGAAAAAGATGAACTTTCACCTGAAGTTAAAGAGAGACTGAAAGCTGAATATCAGAAGCCCTGGCGCCAGGAGCTTCGGCGGACCCTTTCGGTCAAGGAAAGGAGCAAGATTCCCCGCCAGAAAATGCCCGAAAGGCCAGCCGAGGTGAGAATAAGAGATTTTCGGGAAGTCAATCTTGGCCTTGAAGCTGAAGCGGCCCGAATGGAAGCTAGACGGTGTCTTGACTGCGCCAATCCGGCCTGCGTCAAGGGCTGTCCGGTGGCCATTGATATTCCCAGCTTTGTCAAGCTGGTGGAGATTGGTGAATTTATTCTGGCAGCCAGGAAAATAAAGGAAACCAATAGTCTGCCAGCCATCTGTGGCCGGGTCTGTCCCCAGGAAACTCAATGCGAGGCTGTCTGCAATCTTAAAAAAGCGACCGGCGTGCCCGTGGCGATCGGTAATCTGGAGCGCTTTGTGGCTGATTTTGAAAGACAGAACGGCGAGGTCTTTATTCCCTCGATTCCACCGCCATCGGGCAAAAAGGTGGCAGTTATTGGCGCTGGCCCGGCCGGTTTGACCGTGGCTGGCGAACTGGCCAAAAAAGGACACAGAGTCACGGTTTTTGAAGCGCTCCATGTGGCCGGCGGGGTTCTGGTTTATGGTATCCCGGAATTTCGTTTGCCCAAAAGCATTTTGAAAGCAGAGGTGGATTATCTTGAGCGGCTGGGGGTCGAAATTAAACTCAATTTTGTTGTGGGGAAAACAGCTACCCTTGATGATTTGAGAGCCGAAGGCTATGAGGCCTTTTTTATTGGGACAGGTGCCGGGCTGCCCAATTTTATGAAGATTCCAGGAGAAAATCTCATCGGGATTTATTCGGCCAACGAATATCTGACCAGGGTCAATCTCATGCGGGCCTACGATTTTCCTCGCTACGATACGCCTGTTCTCAAGGGGGAAAGGGTAGCCGTAATTGGTGGTGGAAATGTGGCTATGGATTCAGTCAGGACAGCTAAAAGACTCGGGGCCAAAAGGGCCATGATTATTTATCGCCGTTCCCGTCAGGAGATGCCAGCCCGGGAAGAAGAGGTCAAGCATGCCGAGGAAGAAGGGATTGAATTTCATTTTCTGACTGTACCCATAAGATATATCAGCGATGAACATGGCCGGGTCAGAGCCATGGAATGTCAGCGCATGGAACTTGGTGAGCCCGACTCTTCTGGCCGGAGAAGACCTGTTCCGGTTCCAGGTTCTGAGTTTACGGTCGAAGTTGACCTGGTTGTCGTGGCTATCGGTCAGAGTCCCAACCCTCTCATTCCCCAGACGACCGCCGGCCTCAAGGTAGGCAAATGGGGTAATATTGAAGTTGACTGGTCAACCATGGCCACAAATGTGGAGGGAGTATATGCTGGTGGCGATATTGTCCGGGGTGGAGCCACGGTCATTTTAGCCATGGGCGATGGCCGGCTGGCAGCCGCCTCCATCGACGAATATCTGAGAAGAAAATAATTTTTATTTTCATAAAAGCAATTAAAAGACTGGAGGCAATAAAATGAGCTGGGTTGACGATTATAAAAAGAAATTGGTTTCCGCCGAAGAAGCTGTTTCCGTGGTTAAGAGTGGCGACCGGGTCTATATAAGTGGTAATGCCGCCACTCCCTATGTTCTCATGAGAGCTTTAGCTCAGAGAAAGGATGAGCTGACCAATGTGGAGCTGGTTCATGTTCTTTTGATGGGAGAGGATCCCCTTTCCCGGCCAGAAATGGAAGGTCATTTTCGCCATAATTCCCTTTTTGTCGGACCGGCTGATCGAAAGGCTATCAATGAGGGCCGGGCCGATTATGTTCCCATTTTTCTTCATCAAATTCCTGACCTTTTTTATTCCGGGCAAATGCCCATTGATGTGGCCATGCTTCATCTTTCGCCACCTGATGAGCATGGATTCATGAGTTTCGGGGTGGAGGTGCTCGCGTCCAAGGCCGCAGCGGAGAAGGCCCGAATAGTCATTGCTCAGGTCAATGACCAGATGCCCCGGGTGCTGGGTGATTCCTTTATCCACGTTTCCCGAGTTCACAAGATTGTTGAGGTCAGCGAACCTCTGCCTGAGCTGGAAAGAGCGCCCATGACTGAAGTGGAATTAAAAATCGGCCAGTATATTGCTGACCTCATTGAAGATGGCAGCACCTTGCAGCTGGGCATCGGAGGTATCCCTGATGCTGTTCTGGCCTCCCTTAAAAACCGGCGAGAACTGGGTATTCATACCGAGATGGTCTCGGATGGGGTTATGGAAGCCATTGAAGCCGGCATTGTTACCGGGTCAAGAAAGACCCTCCATCCCTACAAGGTCATCATGACCTTTGTCCTTGGTTCGAAAAAACTATACGATTTTGTGGATAATAATCCGATTTTTGAGGCTCATCCCACCGATTACACCAATCATCCCTTCATTGTGGCTCAGAATGAAAAGATGGTAGCCATTAATTCGGCCATTGAAGTGGATATTACCGGGCAGGTCTGCTCAGATTCCATCGGGACCTATATTTATAGTGGCTTTGGCGGTCAGGTTGATTTCATCCGGGGTGCAGCCCATTCCAAAGGGGGCAAGCCCATTATTGCTCTGCCTTCCACGGCCAAGGATGGGGAGGTTTCCCGGATTGTTCCCTATTTAAAGAAGGGAGCGGGTGTCGTTACCACGCGGGCTGATGTCCGCTATGTGGTGACTGAATACGGTGTGGCTTATCTTTACGGAAAAAATCTTCAGGAAAGAACCAAGGCTCTGATCAACATTGCCCATCCTAAATTCAGGGCAGATCTAATCAAGGAAGCCAAAAAGCGCAATCTTTTGCGTTAAAAATCTGTGTCCCAGGAAGAGCTTTTTCCGCGAGAAGCCGGCCGGATTGGTACAGATGAATCGGGCAAGGGTGATTATTTTGGCCCCTTAGTGGTGGCCGGCCTTTATCTTCCTGAAGGACAGGAGGAAGTTCTCCGCGAGCTGGGTGTCCGTGATTCGAAAAAGTGCAGTGACCGCAAGGTCATGGAACTGGCCGCCATCATCAAAAAGGGTTATACCCACGCTATCGTGGCTGTCGGCCCGGCTCGCTATAATGAACTCTATGAACGCCTGCGAAATTTGAACCGGCTCCTGGCCTGGGCCCATGCCCGGGTAATTGAAAATATCCTGAGTCAGGTTCCCTGTTCTCTGGTGATAACCGACCAGTTTGGTGATGAGTTTTATGTCCGTCAGGCTCTAATGAAACTCGGCCGCAGGGTGGAATTAATCCAGCGGGTTAAGGCTGAAGACGACCTGGCTGTGGCTGCTGCTTCCATCCTGGCCCGGGCTGAATTTCTGAAGCGACTTGAAGCTCTGGGCAAAGAAGTGGGCCTGGAACTTCCCAAGGGCTCATCTCCGCAGGCAGAAAAGGCTGGCCTGGAGCTGGTAGAACGCTTTGGCCAGGATATCCTCAACAAGGTGGCCAAGAGACATTTTAAATTGACCGAAAGAATTCTGAGTTACATAAAAAAATAAAAACCTTATCCTTGAGGCCGGGATGAACGGGGCAGGCAATTTCAAGGAACCAGGCAAAGCTTCGACCAGGCGTCTTTATTTTGAGGATGCCTACAGGAGAGAATTTGAAAGTCGGGTAATGGAGGTGCGCTTCCATGAGGGCCGGCCAGCCCTGATTCTGGAAGCTACCTGCTTTTATCCTGAGGGCGGAGGTCAGCCCGGCGACCTGGGAGAAATAGAAGGGGTTAAGGTGGTCGGAGTAATTGAAGATCAGGGTGAGATTCTCCATCTTCTGGAAGAGGTAGTTCAGGCCGAAAAAGTAAAGGGTAAAATTGACTGGGCCAGACGCTATGATTTTATGCAGCAGCATTCTGGTCAGCATCTTCTTTCGCAGGTCTTCTTCGAGCTTCTTGGAGCTGAAACCCTTTCTTTCCATCTGGGTGAGGAGACAGCTTCCATTGAGCTTGATCTGGCCCAGCTTGAAGAGGCGGACGTAGAAAAGGTGGAAAGAAAAACTGCGGAAATTATTTTTGAGAACAGGCCGATAAAAACCTATTTTATTGAGGAAAGGGAAATCAGCCAGATTCCTTTCCGTAAGAGGCCGGTAAAAAGCGGCCTGATCCGGGTGGTTGAAATTGACCGGTTTGATTATTCTGCCTGCGGCGGAACCCATGTCCGCCAGACCGGAGAAATCGGTCTCATAAAAATAATTGGCCAGGAGAAAATCAGAAAAAATGTGCGGGTTTATTTTGTTTGCGGTTACCGGGCCTTAAAAGATTATCAGCACAAGGAGAAAATCTTAGCCCGGTTAGCTACGGGCCTGGGGACTTCCATCAATCAGCTACCGCTGACAGTGGAGAGACTTCAGCTTGACACCAGGGATTTGAGAAAAAGATGTCTCAAGCTACGGGAGGAAATGAATCAGTATGAGGCAGAGAAAATAATGGCTGAGGCTCGAGAAATAATAATTGATCGGCTTTTTGAGGATAGAACAGCAGAAGAGGCCCGCCGTCTTGGCCTGAAAATTATTCATTCGGGCCGATTTTTAGTTATTTTCGGGATCAAAGGAGAAAGCAGAAATCATCTTTTGCTCGCCCGGGCAGCCGAAATTCCCCTTGATTTAAGAAAGTGGCTTCCCTGGCTCAAGGAAAACTTTGAGGCCAGAGGTGGCGGCAGCGACTCTCTAATTGAAATGGCTTTGCCCAAAAGTCAGAATCTCGAGGAAATTATAAGCGAGCTCAGAAAGAAGATTGTGCCTGACATTGAGGCCATCATTCATAACGAAGGCAAACAATAGGGTCAAGGCGTGCTGCCTTTCGGGCTGGCCAGAGACCAAAGAATAATCCCACGCCTATGGATACGCCTATTCCGAGAAAAACTGACCAGAGAGTAACAGAGGCAGGCAGCGGGGTAGAAGCCTTAACGACCAGGGCAATTAGAAAACCGAGGAGAAGGCCAGCAAGCCCACCAAAAAGGGTTAAAACAACTGATTCTATCAGAAATTGATGCGAAATATCGCGGGGCCGGGCGCCAATGGCCTTTCTTATCCCGATTTCTCTTGTTCTTTCCTTAACCGCCACCAGCATGATATTCATGACGCCAATACCGCCAACCAAAAGGCCGATAGAAGAAATGACAATCATCACCAGATAAGCTGCGCCGGTAATCTGATTATAGAGATTGATGATTGTTTCCTGAGTGTAAACAGCAAAGTCATTGGGCTGACCAAAACCAACCTTCCTTCTTCGCCTGAGAAGGGAAATAATCTCTTCCATGGCGCTCGAAAGATGGGCGTGGTCTCTGGGGACAGCAATAATTTCCAGGTTTTCCAGATCATAGGGAAAATATTTCATCAGGGTAGTGAGAGGAATGCCGACGAAATTATCCCGGCTCTGACCGAAAATGCTCCCCCTTTTTTCGAGCACACCGACCACCCGGAATTTCTCCGGTCCTATCCGGATTTCCTTACCCAGGGGATCTTCAAAGGGAAAAAGGGTTTCCGCCACATCAAAGCCCAGAACACAGACTGAACTGGAATGGAGAAGATCAGGAGTAAGGATAAATCGTCCTTTTTTGGGCCGGTAAACGGAGATGACTTCGGGAAATTTATCATTCATGCCCAGGATGAGAGTTTCCTCGCTCTGGCGGTTTTGATATTTAACAGGAAGATCAAGCAAAGGATTAACCACCAGTTCAACGGCCACAGCTTTAACCGAAGGACATTCCTCTTCAATGGCTTGAGCATCTTCAAAGGTCAGGTCTTTTCTTCTCCTGAGCTCTTCCTCCATGGGACCGATGCGGACAACGCCAGGTTCGTATTTAGAGACAACAATAATGTCAGAACCCACAGCTTCAAGTTCCTGGAGAAAAGTCCGGTTCAGGCCCTGAATGATGGATACCATGCCGATGACTGTGGTGACACCGATGGTAATACCCAGAACGGTGAGAAAAGAACGGAGCTTATTGGAGCGCAGGGAATCGAGGGCCATCTGAATGATTTCTTTATAGAGAGCCAGTTTCATAGTTCTGACCTTAGAGCTTCAATGGGATTGAGCCTGGCCGCCCGGTTGGCCGGATAGAGTCCGAAGAAAAGGCCGGTGCCAGCTGAAATCAAAATGGCCAGAATTACAGAGACAGGTTCAATGCGAGTGGGCATGGAGGTAGCAGCCGAAAAAATTTTGGCGGCAATTATTCCCAGAATAATGCCGATAAGTCCACCCATGCCCGAAAGAACCGCAGCCTCAATGAGGAATTGAAAGAGGATGTCCTTTCTTCTGGCGCCCACAGCCATCCTGATGCCAATTTCATTGAATCTTTCTGTGACTGAAACCAGCATGATATTCATGACCACAATTCCGCCCACAAGAAGGGCAATGGAGGAGATGGCGATCATGGCTAAGTAAATGCTCGAAGTGGCGGATTTGTAAAAGCGAATGAAGGTATCGGAGGTATTGATGGAAAAATCGTCCGGATCACGGAAGGAGCGATGCCTCAGAGAACGCAGAATGGTTCTGACCTCTTCCTGAGCAGCGGCCATCTGAGCCGCAGAGGTGGTGTGGACATTGATGTCAATGGAGCGCCGGGCGCCATAAATTTTCTGAAAGGTGGTAATAGGAATACGGACAAAATTATCCTGACTCAGCCCCAGGAGTTTCCCCCTTTTTTTGGCCACACCGATAACCCGGAAGTCCCAGGGCCCAATTTTGATAATTTTGCCCAGGGGGTCAATCTCGCCGAAAAGATTTTCCACCAGGTCCCAGCCAATAATGGCGACAAAGCGGGAGCTGTTCTCCTCATGGGGAAGAAAGAAACGCCCCCTCTCCAGTTCAAGAACCGAGCCAATGAGATGGTCAACGGCCGTTTCCCCCCTGATTTCTGTATTTTTAATTGATTTATTTCGAAATTTAACGGTCCGGGAAGTTTCCACACTGGCTCCCACGAGCTCGCAGCTCCGACATTTTTCCCGGACAATTTTCATTTCTTCCAGGGTAAGATTTTTCCTTTTAAGCTGTTCTTTATATTGTTTCAGGGAGCCACCAATGAGGGAGAATTTGCTCACAGCAAAATCGTTGGCTCCATAAAAGCTCATTTTGGTGGTTACGTAATTATTAAGACCCTGTATGACAGAAACCACACTGATGATGGTCAGGACGCCAATGATAATCCCGAGAAGGGTGAGAAAGGAGCGGAGCTTGTTAGCCCAGAGTGACCTCAGGGAGATTAATACCGATTCTTCGATGGAAACAGCCATTTTTCTCTTATTTATTTATACAATAATTACGAAATAATGTCGAAAAAGTTTGCTGGCCGGTCTTAATATTATGGCCGTTTCTTTGCGGGAAAGGAATCGTTTTATCCGGATGAGGTGGGCTTTAAAAGCTTTATCCTGTCTTATTTAAAGGCAGCGGAGAAAAATTTTCTAAAGAAATATGCTTCTGGCCCGATTGCCTTTTTGATTATTTTTAAAAGTTTTTATCAAGAAAAATTAAGGTTTTTAAGACTTTTTTGTGGCTAAAGATGATAGATTTCAGGACAATCAATTGTGGATGGAATCGGGCCAGTTCGTCCTGGCCGAGAGTGATTGAAGAAATATCTTCAGGATGCACCATATTCGGCTTTAATTCGCCTCTAAGGATTTTTCAGCGGCTGCTATAAAGGTCCCCGAAGATTGATTATTCTTCTGTCTGTTAAGAACCTGGAAGAGCCAGAAATAAAATTACTCCGGGCAGATAAAATATTTTTTTCCCCCGAAATGAGAATTAACTTGACTCCAGATTTCAGGCTGAAGACAATTAAGCCAGATTCAGGGAAGAGAGAGGAAACTATGGTCAAAAAGGCCAAGAGCGAGTCCAGGGAAATTATCGGAGCCTGTCTTTATTTCCCCCGCCCCGGCCCACAAAATACTGAAAAAACCCTCGAAATTGCCCGCGCCAGAGCAGAGGAGCTCGGCCTGACTCAGGCTGTGGTGGCTTCCACGACAGGACGAACCGGGGTTCTGGCCACCCAGTATTTAAAAGGCCTGAACCTGGTAATTGTCACCCACTGTACGGGATATCTGCGGCCAGATTATCAGGAGCTCGAAAGAGCCAATCGCCAGCTAATCGAAGCTTCGGGCGCTCGCCTGCTTACAGCCCAGCATTCTTTTGGCGGAGTTGGCCGGGCTGTGCGCAAAAAACTGGGTAGCTATCAAATCGATGAAATCATGGCCTATACGCTCAGGGTTTTTGGCGAGGGGGCTAAAGTAGCCATAGAGATTTCCCTGATGGCGGCTGATGCCGGTTTAATCCGAACTCAGGAACCCTGTCTGGCCATCGGGGGCACAGGCTCAGGGGCTGATACCGCCCTAATCCTCAAACCGGCTTACAGCCATACTTTTTTTGACCTCAGGGTGATGGAGATTCTGGCCAAACCCAGATTGCCCTGAAGTTAAAGATGGCGGGAGGTAAAAATGCCTTTCTTTCGAAAAAGGGCCATCCTTTTTATCTTACTCAGCCTGAGCCTGATTTTGCCCCTTCACGCCGGCTTGAGTCTGGGAATCTTTGTCGGTCAGTCCTGGCAGAAACCGGCTTTCGAAAATCTTCAGTTCAAGACGGATACTCGCTGGGCTTATGGACTCAGAGCCGGTTTGAGGATTTTAATTTTTGGCCTGGAAGCCCAGTATTTTCAGGTCGCCCATAATTTGAACCTGAGCGATCCCGCTCATTCCTGGCAGAATCGACAGGTTGATTTTTCCTGCCTGAATCTGGCCATCAAAACCTATTTTTCTTTGCTGATACTTCATCCCTACCTTAGCCTGGGATATGGCTATTACAGCCTCAATCTTCAGGAGCTGGCGGAGGAGAAAAAGGCCAGTTTTAATTTCGGAGCCGGCCTGGAACTTTCACTGGGAGGAAGGCTCTCGCTTCAAGCTGAAGGCCGCTATCACCGGCCTTCTCTTTCCCTTAATCGAGCTGATTTCCGGCTGGGTGATCTGGTCGTCACCGCCGGTTTGAATTACCATTTCTGAAGCGGCTGCATAAGAGTTAACCTCTCCTGAATTTATTCTCTGGCCTTTTCTCTGAAATTGCCTGAAATAAGGGAAAAGGTATACAGGGAAAAAAGAAAATATCGCCTTTTTCTCTGAGATATCAGCTGGTTTTTTCGCCGGCAAAGGCCCGCCAGCTTTCTGCCAGGCGCCTCAGTTCCCGGTCAACGAGATAATTAACCGTCCCTTCTTCGAAAGTTCCATCTTCCCTCATCTGACCAGCTTCGACTCCTGTGAGAATTTCAATGCCTTCATCAATGGTTTTGATGGGATAAATGTGAAAGAGACCTTTCTCCACCGCCTCAATCACATCCCGTCTTAACATCAGATTCTGAACATTCTGGTGGGGGATAATAACTCCCTGGGTTCCTGTGAGACCCTTCGCCCGGCAGACATCGAAGAAACCTTCAATCTTCTCATTGACGCCACCAATGGGCTGGATTTCGCCTTTCTGATTAAGGGAGCCGGTAACAGCAATGTCCTGACGAAGGGGGAGTTTGGCCAGGGAGGAAAGAATGGCGTAGACCTCGGTAGAGGAGGCACTGTCGCCGTCAACTCCGGTATAGGATTGTTCAAAGGTAACGGTGGCGGTGAGAGAGAAGGGCTTGTCCTGAGCATACTTTCCCATAAGGTAGCCGGAAAGAATAAGAACGCCTTTGTTATAAACAGCTCCACCGAGAGCGGCTTCCCTTTCAATATTAATCACCCCGCCCCGGCCAACTGCAGTTCGGGCAGTGATGCGCGTGGGCTTACCAAAGGCAAATTCGCCCAGCTGATAAACGGCCAGACCATTGACCTGACCGATAACTTCTCCCTGGGTATCAATGAGCAGCAGGCCATCTTCAATCATTTCCTGAATTTTATCCTCAATCAAACTGATGCGTTCAAACCTTTCTTCAATGGCTTTGTCCACATGCTGGCGGGTGACGAAGTGGCTGCCTTCCTTTCGGGCCCAGAAATCAGCTTCGCGAATAACATCGGCCAGAATATGGAAGCGTGTCGACATCTTTTTCTGCCGGCCGGCCAGCCGGACACCATATTCAATAACGGCGGCGATACCCTCTCGGTCAAAGGGCAGGAGTTTATCCTCATCAACAATTTTGCGGATAAAACGGGCATAATCAATTATGGCCTTATCAGTTTTCAGCATTTCTGAATCAAATTCTGCCTTTACCTTGAAAATTTTTTTAAAATCCTCATCGAGATAGTAAAGCAGATCATAAAGGGGCGCATCACCAATCATGACCACCTTGACCTGGCAGGGGATAGGCTGTGGCTTCAACCTTGTGGTGGAAATGAGAAGAAGAGGAGGATAATTCTGAATTTCTAGCTGCTGATACCTCAGGCTTCTTTTGAGGGTTGTCCAGACTCCGGGTTCGATAATCGCATCCAGGGCATTCATGACCAGGTAGCCGCCATTGGCTTTAACAAATGAACCGGCCTTGATTTTAGTAAAATCGGTCTGCCAGAGCCCGGTTCGGGTAAGGCTAACTTCAATGGAACCAAAAAGATTGCTGTAGGTGGGATTGGTTTCAATAATTACCGGAGGTTCTTTGAGTTCAGCGTTATCGACGAGAAGATTAACCCGGTAAGGTAAGAAGGGATCGCCTGGTTCCCTTTCCCTTTCTTCCTTTTTTTGTTCTTTGAATAGATCCAGATTGGCCATGAGGCTTTTTTCTACCTCGGTTAAATAATCCTCCACCCCGGAATAGGGGAAGTGGGTACGAATCTCATTGATAGCGCCGCTGATGATGGGGGCAATGGCTTCAGCATCCCAGTTTTTCAGGAGGTTTCTGGTTTCTTCTTCAATTTCCCGGAGCTCTTCGAAAATTTTTTCGAGCTCGGCTGAAAGAGCCTCATATTTTTTCTTCAATTTTTCCAGTTCCTCGGCCGAAAACTTCTTTTCCCGGACCAGGGCTTCCAGCTTGGTAAAGGAGACCGGTCGGCCCTCAATGAGAGGCACGAGATCAGGCTTAACAAACAGGCCCATCTGGACCTGAATGACGGAGAAACCCTCTTCGGCCACCTGAGCTTCAAAACGCTCAAGGATTTCTCTCTGTTTTTTCTGCTGGGCCTCCACAATGGCCTCTTTGCGCTCAGTATAATAACGGCTTTTGAGAAGCTCCGGGATGTTGGCCGTAAGCATTTCGATTAAATTGGTCATGGCCTGCCGGAAAAGACGACCCTGACCGGCCGGAAATTGAAGGAGAATGGGTTCATCGGGATTTTTGAAATTATTGACATAAAGAAGGTCAGGAGGAAGGGCTTTTTCTTTCTCCATTTTCTGCAATTTTTCCAGCAGCTGTTTGATGGCGGTTGTCCGGCCGGTACCAACCATGCCAGTAATAAAAATGTTGTAGCCAACGCTTTTAACCTCAAGACCGGTCTGGATGGCTTTGATGGCCCTGTCCTGACCGATGATTTCATCGCAGGGACTGCAATCTTCGGTACTTTCAAAGGGGATTTTTTCAGGAGGACAGCGCCAGCGAAGCTTATCCGGAGGCAGGGAATAAAAGCTGCTTTTTCTTTTTAAATTCATTTTTAATTGTCCCAAAAAATTTTAAAGATTTTTAAAAACTTCAATTAAATTTATCAAACTCAGAGAGATATGTCAAAGCCAATGAGCTGATTTAAATTTAATCGCGCCATGAAATAAATTATGACTCGATTTCAGGAAAAAAGTGAAAATGTAATTTTCTTTTGTTAAAATAAAGGCAAAATTAAAACCTAAAGGAAGAAAAGATGATTAATATCCAGCCCGTTAAAAGCAAAAGGGATTTAAAGAAATTCATTTTGTTTCCCTGGAAAATTTATGCCCATGACCCCAACTGGGTGCCGCCATTAATTATGGAAATGAAAGAAAAACTGAATCCAGAGAAAAATCCCTTTTTTGAGCACGCTTCGATGGAGCTTTTTCTGGCCTGGAAGGAGGGGGAAATTGTGGGCCGCATTGCGGCCATCATTGATGAGCTTCACAATGAAGTTCATAAGGAAAAGGTGGTCTTTTTCGGCCTGTATGAAAGCATAAATGATGAAGAGGTGGCGAGGGCGCTGCTCGAAGCAGTGGCCTCATGGGGAAAAGCCAGGGGAATGAATCTCCTTCGGGGTCCCATGAATCTTTCCATGAACGATGAATGTGCCTTTCTGCTCGAAGGCTTTGATAAACCGCCGGTTATCATGATGCCCTACAATCCGCCCTATTATATTGAATTGATGGAGAAGAGCGGTCTGACTAAGGCCAAGGACCTCTATGCTTACTATATGACAAGGGATCATGAGACCGCGGCCAAGGTCAAAGCTCTGGTGAATAAGATCAGGGAAGAGACGAAGTTGAGGCTTCGCCTGGTTAATATGAAGGCTCTGGAAGAGGAGGCGAGGAAGATTCAGTTCATCTATAATGATGCCTGGTCGCGCAACTGGGGTTTTGTTCCCTGGACAGAGAATGAAATGAAATATATGGTCAAACGTCTGAAGCAATTTGCTGACCCCCATCTGGTGATTTTTGCCGAGGATCAGGCTGGCCGACCTGTCGGTTTTGCCTTCGGTCTGCCCGATTATAATGAGATTCTAAAAAAGCTGAATGGCCGGCTTACCCCCTGGGGCATTTTAATCTTTTTATTTAACCGCCGTCGCATCAAGGGGATGCGGGCGGTTGTTTTTGGCGTGGTGCGGGAATATCAGCATACCGGCCTGAGTTACTGGCTCTACTGGCAGCTGGAGCAGAATGCCCTGGCCAGAGGATATGAATGGTGCGAGATGAGCTGGCTTCTCGAGGATAATATTCCCATCCTTCGTTTCTGTGAATCCATTGGCGGCAGAATTTATAAAAAATATAGAATTTATCAAAAAGAAATTTAATTGAAAGGAGGGAAGGTGGAATTTAAAAATTTAATGCTCCGGAAGGCCGATGGTCTGGGCTGGATGACCGTCAACCGTCCCGAGAAGCTTAATGCCCTCAACCGGGAAACCATAGAGGAGCTTCTGGAAGCTTTTAAAGCCTGGCGGGAGGATGAGGAAGTTCTGGCTGTCATTATGACAGGAGCTGGTGAGAAAGCTTTTATCGCCGGAGCCGATATCAGCGAACTGGCCGTTCTGGATGAAAGCTCCGGCCGGGAATATGCCCGCCGGGGCCAGGAGCTGACCCTGGTCATTGAAAATTATCCCAAACCCGTCATTGCGGCCATCAATGGTTATGCCCTGGGAGGAGGTGCGGAGCTGGCCATGGCCTGCCATTTGCGTGTGGGGACAGAAACAGCCAGGCTGGGCCAGCCCGAAGTCAAGCTTGGCCTTATTCCCGGCTTTGGAGGAACGCAGCGCCTGGCGCGTCTTGTGGGCAAGGGCCGGGCCCTGGAGGTTATTCTTTCCGGGCGTATGATTTCAGCCAGTGAGGCCCTGAGCTGGGGTCTGCTTAACCGGGTTGTGCCGGCTGACCGTCTTCTGGCCGAGGCTGAGGCTCTGGCCCGAGAAATTATCAAAAATGGACCCTTAGCCCTTGGCCTGGCTATTGAGGCCATAAATAAAGGTCTTGACCGGCCCCTGGAAGAGGCTCTGGAAATTGAAGCTGAAATTTTTGGCCAGGTCTGTGCGACCGAAGATGCCCGGGAAGGGACAGCCGCCTTCCTGGAAAAAAGACAGCCCCGTTTTCGGGGACAATAGGAGAAGCCAGCGATGAAAATCTATGAAGGACAGCTTCAGGCAAAAGGTTTCAAGATAGGTATTATTGTCAGTCGATTCAACGATTTTATTTCCTCCCGCCTCCTGGAAGGCGCTCTGGATGCGCTACGCCGGCTCGGAGCGGAGGAAGGAGATCTGACCATTTATCGGGTTCCCGGCTCCTTTGAAATTCCCTTTCTGGCCAAAAAACTGGCCAGATCGAAAAAGGTGGATGGCCTGCTTTGCCTTGGAGTTTTAATCAGGGGAGATACCCCCCATTTCGATTTTCTGAGCGCAGAGATAACCAAGGGCATTGCCCAGGTTTCCCTTGAGGAAGGGATTCCCTGCTCCTTCGGTGTCCTCACCGTCGATAATATTGAGCAGGCGATAGAAAGGGCTGGCACCAAAGCCGGCAACAAAGGCTGGGACGCTGCTGTTTCCCTGGTAGAAATGCTTAACTTAGTCAGAACAGCCCAGCTTGGCTGAGGAGAGGAAGAAGTGAACGATGGGCCGGAGAAGGAAAGCCCGGGAGTGTGCTCTGCAGCTTCTCTATGAGCTTGAATTTCATGAAAATGAGGTTGATGCTCATCTTGAAAATTTCTGGCGAGAGAGAAAGGAGCCAGAAGAGGTCAAAGAATATTGCGAATGGCTGGTCCGGGGAGTTCTAAGAGAGCGGGCCAGGATTGATGCGGCTATCCAGGAAGTCTCAAAGAACTGGCGCCTGGCACGCATGGCCCTTGTCGACCGCAATATTTTGCGTCTGGCGGCCTTTGAGCTTGAGGCTGAACCCCACCTTGAGCCGGCCATAATCATTAACGAAGCTATTGAAATAGCCAAGAAATTCAGCGGGGAAGAAGCAGCTCATTTTGTCAATGGCCTTCTGGATGCGCTCAGGAAGAAAAAGGAAAGCGAGAAAAGAGAAGGGGGAGGGGAAAAAGGAGAGGAGGGAAAAAATAAAAAAAATAAGAAGGAGGAAAAAGATAAAGAAAACATTATAGATAAAAATGAGAGCCTGAATAAAAAGAAGGAAGAAAAAGAAAACCAGAAAAAAGAGAAGGAAAACCGGGGTAAAATAGAATAAGTGGAAGATAAGGCGAAAAAATATAAAATAAAATTTTCTTTAAATTTAATTCTTAAACGAAGAAAAGAGGCCAGAAATGGATGAAGTGAAAGAAAAATGGAGCGATCAGGAAAAGGTGCGGCAGGAGAAGGTGGCTCAGCTGAGAGCCCGAGGTGTTGACCTTTTCCCCTATAAATTTTCAAAAACCCATTCCGTTCACGAAATTGTGGCCCAATTCGGGTCAAAATCCAGGGAGGAGTTGGAAGCTGAGAACATCAGGGTCAGGGTGCCAGGCCGAATCATGACCATACGGCGCATGGGCCGGGCCACCTTTTTTCATATAGCCAACAGTCAGGCCAGACTTCAGGCCTATATCCGGGAAGATGTGGTTGGGCCTGAATCTTACGAGCTCTTTGATCTTTTTGATATTGGCGATCTGGTGGGCCTCGAAGGAAGTCTTTTCCGGACAAAGACCGGTGAGCTGACCGTGCTGGTAGAAAAATTCCTGCTCCTGGCAAAATGCTTCCATCCTCTTCCGGAAAAATGGCATGGTCTGCAGGATGTCGAACTCCGCTACCGTCGCCGCTATCTTGACCTGATAATGAATGCTGAGGTCGCTCAGATTTTTTTTCTGAGAAGCCGGCTGATAGCTCTTATCCGGAAATTCTTTGATGATCGAGGTTATATTGAAGTTGAAACGCCGATGATGCACCCCATTCCCGGAGGAGCTGCGGCCCGACCCTTTAAAACCTTTCATAATGCCCTCGGTCTTGAGCTCTATCTTCGTATCGCGCCCGAGCTTTATCTGAAAAGGCTTGTCGTCGGCGGCCTGGAAAAGGTTTATGAGATTAACCGTAACTTTCGCAATGAAGGGATTTCTTCTGAACATAATCCGGAATTTACCATGCTTGAGTTCTATGAGGCCTACAGTGACTATTATGACCTGATGGAATTGACCGAGGAACTTCTGGTTTATCTCGCCGATAATCTCCTCGGTCGAAGGGAATTAAAGTATGGCGATGAAATCATATCTCTTGAAAGGCCCTTTGCCCGGATAAAGTTCCGGGAGGCTCTTCTTCAGTATAGCGGCCTCAGCCCGGCCCGCTTTGACCAGCCCCAGGAAGTAATTGCCGTAGCCAAAAATTTTTCGCCCGAAAAGGAGGGCCTGACCTACGGCAAAGCCCTGGATATCATTTTTGATAAATGTGTCAAACCTCATCTTGTTCAGCCAACCTTTGTTTTAAATCCACCCCGGGAAATTTCTCCTTTGGCCAAGGCCTCAAGGGATAATCCTGAGGAAGCCGAGCGCTTTGAGCTGATTATGGCTGGTATGGAGATAGCCAATGCCTTTACCGAGCTCAATGACCCGGTTGATCAAAGGGCCCGTTTTGAACAGCAGGCTGAAGCCAGAAAAAGGGGAGATGAGGAAGCCCACTGGCTGGATCTGGATTATATCCAGGCCCTGGAATATGGTCTGCCCCCCACAGGCGGTGAAGGCATCGGCATTGACCGGCTGACCATGCTTTTTGCCAATCGCCGCTCCATCCGGGAAGTAATTCTCTTTCCTCTTTTAAGACCCAAATAAAGGCAGCGTCTCCATGGCCTATGAACTTTTTATTTCCAGTCGCTATCTGGTTGCTCCGCGCAAACAGGCCTTTATTTCAGTTATTACGCTGATTTCCATTCTCGGCGTAACCATCGGGGTCATGGCGTTAATTATAGCTATCAGTCTCATCACTGGCTTCCAGGAAGATGTTCAGGATAAAATTCTCGGGGCCACCTCCCATATCATGATTTCTGATTTAAGCGGGGAAGGTATAAGTAATTATGAGCAGATAGCCCGAGAATTAGGTTCCCTGGAGGGCGTAGTGGCCGTTACTCCCCTTCTTCATGAGCAGGTGCTCTTAACAGGTCTTCTGGGAAGTTCCGGGGCCGTGCTTCGCGGTCTGGACCTGGTTAAGGAGAGGGATTTTGCTCCCTGGCTCAGAAAGCTTGAATCAGGCCGATTGCCAGGAGAAGGTGAAGCTGGCCTTCTTCTGGGGAAAAATCTGGCGGCCAATCTCGGGGTCAATGTGGGTGATGCCGTTACCCTCCTTTTCCCTTCTTCCCGTCTTTCTCCCCTCGGCCCCATCCCCCGCAGCAGGCACCTCACTATCGCCGGTATTTTCTCCTCTGGCCTTTATGAATTTGATTCCACCTCAGCCCTCCTTCCCCTGAAAATGTCCCAGAAATTGCTCAACCGGGAGGGACGGGTTTCCATGCTTCAGGTTAGAATCAAAAAAATTTTTACTGCCCCCAGGTTAGCCCACAAGATGAGGGAAATTCTTCCTCCTCATCTTTATCCCACTACCTGGATGGAACTCAATCGTTCCCTCTTTTCAGCCCTTAAGCTGGAGAAAACGCTTTTATTTTTAACAATTGCCCTGATTGTTTTCGTCGCTGCTCTGAACATTATTGCCACCTTAATTCTCATGGTTATGGAAAAGACCAGAGATATAGGCGTTCTCATGGCCCTGGGGGCCACTGCCCGGAGCATCCGGAAAATCTTCTTTTTCCAGGGGGCTATGATTGGCCTTACTGGCACAGCCCTTGGCTGTCTCTTAGGGCTGGTCTGGTGCTGGCTGGCCAATACTTTCCAGCTCATCAAGGTTCCTCCTGATATTTATCAAATTGCCTTTGTTCCCTTTCGTCTGCGGACAATTGACTTTTTGATAATTGTTGGCGTCAGCCTCCTCATAACCTTTCTGGCGCCCCTTTTTCCAGCCCGCAGAGCTTCGCGAGTCGATCCGGTTGTCGCTTTGCGCTATGAATAATTTAAAAGAAAAAATTCTTATGGTTCAAAAGCTTGTCAAAATCTACCCCCTGCCTGATGGGGAACTTAAAGTTCTCGATGGCCTTGATTTTGAGCTGGAAAAAGGGGATTTTGTGGCCATCATGGGAGCCTCAGGGGTAGGTAAGACCACACTGCTTAATATCATCGGAACCCTTGACCGGCCAACTTCGGGCAAGGTGTATTTTGAAAATGAAGATGTCTTCAGTCAGGCGCCGCAGGAGCTGGCCAGAATCAGGAATGAAAAAATCGGCTTTGTCTTTCAATTTTTTCATCTCCTGCCTGAATTTACGGTGCTCGAAAATTTGAGTCTGCCGCTTCTCATTGCTGGCTGGCCCAGAAAGAAAGCTCTGGAAAGAGCCCAGGAACTTCTGGTTGAAGTTGGCCTGGAAAGAAAAGCCAGAGTATATCCCGGCCTTCTTTCCGGGGGCGAACAGCAGCGCGTGGCTATCGCCCGGGCCCTCATCGCCGAACCGAGACTCCTTCTGGCCGATGAACCCACGGGTAATCTGGACTGGGGAACTGGCGAGAAAATAATGGAGCTTCTCACTGACCTTCATGAGAAAAAGGGGTTGACTTCAATCGTTGTCACTCATAATGAGAGAGTAGCTCGCTTCTGCCAGCGGATTTTCAGGCTTGAGGCCGGACGCCTGAAACCAGTTGAGGGTCGAGATAGTTTATCATAATGGGTTCTGAGCCAGACTGAGGAAGACTTAAGGAGCCAAGACCTGAAAAGAGTTTGATTAGTAAGAGAAACTGGTTAAGAAATAGGTCCAAATGAGCAAAAAACTGAGGTCGGAAGAAAGGAGAGGCTTTGAGCCTTCTTTTGAAAAAGAGGGCTGATTATGCTATAAGGAAAAATTGATGAAGAAAACGAGTTTTTTTCTGGCATTTTTCCTTCTTGCTTCCTTTCTCCAGGCCCAGGAATTAATTGAAAGAATTGATATTGTTGGCAACGAGCGGGTCACCAGGGAGACAATCCTCTACTATCTATCATCAAGGGAGGGTGGATATTATAACGAGGAGGCCCTGCGCAAGGATTTCCGGATTCTCTGGGGCACCGGCTTTTTCAGCAATCTCAGGATTGAGGCGGATGATGGGGAAAGGGGTAAGATTGTTCGTATTTTTGTTGAAGAAAATCCGGTTATCCGGAACATTACCTATAAAACTGGTAAGAGAGTTAAGCAGGACGATATTACCAATAAATTAAAGGAAAAGGACGCCTATCTCCTGCCTTATTCCTACTATAATCCTTACAAGATAAAAAAAATACAGAAAACCATCCTTGATTTGTTGGCCGAAAAGGGACTTCAGGCAGCTCGAGTTGAGGTGGAAACCGAGAAAAAGGGCAAGAATGAGATTGAGCTCCTTTTTAAGATTGATGAAGGGCCCAAACTGAGAATTGCGGAAGTGGTCTTTACCGGCCAGCCGAAACTTCCGCCGAGTCTCCTCCAGGAAGCCATGAAGAGCAATCAGAAACACAGTTTCTTTACCTGGGCCGCCGGACGTGATGTCTATAAAGAAAATAAGCTGAGCGAGGAGGCTGAAAATATACGCAAGCGATTGCAGGAATATGGCTATATGGAAGCTTCGGTAGGTGAACCTCGCCTTGAAGAAATTGAAAGGAGGACAGTTTTCCTGAAAAAACAGAAGATGATGCGGATTATTTTTCCGGTTCAGGCCGGTTATCGCTATGTCGTGGGTGACATTAAAATTGAGGGCAATAAGGTTATCAGAACAAGTTATCTGGAAAGCCTGGTCAAGCTCAAGCCGGGTGAAGCTTATAACAGTAAGCTCAGGGAAAAGACGATTGAAAAGATGGGTGAAGTTTATCGCGATGGTGGTTTTCTTTATGCCCAGATTATTCCGGTGGAAACCCTGGATCCAAAAAACAAGGTGGTCAATTTAACCTTTTCCATTCATGAAGGCGAGCTGGCCTTTCTTAAGCGGCTTGAATTTCGGGGTAATACCTTTACCAAGGATAAGGTTCTTCGCCGGGAAATGCTGATTCGGGAGGGCGATCCCTTCCGCCTGGCCCTGTTCAAGGATAGTCTGCTCAGAATAAAGCAGCTTGGTCTGGTTGATCTCGAGAAGGATCCCGATGTCAAGCCTGACCCGGAAAATCCTACCCAGATAAACGCCACCATTAATGTGAGAGAGCTGCAGCGTAACAATATTCAATTTACAGCTGGCTACAGCGGCTATGAGGGAACTTTTGTCGCCCTGAGTTACTCCACTGTTAATTTCCTGGGAACAGGGGAAACGGTTGAGGTTACGGCTCAGTATGGCAAACGTATCAAGAATTATGTTTTTGGTTTTACTGAACCCTATATTAAAGATTTGCCCTTTACCGTTGGTTTTAATATCTATGACCGTTATCTTTTAATCCCCTTTCTTTATGACCAGAAGGCCAAGGGCGTTGATTTCATGCTGGGTGGCCGGATTCGAGGCTATCTCCGGGCCAATCTGAATTATAGCTTTCAATTCATTGACATTAAGCCGCCGACCGAGGAAGGCTCTTATTATTATTTTGACCCCTTTTATATTGGCCTTTTTGGCTGGGGCCGCTATAAAGTCAGCAGTCTGACGCCGACGATTTATCGCTCCACGATTGACAGCCCCCTCACCCCCACCAGAGGCACCATGTATCTCTTTTCGATTAAATTTGCCGGTTCTTTTCTGGGAGGTGAAATTCATCTCATTAAGCCTCATTTGGAATGGACCTTTTTCAAACCAGTTTTCGCCAATCATGTCATCGGCCTTCACCTCGACTACGAATATGTTAAGCCCCTGAGAAACTCCCAGGTTCCCTTCTGGGAAAAATTCTATCTGGGAGGTGAAAGGTCAATTCGTGGTTATGAAATCTATTCCATCGGGCCGAGAAGTGAAAAGGGCACTAATATTGGCGGCGACAAATCGCTTGTTTTCAATGCTGAATACATTATTCCTGTGGGTGGGCCCCTTTATCTGATTTTCTTTTATGATCGAGGCAATGCCTATGCTCTGAAGGAGAAAATTTCTCTGAAGAATACTTACACCTCGATCGGGGTCGAAGCGAGAATTTTTGTGCCTGCTTTGAGGGTTCCCTTCAGGCTGATTTTTGCCTATAATAATCCGACGGTTTATAAAGAAGAATCGCGTTTTGCCTTTCGGTTTGCCATTGGCACCACATTTTAAATAAGAAGTAAACACCTGCTAACAGGTGACAAAAGGAGGTATGAGATTATGAGAAAAGTTTTTTTTATGATTGCTTTAAGCCTTCTGCTGGCTGTCGTTAGCTTTTCCTTTGCTCAGGCTCAGGCCAAGATTGCTGTGGTCAACTCCCAGGATGTCCTGGAGAAATCCATCGAGGGCAAGAGGGTTTTAAGTCAGCTGGCCGAGCAGGATAAGAAAAATCAGGATCAGCTGGCCAAGCTGGATGAGGAAATCCGCAAGCTCGAAACGAGACTTAATACCCAGCGCCTGACCCTGTCCGAAGAAGCTCTGCTCCAGCTCAATTCTGACCTGACCAAAAAGAGAACCGAAAGGACCCGCCTTTCCGAAGATATGGCCAGGGATATGCAGGAGCTTCAGTATCGCCTTTATTCCCGGCTTCAGAACGAACTGATTCCGATTATTGAGCAGATTGGTAAGGAAAAAGGATTCGATTTGATCCTCGATCTGGGCCGCAGCGGCGCCGTTTATGTTAATCCGGCCATCGATATTACTGAAGAAGTCATTAAACGCTACGATGCCCTGAAGACGAAAAAATAGGCCTGTTTTAAGGCTCATTTAGAGGCTGAAGGGCCAGGCCCATGTTTAAAATTGAAGATATTATGAAATTTCTTCCCCATCGTTACCCCTTTCTCCTGGTTGACCGCATTCTTTCCCTGGAGAAGGGGAAAGCGATTGCGGGGATTAAGAATGTAACCGTCAATGAACCTTTCTTTCAGGGGCATTTTCCGGAAAAGAAAATTATGCCCGGGGTTTTAATTATTGAAGCCATGGCTCAATGTGGCGGCATTCTTCTTTATCATTCCATCGACAACCCCGGCGAAAAATTTGTTCTTTTAAGAGGGGTTGACCGGGCCCGTTTCCGCCGACCTGTCGTTCCTGGAGATACCCTTCGTCTGGAAGCAGAGATTGTCAGGATGCGCGAGCGTTTCTGCGAGTTAAGGGCGAAGGCTATGGTCGGCGATGAGGTTGCCGCTGAGGCTGAAATTCTGGCGGCCATCTTAGAGGCTAAAGAATTAAATGAGCTCTGAAGAGACTTTCATTCACCCCACAGCCACCGTTGATCGCAGAGCTGAGATTGAACCAGGGGTTTTTATTGGTCCTTACTGTGTCATCGGTGAAGGGGTCAGAATTGGACGCGGCACCAAACTTGAAACCCATGTGGTCATCCTCGGCCTGACTGAAATTGGCCAGAACTGTCTTTTTTCTCCCTATTCCGTCATTGGAACTGAACCCCAGGATATCACCTACAAAAATGAGCCCACCCGGGTGATTATTGGCAACAACAACATTTTCCGGGAATTCGTTACCGTTCATCGGGGAACGGTTAAGGGAGGGGGTGTAACCCGCATTGGCCATGACAATTATTTTATGGCCTACAGCCATATCGCCCATGATTGCCAGATTGGCAACAAAACCATTTTCATTAATGGGGCGACCCTGGGGGGTCATGTTGAGGTTGATGATTGGGCTACAGTGGGGGCTTTCACCGGAGTCCATCAATTTTGCCGCATCGGTAAATATGCTTTTATTGGCGGCTTTTCGGTTATTACGCAGGATGTACCTCCCTTCTGCCGCTTTGCTGGTATGAGGCCAGCTAAATTTTACGGTATCAATACTATCGGTCTTCGCCGACACGGTTTCTCTTCAGCCAGAATCCAGCAGATAAAAGAAATGATTAAAATACTTTATTTTTCCGATTTGAATACCAGCCAGGCCCTGGAAAAAATCAGAGAGACCATTGAACCTTCTCCGGATCGGGAAGAAATGCTTAATTTTATCGCTTCGTCGAAGAGAGGTATAATCAAGAAGGTGGCTGAGGCGTGGGAAATAGAATTGGAATAATTGCTGGTTCCGGCCTTTTCCCTTTTCTTTTAGCTCGAAGCCTGAAGGCTCAGGGCAAGGAGATTTATGTCATTTCCGTCGAAAAGAAAGTGGAGTCGCGGCTTCTTTCCCTGAGTTCTCAATTTCTTCAAATCTGGCCGGGTGAAATGGCTCGCTTTCTTCAATTTGTTAAGGAAAATGAAATAGATAAGGTTTTTCTGGCGGGAAAGGTTGATCCTCTCTGGCTTTTAAGGAATCAAAGTTTCGATTCCTTAGCCTGGAAGCTCTGGCCAGAGAAAGGGCCGGCTACAGCTTCTGTGGTTATCGAAATTTTGATAAATTTCCTAAAAGAGCAGGGGATAGAGGTGCTGGATCCGTCTCCTTTTCTTGAACCCTTTTTCTGCCAGCCTGGTTATCTTACCAGGCATCAGCCTTCGCCTGAAGCTCTGAGGGACCTTGACCTTGCCTTTGACCTGGCCCTGAAAATGGCTGATCTTGAAATTGGCCAGGTAGTGGCGGTAAAAAAAGGAGTTATTGTTTCGATTGAAGCCCTTGAGGGAACGGATAAAATGATAAGGAGGGCCGGCAAGCTGGCGGGCGAGGGAATGGTTGTGGCCAAGGTTGGCCGGACGCGGCAGTCGATGGTCGTGGATGTGCCCGCTGTCGGCCTGGCCACAGTTCGCTCGCTTCTTGAGGCTAAGGCCTCTTGCCTGGGTATTGAGGCCGGAAAAGTGGCCTTCTTTGAACAGGAGAAAGCCCTGGCCCTGGCCGAGGAAGCCGGGCTGGCCATTGTGGCCAGAAGAAGAGAAGGAGAGAGGTGAGGTCTGGCCATGGAAAGGGTTAGAGTGGGTATTATCGGTGTGGGTTATCTTGGCACCCAGCATGCCCGTATTCTCTCTTACCTGGAGCAGGCTGAACTCAAAGGAGTGGCTGATATTGAATTCAGGAAGGCTCTGGAAATCGGTAACCGCCACGGCGTTCCCTATTATCAAAATTATGAAGACATGCTGGATGAAATTGATGCGGCCATTGTGGCTACCCCCACTTCCGAACATTTTCCCATAGCCATGAATCTGCTTGAGGCCGGAAAACACGTTCTGGTGGAAAAGCCCATTACAGAGACGGTCGAACAGGGGGAAAAACTTGTGGAAACAGCCCGGGCTAAAGGCCTTATTCTTCAGGTGGGGCATCTCGAACGCTTTAACCCGGCCGTGGAAGCTGTCGAAAACATGATTTCCGAGCCGCGCTTCATTGAGGTTCAGCGGCTTGGTTCCTTTTCGGCCCGCTCTCTCGATATTGATGTGGTCCTCGATTTAATGATTCATGACCTCGATATTATCCTGGCTCTGATTAAAGATGAGGTGAAATCGGTGCGCTCCTCGGGCATCCATGTGCTTTCGGAAAAAATTGATATTGCCAATGCTCGCATTGAGTTTAAATCGGGTTGTGTGGCCAGCCTGACGGCCAGCCGGGTGCATCAGGGGAAGGTAAGGAAGCTGCGGATTTTTGAGCCAACGGTTTATTATTCCATTGATTATATTGACCAGGAAGTCAAGGTTTTTCCTCTGGATGGCCGTCAGACCGATATCCGGACTCTCCGCATACAGAAAGAAGAGCCCCTCAAAAAGGAATTACAGAATTTTCTGACCTCCATTCAGGAAGGAAGAATGAGCAAGGTTTCAGGTGAAGAAGCTCTACGGGCTCTTAAATTAGCCTACACTGTCTTGAAAGAAGCGGAGCTGTGAAAAGCTATTTTTTCAGCACAAAAAGAGCATCATCAAGACCGGTATTATAAACCACCCGTTCGAGGGTCATCCGCTGAAATTCCTGACCATCATAATAGGTGGTTAACTGGAAAGGGACAAGGGTTCCATCAACCTTGCGGTAATCAGCATGGAGGGTTTCAGCTTCGACCGGCAGCCCGGTCAGCGAGCTAATGGTTTTTCCTTTTGTCTTGACGGACAAATAGGTTGTAGGATCAAGATAAATGGTGACGACGGTGCCATCGCTAAAAGTCTGCTCTAGGAGTAAATATTCCTTTTCATTGATTTTTTCTTTCCCCTTAAAGGCATAGCTGATGCCATATTTTTCCGGATGGAAAAGGGAATCGTTGCCCAGGGCCTGACGGGCAAATTCGCGGGCCTGGGTTTCGGGCATTTCTTCGATGGTGCCGGTTTGAGGATTGGTGAACCAGGCCTTCTCGCCATCAAAAACCTGAGTAATGTTGACGCCCATAACTTCCACCTCGATTCTCATTTTGTTTGGTTCCTTCTGGTATAGAGTAAAATTGGCATTGATACCCATTTGGACAAATTCAATAGAGCCTGTAATGGTGGTATCTTTGATGGCAGCCAAAGCTTTGCCGCCCTGAGCTTCAATCCATCTGGCCCTGATTTCGTCGGTTGTCTGAGCCAGAAGCCCCACAGCCATTCCCACCAAAATGGGGACACAAACATTTTTTCTTAAAATGCGTCTCACTTTAATTAGAACGGTTATCATTTTCTCTCCTTGATTTTAATTTCTGCCATTTTAAACTCAGCCATTGATAAATTCATAGCTAAATTCTTTTTCAAAATTTCTCCTCAACCCACATAAAATTTTTTTCCTCCTTCTTTTTTCCTTTTTTTTCTGAAATCAAAAATTTCTTTAGCCGATACTATTATATTTTAAATTCAAAAGAAAAACACCTTTTGACTTTTATTTAATGGTGAAATTAAAATGTCGCTTCTTAATTCATTTGAGAAGAGGGAAAGCTTGCCAGAGAAAATGATTCAGTCTGAAAGGCAGGAGCCTGAACGGAAGCTTTCGCTCTTTGACGCGACGATGATTGTCAGCGGAGCCATAATTGGGGCTGGCATTTTCATCAATCCAGCTGAAAGCGCCCGTTTTCTGCAGAATTCCGGCCAGCTTCTTTTTGTCTGGATTCTGGCGGGAGTAATTGCCTTTCTTGGCGGCTTATGTTTTGCCGAATTGGGCTCCCTTTTTGTTCATTCTGGTGGTCAATATCTTTATCTTAAAGTGGCTTTCACTCCCTGGCTGGGCTTTCTCTTTGGCTGGACTCTTTTTACGACCATTCAGAGCGGGGCCATCGCCGCTGTGGCCGTGACCTGTGCTCGTTTCCTCCGCTCGCTTCTAGCCTTTCCCGAAAAAGCGACCATCTTTATGGCGGCAATTATCATCTGGTTTCTTTCTGTTGTTAATTTTTTTGGCATAAGACCTGGCAGCCTGGTTCAAAATGTCTTTACCGCGCTCAAGTTGCTCGCTTTATTTTTTCTTATTTTTCTTGGAATTTATAATTCACTTTTTTCATCTTCGGGCTATGTTTCTTTTGGGCCTCTTTTCCCCGAGAGAATTAATTTTTCTTTTTTAAGCGCCCTTGGCCTGGCTTTGATGCCAGCTCTCTTTTCCTATGGAGGCTGGCAGAATCTCAATTTTGTGGCGGGCGAAGTTATAAATCCGCGTCGTCTTCTGCCTCTGGCCATTATTCTGGGCGTCTCGATTGTGGTAGCTGTTTATGTCTTAACCAACTGGTTTTATCTTACTTCACTTCCCTTTGATAAGCTTTGCTCTTCGAATCAGGTGGCCGCTGACGCGGTGGAAGCTTTATTAGGTCAAAAGTATTCCCGCCTCATTTCATTAGCTATCGTGATTTCTACTTTCGGCATCACCAACGTTTTTATTCTGACCGGACCAAGAGTTTACCAGGCCATGGCCCGGGAAGGTGCTTTTCTGCCTCTGGCCGCCCGGCTTCATCCCCGCTTCCAAACGCCTCATCTATCAATTTTTCTTCAATCGGCCTGGGCATCCCTTCTTCTTTTTTCCAATACTTATAGCCAGCTCCTGCAATATGTGACCTTCGGAGACTGGATCTTTTTTGGGCTGACGGCTTTAGCCCTGATTAAACTCAGGAAGAAACTTCCGGCCCAAACTGGAGTTTACCGGGTCTGGGGCTTTCCCTGGGTGCCTCTGATTTTTGCTTTCATATCTTTTGCCGTCGTCATTAATGTCTTTATCTTCAGCCCTTTGAAATCATTAATGGGAACGGCCATCATTCTTTCTGGCCTTCCCCTTTTCTGGTTATCAAGAAAAAGAGTTCAAGAGGAGGTTAGAAATGGCGGTCAGGCCAATAGCTTATCTGGAATGGGCTAAATTGCAGAGTCAGGCCAGAATAAATCTGAGCCGCAGCGGTGTCCCTGATCTGAGCCTGAGGAATCTTCCCCTGACCCTGGACCTGACGGACCTGGAAATCAGCGGTCGTAATCCCTATGGTTATCCTCCCCTTCTGGAAGCGATTGCTGAACGCTATGGCGTGGAGCCACAAAATGTCGTCCTTACCCAGGGAGCCTCTCAGGCCATCTTCATCATTGGCGCTGCTCTTATTGAACCGGGCGATAAGGTTATTGTCGAGAAGCCAGCCTATGAGCCCCTTTTGGCTGTTCCCGGCTTTTTTAAAGCCGAAATCCTGCGTCTCGAACGTCGCTTCGAAAATAGATTTGAAATTGACCCTGACGATCTTCGCCGCCTCCTTGGCTCGGGAGCTAAACTGGTAATAATAACCAATCTCCACAATCCAAGCGGGGTATGGCTGAGCCGGGAAAAGATGGAAATGCTGGCCAGAGAAGCGGAGCGGTTTGGCGCCTATCTTTTCGTTGATGAAATTTATCTCGAATTCATGAATCAAGAAGCTGCCCAGACCTGTTTTGGCCTGAGTGATCGGGTCATGGTCGCTTCCTCTTTAACCAAGGTTTATGGTCTCGGTGGACTGCGCTGTGGCTGGATCCTGGCGCCAAAGGAGGTGGCCCCATCGCTACGGTCTCTCACCGATTACCTCGTGGTTGAAGGCGCCTTTATCAGCGAGCGTCTCGCTTCTCTTATTTTCCCTTATTTAGATAGGCTGAGAGAGAAAAACCGATCCTGGATTGAAGAAAATCGAAAATTGCTCCGGCTTTTTATGGCCCGGCAGGAAAGGCTCAGCTGGGTGGAACCGGATGGCGGCGTTGTCTGTTTTCCCAGGCTTAAAGATGGTCGCAGCGGAGACGAGTTCAGCCGTTTTCTTAAAGAGAAGGCAGAGATAAGCGTTGTCCCTGGAAGCTTCTTTGAGGCTGAGAGTCATTTCCGATTGGGTTATGCGGTGCAACCTGAAATTCTGACTTCTGCCCTGGAAAAGATCAATTCATTACTGGCAACCTGGTAATCCTGATGGAAGGATTTAATCCGGTGTTATTTTTTTAAAAATTATCACAATTCAGAATCGGTTCCCTCCCTCAATTCAAAATTGGCTTTGTCCCAAAGTTACGTGATGGCATTTGACATTGACACAGAAGAAGGGCTACAACCTTCAAGATCATTAACTCTCAGAAAAGGAGGTGTAGCCCTATGGACAACCTTGAGATTAAGGTCGTTCTTGTTTACAAGGTACCAAAAAAGGCTTGAACTTCAACAGTCTTTTGCGTGGTCTTGACCGGGATAAAGACAGGCTAATGCGGCAGGTTCTGTTGGCAATTATGAAAGCGCTGGAGGAGAAAGCCATAGAGGGTTACATGAGGGCTCACCCAGGAAGACACTTGTCAATAATTTTATGTCTGATCATAGAACTTGAGGTTAAAAAGTTGTTAGATTTCATAGGCCTTGGATTTTCTTACCGGCAATGGATTTTTCCATTTTCCCTGTTTTAGCCTCCCCCTTTGAAGCCAAAGATTTATCTCCAGAATCTCCATCGACTGAAAATACCCTCCAAGCTTGACCCTAATCTGCTCTATCCGATATTGGAGAAACGGCCGGCAACCTCGTCCGAGGAAGCTTCAAACCTCCTTTGGACCGATTTGTTACCGGCTAGCGCAGGTCTATGATTGGGAAAAAAGGGAGGTTTTTTGTCCATTGGTGCGGAGGTTAAGGATTGAGGCTTATCGGCGGTACCAGCGTGAGGCGATGGAGGCAGGCATAGGCCAGGTGATTCATCTTTCTTATCGGCTCGCAGGGGGCGGAGGTGCGTCGGATTCGTGGTCATGGGCCAGCGAAAAGTACCCTTTATCGTTTCTTGCAGGAGGTAGCTGAAGGCTATGGTGAGTGGCCGTCTTTCAAGCATCGTTGTTTTCGTTGTTTGATGGTCGATGGGACGAAAGTGAGTTTGCAAGGGAGGGGAGGTGGCTCTGAGGGCAAGAGGCAGATGCGCTGGGCTCTGGCCTCTGAGGGGGTAGGCCGACCCTTTGAATTGGTTGGCTTTTGGGTAGGGAAAGATTGGGCCTTTATTCGTCGGGAGCTGGAAAGTTGTCTTAACTAAAAGGGATTGAGGGGTTTTTTTCTCTGACGGCGGGCCTGGGATTGAAGCGAACCTTCTTGCGAGCTGGATGGAGCAACAGCGATGCGTCTGGCATGGCAAGAGAGATTTTTTCTATCTTCTTTTCCAGGAGGGATTGAAGAAGAAGGCCCAAAGGCCATATCGCCAGCTGATAGAGAATAATCCGCTGTTTTTTCTGCGGAAACAACAGCTGGAGCAGTTGGGGCATGAAGATAGGCCGGTGGTAGAAAAACTGGTAAGAGCGATTAAACGAAGTTTTAAAGAACTTCTGGCTTCTCTTCCGCCTGATAAATATCCGAAGGCGCGCACCTATGTGGCCAATTTCTACCGTCATGCCCTTCTGTTTTTTGATTACTGGTTAAAGGGGAAGGGATGGCTGCCCCTCAGCACCAACATTATCGAGGCGGCCTTTAGCCGGCTGGTCAATAGAATAAAGCATATTGGTCGAAGATGGAGTGAACGAGGCCTGATTAACTGGCTTCGCCTGGCCTTGCGCAAAATCTTCTATCCTGAACTTTGGCGAAAACTGTGGAATCAATATCTGCGACTAGGTAAGATGTTAAAATTGATCTTTTTGAAAGTTGAATATAAGTGGATTTTAAATGATATCACGTAACTTTGGGACAAAGCCTAATAAAGATTATGCCCACATCAAACCGGTTTTAGATTATTTCTATTTTTTCTAAGAGGGCCGCGGTGTTCCACCGCGGGGTGAAGCCAAAGCGAAAATGATATTTAAAGCGTAAGGTGATAACGTTATTTCTCTCTTTCCAGGGTCCGTCTTTATAAGTCAGGGCTAAAACATTTTTGCCTTCATTGAGCCTGCGACGAAAAAGAAGCTTGCCATTTAAAAGGACATCGACTTCCTGGAAATAATAGCCATACCAGTAGAGCTGGGAAAATTTGAAAGGTGAGTAAAGAACCAGGGATAAAGTCTTTTCGAGCAAAGGTTTTCCATTCACTTCAACCCTGACTTCTTTCATCCAAACGAAAAGGTTCTTATTCTCGTAATTTACCTGGGGTCCCAGGCCATAAAGATAGACCAGCAGCGGACGCTGCGCAGCTTTCACCTCAGCCCCGGGCAAAGTAAAATCAACTTCGCCATAAGTATTTGGGATTTTTGTCCCCCAATAATCGAGATAATAAATTATTTTGAATTGAGGCTGAGGGGGGAAGGCAATCTCACATGCGATGTTTTCATCCTTAAGGGAAAAGCTGGCTTTTGTCTGGCTGAAGGCGGGAATTTCGGCATTAAGGGAGAAAGCGGCATCTTTATCTCCGGGCGAAAGATTTTTAAAATGGAGGCGCAAAAAGCCATTCTTTATTTCGATTTCTGGAGATGAAATCCGGGGAATAGAGACTGGCGGTTCAATAATTTTGGGCACATCTCCTTCGATATTATAGATTAGCCAACAATCACCAATCTCTTTCTTCTCGTATTTTACGCCTAAGGCCTCCAGATATTTAAGAAGCGTTCTGGCTGACCTTCTTTCCTCGCTCCCTTCTCCCCGCAGAAAAATAAAATTTTCTTTTCCGTTGTAATTATTAAAATATTCCAACTCATAGGAATAATATCGCCGCAGTGAAGTCGAGGCGATGACTACCCTCTCTCCAGTTATGGCGGTTAATAAATATGAAGTCCAGAAGTCGCCGCGCCAGTACCTTTGGCCAGATTGCTCTAAGAAAGAAGCGATTTTTTTCAGATTGAGATGAGCTTCTTTGACCGCCTGGAAATAGTTATATTGAGGTGATAAATCAAAGAAAACAAAAACAAAAATGATAAAGCCAGCCATAATTAAATATTTGGCTTTGCCTTTAATGAAAAGAAAAATGGATAAAAATAATAAAGGTGTCACAAAAAGGAGAGGATAGAGATAGCGAACGAAGTAAACATCGCTATGGACCGAAGAAAAATACAGAACAAAGAAGAAAATTACATATGAAATATAAATTTTTATAATCATCAATTGCTTTGTTTTCAGGCTATAGATAATCAGAGCTATGAAGCCCAGAAGCAAAAAATAAACAAGAAAGAGGCGACGGGGGTCATGAGAAAATGTAATAAGTGTGGCTATAAGATCGGCTGTTTTTTTAATTTTTTCTAAATTAAAAGAAGGCTTGCCACTCAGAAACCTGGCGAGGAAAAAGCCATAATTTATTTCAAGCAAAAGTTGGGGAAAAAAGCCAATTAAAAAAGAGAAAAATAATTTCAGATAAATTTTTAATTTAAATTTGTAAGCCAGAAAAATCAAAAAGATAGCGACTGCCGTAAAAAAAACTGAAAGGGGGTTCGCCCAGAAGGTTAGTCCGGCCAGAAAACCCACCCAGAAGATATACTTTTCTTTCCTTTTTTCCGCAATTTGAACGGCGAGAAAGATAATGACGAGGCCAAAGAGGAAAAACAGGGGAAAAATAAAGTCTCCATCCATACTGACCGGAACGAGATAGCCCAGGGGAAGAAAATAAAAGAGCGAGACAATTAAGGCAAAGGTAAAAGGAAAGAATTTCTGAAGAAAGAAAAAATGAAATATGATAAAAGAAATGTATAAAATGAAGGTTGACAATTTAAAGGCTAAGGTAGAATAGCCAAAGAGTTTAAAAACGAGAGCAAAAAAATGACCGGGCAGCGTCCCGTGATAAAGCTGACCATAAGAGCAAACTGGTGGGACTTTACCTTCGGCGATATGCTTACCTTCCAGACAAAAAATAGCGGCGTCGCTGTTGAGCAGGCCATAATGATAGCTAAGATAGGGAAGACGGAGGAGAAAAGCGAAGCCAAGAATAATGGACAGGGCTAAGAGAGTTCTTCTTTCAATCCGAAGTCTGATGCGGGGAACTCGAATCATTTCAGGTCTGGACCGCAGGAAAAGCTTCCAGGCCGAGATAATAATCAAGGGAATCAAGGCCAAAAGGGGACTTAAAGCAAGCGGCCGCAGAGCCGGAAAGTTTCCTTTGAACCACAGCATAACAAAAAAAAGATATAAGACAATTTGTAAGCCCGTCAAAATTGTTACTAATTTATTATTTCGCATGGGAACAAGGTGATTTAAGAGAGAAATACTATATAATCAGCCTGAAAGAATTGTCAATAATTGGGTTTGCTTTCGTCAAAAGGGTGGTGATTTATTAGGCTTATATCGGCTTTATTTTTTTAAAAAAGATAGTGGCAAGCTATAAATATATTTTAGAATTAAAGGATAATTTATTCTTCTTTAATCCTGGTATAAATTTATTTGAGCCAAAAAGAGGTGGCATATTTTAAAAAATCAAAGGCACCCACTATCAAGAAAAGAGGATTGAGAGTAAATTAAAGATTAGATTTTGTCCCAAAGTTACGTGATGGCATTTGACATTGACACAGAAGAAGGGCTACAACCTTCAAGATCATTAACTCTCAGAAAAGGAGGTGTAGCCCTATGGACAACCTTGAGATTAAGGTCGTTCTTGTTTACAAGGTACCAAAAAAGGCTTGAACTTCAACAGTCTTTTGCGTGGTCTTGACCGGGATAAAGACAGGCTAATGCGGCAGGTTCTGTTGGCAATTATGAAAGCGCTGGAGGAGAAAGCCATAGAGGGTTACATGAGGGCTCACCCAGGAAGACACTTGTCAATAATTTTATGTCTGATCATAGAACTTGAGGTTAAAAAGTTGTTAGATTTCATAGGCCTTGGATTTTCTTACCGGCAATGGATTTTTCCATTTTCCCTGTTTTAGCCTCCCCCTTTGAAGCCAAAGATTTATCTCCAGAATCTCCATCGACTGAAAATACCCTCCAAGCTTGACCCTAATCTGCTCTATCCGATATTGGAGAAACGGCCGGCAACCTCGTCCGAGGAAGCTTCAAACCTCCTTTGGACCGATTTGTTACCGGCTAGCGCAGGTCTATGATTGGGAAAAAAGGGAGGTTTTTTGTCCATTGGTGCGGAGGTTAAGGATTGAGGCTTATCGGCGGTACCAGCGTGAGGCGATGGAGGCAGGCATAGGCCAGGTGATTCATCTTTCTTATCGGCTCGCAGGGGGCGGAGGTGCGTCGGATTCGTGGTCATGGGCCAGCGAAAAGTACCCTTTATCGTTTCTTGCAGGAGGTAGCTGAAGGCTATGGTGAGTGGCCGTCTTTCAAGCATCGTTGTTTTCGTTGTTTGATGGTCGATGGGACGAAAGTGAGTTTGCAAGGGAGGGGAGGTGGCTCTGAGGGCAAGAGGCAGATGCGCTGGGCTCTGGCCTCTGAGGGGGTAGGCCGACCCTTTGAATTGGTTGGCTTTTGGGTAGGGAAAGATTGGGCCTTTATTCGTCGGGAGCTGGAAAGTTGTCTTAACTAAAAGGGATTGAGGGGTTTTTTTCTCTGACGGCGGGCCTGGGATTGAAGCGAACCTTCTTGCGAGCTGGATGGAGCAACAGCGATGCGTCTGGCATGGCAAGAGAGATTTTTTCTATCTTCTTTTCCAGGAGGGATTGAAGAAGAAGGCCCAAAGGCCATATCGCCAGCTGATAGAGAATAATCCGCTGTTTTTTCTGCGGAAACAACAGCTGGAGCAGTTGGGGCATGAAGATAGGCCGGTGGTAGAAAAACTGGTAAGAGCGATTAAACGAAGTTTTAAAGAACTTCTGGCTTCTCTTCCGCCTGATAAATATCCGAAGGCGCGCACCTATGTGGCCAATTTCTACCGTCATGCCCTTCTGTTTTTTGATTACTGGTTAAAGGGGAAGGGATGGCTGCCCCTCAGCACCAACATTATCGAGGCGGCCTTTAGCCGGCTGGTCAATAGAATAAAGCATATTGGTCGAAGATGGAGCGAACGAGGCCTGATTAACTGGCTTCGCCTGGCCTTGCGCAAAATCTTCTATCCTGAACTCTGGCAAGAACTCTGGAATCAATATCTGCGACTAGGTAAGATGTTAAAATTGATCTTTTTGAAAGTTGAATATAAGTGGATTTTAAATGCTATCACGTAACTTTGGGACAAAGCCTAATTTTCACTAATTTTCAAGCGATCTTAAATTTTGGGCGTCCTAACCCTTTTTCACCGTGACTCTCATCAAGCATCTGGTTGCAGAGAAATATTATCACAGGTAAGAAATAAAAAATCTGGTACCAAAAAAGGAAATAAAAATCCGGTAAATAAGTAAGCTGTCACCTATTTTCAGCTGTCACCTATTTTCCAGTAAATCTTCGGTTAAAACGGGGGTGGCAAAGCCATAGGCAAGATTAATCAGGGTTGCCCGATGCATCATTTCGTTCTGGGTACAGGTTCCATCAACGACAAAGAATACTTTAAATCCCTGAACAAAAGCTGAACGGGCTGTCGTCTCACAGCAAAGATTGGTCATCACCCCGGTAATAACTACCTGCTTTATTTTATTTTCCTTTAAAATTTTCCTGAGGTTTGTTCGGTAGAAAGCGTCATACTGGGTTTTGACGATAACTGGAGCTCCTGGAAGATAGAGCCTCTTGCTCAGCTTATACAAATCATTCTTGGTCGTAATTATTTCACCCCACCATTCTCTTAACATCCCGGCATTTTCTGGGGTATTGATATGCTGGGTATAGATTATCGGTCTTTCCTTATGCTGAAAGAAAGAAATGAGTTTTCTGATATTCGGGATTATTGCGGGTGATGAAGGCAAAAAAGAGCGAGATCTTTTATCCAGGAAGTATCGCTGCATATCAATGATAAGCAATGCCGCCACGTTTAGCTCGAAAGCGAAGCGGGGAAAACGACAAATACTTTTTATTTCCTGAATGAATTTTCTTGCCTTCTTGTAAATATTTTCTCGAGTGAAATAATCTTCTTTACCCATTTTTTAATTTCCTCCGATTTATCATCCATGTGAAAAATTATCAGATAGATGAGAGCACTCGTTCCCTCACCTCCTTCTAATCTTTGGCTCAATTAAAAAGGACGATTAAAAAATTAACGACTCCAGGTGCAGAGTCCTTGACCCCTAAGCGCATTATTTTAAATAGCGAAAACGTCTTTTGATCTCAGCATCGTTTTTCATCGCTATAATAATATCTTCGGGCTTGGTAATGCGTCGGCGCCAATCAAAATTAAAAATCCTGGAAATTGCTTCTTTAAGATTATCCTTAGTGACAAATTGCTCATCCACCGTGCAGCCTTGGTAATCTTTGAAATGTTTCTGGAAAATATAGCCATCGCAAAAGACGCTTAGCGTAAATCTGTCATAACCGATTGAATAATATGTCTCAGGATCTTCTAGTTCGCCAAAGGGGGAACCTTTAACATCAAAGCCAACTCTTTTATCTTCGAATTCAGCCATAACCAGATCAATCACACCGCCGACGGGATAAATTAGTTCCGTGAAGCTTGTTTTGGCCATCCAGGGAGAATGGAGAAAAATGGTAAAGACTTTATCAGGAATCTTTTCAGCAATGATATTTCCCATGCGTCCTTTATGCAGCCTTATCAAGACCTTTTTTTCGAAGTCATAAACAGGTTGATAATATTTCGTAAAAGCATGATGCATGCCCGAATAAATAAGAGCTTTTTTCTTTTGAGCAACAAATTCCTTTAAAATCACCTCGGCCATGTGCTGATCTGGATCGCCTTTATGCCAGAACTTTTCCCAGAGATTTACAGTCATTTTTTCCTGGAGGACACTCCAGTCAGGGATGTAGTTTAGACCAACAATTCTGAACCTTGGCTGATCTTTTGACAAAGAATTATTCAGTTGCCAGGCTTTTTTCAGAATATCCATGTATTCAACATACCCCCAGCAGGGATCAAATTGAAACATAAGGGAACGGGCTAAATCTTCATCATATTTCTCCGAATTTATAAGCCTATTAATCCGAGCCTGCTCTTCATAAGGAAGAAATTCAATGCCCAGATCATAAATTCCAGCAGCGTAGAGGCGAGGAATTAGATTCTGAATTAGCTCAACATCATGTTTGATACGATGAAATTCGCCAATAAAAACAATGTCATATCGGGCAAATTTTTCGATAATATAATCTTCAGGGCTTTTCCAGTTTGCCTTAAGATAAGCTATTAGCTCTTTTTTTTTCGTTTCAGAAATTTCCTTCCATGGTTTTACTGCCTCTTGACTGATTAAGGGCGAAAACCACATTAAACTAAGAAAAGAAAAGAGAGTAGAGACAATGACCTTTTTAATCATTTCCTGACCCTCCTTGTTTCCCTGAGGCAAATCTTCCGGAAAGATTATTTACGCTAGTCATGCTTTCAAAAATCAGTTGCTTTTTCATGCGTCAGCAGATTTACCCGCTGAGCCTAAATGATCATATGACTAATTCAAGTAAAAATAAATTTAAATTAAATTGAACCTGAGATGGGTTCTCCTGTTTAATCAAAGAATATGCCATTTTAAATTATTTACGCAACTCGCTTTTTAAAGGTTTCCTCTTCCCTCAATCTTATCTCAATCCTTTCTTTAATAATTTTTATTTTCCTCCTTTTTATTAAGTAAATGCCAGCCCTCTTTCTTTAGATTTTCATTAAAACAACGCGGCTGTCGAGGTCAAATGAAACCTCAATCTGTTTTGCCTTCACTTTCTCTTCAATTACTTTATCATTGACCATCACTTTAAACGTATCCAGCCACGGATTTTCATAGACCAATTTAGCCTTCTTGGTTCTATCCCGGGATAAGCGCCGAAAAGCAAAGCTGGCCCCCTGACTGCTGAGCGAATAATCGACGCGAGCGACCGCATCATTGCCTTCACCCAACCAGATAAGGAACCTTTTGGTCTTAACAAAACCAAGAACAACCAGCCGGCCAGCATCGGCCAGAACAGGCACCGGGTGACTCCGGCTTAAAATAACTGGTAAAAAATAATGCCAGGCAAAAGAATTATCCGGAACTCCCCAGTGGAGAAAACGAAGCCTATCCCCTCGCTTGCTGTAATGAAGGTGCACATTGGTAAAACCTAATTTTTTGGTTTCCTCTAGGTAGGCAAAAGACCTTTGAGTAATCGAAGGCGAGGCGCCATCTTCATCATCCCAAAAAATATGGATCAGCGTATAAGGATTATTAATAGCTCCCAGGACCCAGTTGCGAGCCAGATAATTATCCGGAATCTGGGAGGGAAGCCCGCCAATTCCTTCTATGGTCTGGGAGAATAAACTCCAGGAGCCAGCATACTGGCCACCAAAACTTTTGGCATACTGCTCAAGCAATTTAATCGTTGGTTCAAGTTGTCGAAACCAGTGGTCCAAATCAGGGGGAGCGACAAAAGGAACGGCCACGCGGAAATAATCAGGAAAATGGACGATGGCGGCAAAGGTGTCCATGCCGCCGCCACTTCCTCCGGTTATGTTAATATTGTCAGGGTCAATATAAGGGGCGTAATTGGCCTTAACATATTCAACGGCGTCATAAATATCATAGACTTCTTTGCCGAAACCATCACCCTTACCGGCTGAGCCATCCCGGCCTCTTTTGCTTACAGAAAGGCCAAAAATTCCCTTTTTGGCCAGTTCATAAATGGCCGGAACTGTGGATAATCTCGTCCCTGGATAATCACCGTGCTGATAGACCACCACCGGCATGTTTTTTCCTTTAGGATTGTAAGCGATTTCAGCCAGAAGAGGATAAAGATTATCCACACTGCTGCGATAGGCGATTTGTTTTACCACAATTTCCTTATCCTGACGTAATCTCTGAATGGTAGCTGTGACTTTGCCGCGCAGAATATCCAGCGATTCATCACTCAGGCTCAGAGCGCCGGAAGAGTAAGCCATTTGAAAGGCCTGAATCCAGCTTATATCGAGAAGATTGGCCAATTCGACGGCCGAAATTTGCCTCTGCCGGAGCAAATCAAGAAGATAACTGGTAATTCCCCTCTCCTTCATTTTCTTCTTTAACTCGTCAACACTTATTCCCTTATGTGCCGCTTCTTCGAGCAAAAACTGATTGAAGACTTCGGTGGAAGGGAAATCAGGCAATTCTATGACTTTACCGCGGCGGAAAAAATTGAACAGGCTTTCAACATAAGTTATGCTTTCCTTTTGTTCAGCCTGAAAAAAACCAGGAAAAAAGTAGGGAAAAGGAAAATGGGGAAAAACATTCAAAGAAAATAAAAGAAGGCAATTAGCCAAGACAAGAGGTCGCCTCCTCATTTTTATCTTTCCTCCCCGAAAATAGACTTAGTATTCCTTATTTTTTTTCAGGCATCTGGAAAAGACTGTCATCCAGACCCTGATTAATTTTTATTTCCTGAATGTTCGTTTCCAATGACTTTCGGCCATCGGTAAGGCCAATGACTTTAAAGGCGACGACCATATTTTCTATATTTCTGAAATCAAGACTGATAATTTCATTTTTAACTAACTTGCCAGTTTCGTCAGGAGCCATATATTCTACTTTAAGTGGCAAGAAGGTTTCTGCATCGAAACAATAAATGGTTTCTTCTCCCTCAGGTTCAGTAATTTTAACCTGATAGCTTTTTTTGCCCTCAACCTGAGTTTCCCCCATGTATTCAATTTTATAACCTTTGTCTTTACATTTGAGTAACAGGTCCTCTCGCTTTAAAGAAGCCCTTACTGGCTGGGCGAGATTCTCTGGCATTAACATGACTTTACCCATTTGTTCCATCCAGATTTTTTCGCCATCATAGCCGAAGATTACCTTCATGCCTAAAACGGTTTCTTCTACTCTTAATCTTAAAGGATTCTTCTTAGTATAGACTACTCTTTCAGTGAGTAATTCTCCCGTAGGAATGTAAATCTTAGCGCTGGCAGTAACCACACTGTCATGAATCTTTTCTAAGAGTTGCCTGCCTCCCTGTGCCTGAAGCGATTTCTCGATGATTTCCTCGGCCTTAATCTGAGCTCTGGCTGGCTGCCAGATGCAGAAGATTATCATCATAAGCAGAATAATCCAAAAATTAAAAATTTCTTTAAAAATATTTCTTTTCATTTTTTAGTCCCTCCTTTTTTATAAAAAATTTTTAGATAAAGACCAGAGTCCTGTCAAGATATTCTCGGCTCATGCTTCCAGATCAGAATTTTCTCCAATGCGGCGAGAAGATTTTCACCCATAGGCTGCTCTTCAGACTAACTATTCTCCCCTTTCAGGCAAGTTTCCACGTGGAGCATGGGAGGAGAATATGAGATAAGGCTTCATGATAATTAAAGGCAAAGAGTGTTCCTGACGAAATCTGTTGATAAATTAATCTATTTGAATCAGAAATCTTTTTTCTTATTAAATCCTAAATAATTATCACTCCCAAAGATAAAAAAGACTCACAAACTTTTGTCGAGGCCCCTTGAAGATTTTGTACATCATCCCATGAAACAGATGCCAATGATTTTGATATAGATAAAATTAGAATGCATGATCTTTCTTAAGTCGTTTTTGAAACTTTCAAGTCAGAGTATACAGTATAGGTCCAAAATTTGGCTTAATCATGAAACGTCAGGTCTAAAAATATCTGGGGAACTAAGAACACAGGGAAAAATCTTAAATTTGTTAAGGCAGTTTTCAGCAAGACAAATAGAAAAAACCTCCCTCTTTGTCATCTTTACCGGCTTCACGATCAACTTTCTCCTCAATCCGGGTCTTTTTCTACCAGGAGCGTCTTACATTTTCCCCAGAAAAGAGGGCAACTCGCTTGAATCTTGAAGAAAGAATTATTTTATTCAAGCAGGATATGACCGAGGAAATAATATTTGTCACCGTAAAGGCCACGAATTGTCATGGAGTCAGCCAGCTCAACTGGTGGTTGTATTTCTATAACATAACGGGCCATGGCTCTTTCCGGAAGTTCCTTAGGCCCCACCCAGAATTTTCTCAATTCTCTTCCCTCTCTTTTAAAGACAATTTCATAAATATCGTTGCTGTCCAGACTTATATCCAGTTTAGAAATAGATTTTGGCTCCAGACCACCAATCTGGATAATTTCGGTTTTTTTGAAACGATAAATCCCCTGAGCATGAAAAGGAGTCCCCTCCGCCACGACGTTTTGAAAAGCTCTCAAATTCGCAGGTTTGGGAAATAGCTCTAATGGCTCGGTTTTAACCGAAGTCTCTCCAGCCCTGATTTTATAAATAATTAGTCTTCCACCTTCAAAGTGTTTTTCCAGCGGAAAAACTTCCAGGATATATCCATGAACCAGGCTATCAAGATAAGGACGATGGATGACAATATAACTGAGATCATAATCGTGAATAAAAGCTTTAGCCGAATTCCTTTCTTTCATCAAATCAATGACCTCTGGTTGATAACCAATTTCCTGTAATTTAATTATTGTGCTGAAAATGGGTAAAGAAAGAAAATATTCTATCTTAGCGTTAGGAATTCGAGCTAAATAACCGCCAAAAATTCTCTTCTGATGGAAAATCTGTAAATACATCAGTTGGGCTTGATTTATTTCACTGCCTATCTGTTTGAAGCCATCCTGCCAGCCAAGAGGAATATCAAGAATTGTTCCTTTCTCTTTTTCCTGTCCAATGGCTTGATAAACAGGGGGCGACATGATCTTAAACATGGGAAAAGGAATGGCCAAATATTCGAAGGAGATTAAAAGGGTTACAAATAAGGCGGCGCCAAATTTAGGCCAGGGCTTTCTTAGATTAAGCAAAATGAACCTTATGGCCAATGCTGCCAGGATAGCCAGACACAGCATCATCATGATATTAAATCGGCTGGGTGCTCGTAAATTGTTCAAAATGGGAATTAAATTGATAATAAAAAAAGGAAGGGGAAGTTTAATCTCTTTTCCTGCGATATGGGGATAAAGCCCCAGAGAAAGCACAAAAAAAGTTGCCAGACTTATCAGCCAGAATCTGACTTCCCGGTTTTTTCTGTATTTAATCATGGTTATCAGGGCCAGAATAAGTCCAATGTAACCGGTAAAGACAGTCCATTCGCAGGCATTCCCGGTAAAATTCTTTGATATCTGGCGGGTAAAATCTCTAAACAGGGGATGGAGCACAGAAGGGGTGATAAAACCTAAAAGGTCAGCCACATATTCAGTTGCTCCTTTAGGTCCGGGTACGTTGCTATAGCCACCGATTTTTATGTCTGAAATCATGGATAATAAAAAAGGCAAAAAACCAATGAAAAAGATGGTGACAAGGGCAACTGAGCCTTTGAAAAAAGATTTATTAATTATTATTTTTCTGTCCTGGCTAAAAACGTAGATAAGATAAAGAAAAGAAAAAATGATTAAAAACACAAAATAATAAGAATCAGTTAGGGCAGTGAATAACAAAAAAAGGCCAGCCAGAAAACCATGGCGAGGTCTGGCCTTATCTTCTTTTATTAAACGAAGGAAAAATAAAATATAAAAGGGTAACCACTGGGTTGAGACAAGATTATAATGGCCCAGCAAGTGGGCAAATTTGTAGGGACAGAAGGCAAAGATAATTCCCCCAATAAAGGATGAAACTTTATCTTTGATGATATAATTGATTAATAAGTAAGCGCCGAAAGCCGACAGGACAAAGGTCAAAATAATAATGATATTGTTGGCGACCACAAGGCCGAAGAGTAACTGAAAGGGAATGGAGAGCAACCCATTCATAAAAGTAAAAGTATGAGCCGTTAATCCGGCGCCAAGAGGATAAAGAATATAATCGGTGTAAAAGGGATTTGTTTTCAGCTCTATTAAAGATTTTTTCACCCACCAGAGATTCCAGAGAAACAGGGGATTATCACCACCGTCGCCCGGGACAGCGCTAGTGAAATGGAAAACCAAGGGATAGGTAAAAAAGAAAGTTAAAGCCACATATCCTATTAAAACCAGGCTGGTGGTGGCCGAAGAATCTGGAACGGTTTTGGCATCCAGCTGAAGAGGTTCTTCCTTCAGTAATGGCTGCAACCATTTAAGTGGCCAGCAGAGTTTCAAAATTATTAATATGATTAGGAAAATAATCGGGTTGGTAAAACCAGTCGCTCTGATTGTAAAAAGGCCCAGATCTAAATAAAAGCCGCCCGTGTAATAAATTAAGACAATCCATAATGAGAGAAAAACCAACCCGAGATTTAACATCCAGTTAAAAAACTTCTGACTACTTTTCATTCTTTCTAGTACTTTTTTGCCATTTTAACAATATCAGTTAAGTAGATCTATATTAAAATTGGATAATCAATAATAAAAATCAATTCTGGCGGGATCGTTTAATCCCTTTGCTTCCATCTCACATAGATATTTTTACTTTATAGATTTTAATTTTGAAGGCTGCCACGTAACCCAAAAAAAGCCTGATTCTAATTAATCGAATTGATAAAGTTGATTGGCCAGACGAGCTATTTAAGAATCAACAGAATCGCTGGCCATGATTTTTAGTTTCTCCATGACCATTACATAGGATGTTCCTCGGCAGAACCTTTTAGGCAAGGATATTTTTTCGAGCTGAATCTTTATCAAGGTGAATCCTGAGTCAAGATTTTTAACAAACAGAGATTCAGCAGGAAAAGAAGCCAATGCTTCCATATAGATTTTCTGATGAAGCAACAAGGAAATAAAAATAATTTTGGCGATATTTTATTTTTTTAGAAAATAGGTAAATAGGTAGGGCGGCACCAATTTTGTAATTTCGATAGAAATGAGGAAATAGGTAGCATGGCACCAATTTTGGGGCAAGAAAATAGGGAAATAGGTAGGGTGGCACCAATTTTGGGGTGGCACCAATTTTGGGGGGAGATTTATTCTTGACACCAGAAAAAGGGAAAAATAAACTAAGAATTTCATTCATTCTTTACAGGGGAGGTCATAATGAAGGTTATAAGTCTGGCTGAAGTTAGAGACAGGGTTAAAGACCTCGTTCAGGAAGCTAACTTTGTTCTTCAGGATGATGTTCGGGCTGTAATTGAATCCATGGAAAAGCTGGAGGAATCTCCGGCCGGTCTCGAGGTCTTTCGTCAGTTAAGGGAAAATGCCATCATTGCCCGGGAGGAAAAACTGGGAATCTGCCAGGACACAGGTCTGGCTGTCTTCCTGGTCGAAATAGGCGAGGAGGTCCAGCTAAAAAAGGATGATGGCCTGACCAGCCTGAAGGAAGCCATAAATGAAGGCACAAGGCGGGGCTATGCTGAGGGTTATCTCCGTAAATCAGTGGTGGAGGACCCCATCAGACGCAAAAACACAGGCGATAATACGCCAGCCTTCATCCACTGGGAACTTGTCCCGGGCGAAAAATTTAAGGTGACCTTTATTGCCAAAGGCGGTGGAGCTGAAAATATGAGTGCTATCCGGATGTTTGCCCCGGCTGCTGGTCTGGAAGGGATTGAAGATTTTGTTGTAGAAACGGTGGATAAAGCCGGTTCCAATCCCTGTCCCCCTATTATCGTAGGGGTTGGTATTGGCGGCAATTTTGAATATGTGGCCTGGCTGGCTAAAAAGGCTCTGCTTCGCCGTCCCCTGGGTTCCCACAATCCTGACCCCTTTTATGCTGATCTGGAAAAACGCCTGCTCGAGAGAATTAACAAGCTGGGTATCGGTCCTCAGGGCATGGGAGGAAGGGTAACAGCCCTGGCCGTACATGTCGAGGTTTTTCCCTGTCATATCGCCTCAATGCCAGCAGCTGTTAATATTGAATGTCACGCCCATCGTGTCCTGAGCTTTGAACTCTAAAATTTTTCGGCGGGCTGAGTTTTTAATAATCAATTTATGAGCCAAGAATTGCCTTAAAGGCAAATCATAAGGATTTTAGTTATTCAATTAATAAATTTAAAGATAGATTAGGTTGACTTAATCGGGGAGGGAAGCTATTCTTTTCAACTTAAAGGGAGACGAAAAGCATGATGGAAATTCGCTTTCATGGCCGTGGTGGCCAAGGAACGGTTGTCGCCTCAAAGATTCTGGCCGACGCCCTGGCCAAGGAGGGCAATTATGTTCAGGCCTATCCAGAGTTCGGAGTTGAACGCCGGGGAGCTCCGGTTTATGCCTTTATTCGCATTGATAATAAGCCTATCTATGATAAAAGCCGGATCTATACCCCGGACCATGTCGTCGTCGTTGATCCCACCCTCGTTGAGGCTATTGATGTAACCGAGGGTTTAAAACCAGGGGGAATAATTATTATTAATTCAGACAGAAAGCCCGAAGAATTTAAATTTCCCGCAGCCTACAGAGTCTATACCATCAATGCCACCGAAATTGCTGTCAAATACAAACTGGGAACGCTGGCGGCACCCATCGTCAATACCGCTATTGTCGGTGCAGTGATTAAAATCCTCAATCTTTGCCGGCTTGAGTCTTTGATAGAGGCCATAAGAGAGGGAGTCCCCATTAAACCAGAGGACAATGTTCGGGCGGCTCAGGAGGCCTATGAAAAAGCTCAAACCCTTCTTTGATCCAGCCGGAAAACTTAACTGACGAACAATGTTTCCGGACAATGGGCCCTGTTCTCCAAACTAAAGAAAAAAGGAGTCTTCTGGTTTCTTTTAAAGAAGACAACCAGAATTAGCGTTATAATGAAATTAAAGGTGAAACCAAAATGAAAGGAAAAAGGAGAAAAGCCGAAAAAATCATTTTCCATTCTGAAAGGGAAATGCCCATGGCTCCTATGTCTATCGGTTCAATGACCTTTAATCTTACCGGAGCCTGGCGAAATATTCGGCCGGTAATTGATTTAGACAACTGTCTTCAGTGTGGTATCTGCTGGAAATTCTGCCCGGATGCTGCCATCCTCATTGAAAACGAATATCCGGTTATTGATTACGATTACTGCAAGGGCTGTGGTCTCTGCGCGGAGGAATGTCCGACGAAGTGCATCACCATGGAGGAGGAGATTAAATGAAAAAAGTAATTATGGGAAATCATGCTCTTTCCTATGGCGCCATGCTCTCGAGGGTTCAGGTCATTTCCGCCTATCCCATTACTCCCCAGACTCAGGTGGTCGAATTGCTCTCGGAAATGTGTGCCAGCAAGGTCCTTGAGGCTCAGTTTATAAAAGTGGAATCAGAGCACTCGGCCATGGCGGCTCTTATCGGGGCTGCTCTCGCTGGCGCCAGAACTTTCACCGCTACCTCAGCCCAGGGCCTGGCCTTAATGCATGAGCTCCTTCACTGGGCTTCCGGGGCCCGATTGCCCATAGTCATGGGTAATATCAATCGGGCCATGGCCCCTGGCTGGAGCATCTGGTCCGATCAGAATGACAGTTTATCGCAACGGGACACAGGCTGGATGCAATTCTACTGTGCCAATAATCAGGAAGTTCTGGATTCAGTCATTCAGGCTTACAAGGTAGCCGAAAGATTTTTTATTCCAGCCATGATTATTCTTGATGCTTTCAGCCTTTCCCATACCTATGAAGTGGTTGATGTTCCTGATCAGGCTCTGGTTGATGCCTATCTCCCGCCTTTTAAGCCGGCCTTCAGACTTACACCTGATGAACCCCACGCCTTTGGTGGATTGACTTCACCAGACCATTACTTCGAGCTTCGCTACAAGCTTCAGAAAGCCATGGAAAAGGTACCGGAGGCAGTTGAGGAAACAGGACGCGAGTATGAAAAGTTGTTTGGCCGTTATCTTGGGGCAGTCGAAGCCCATCGCCTTGATGATGCGGAAATAATCCTGGTGACCTCAGGCACCGCTGGATCTACCGCCCGGGTAGCCGTTGATCAATTAAGAGAAAAGGGCCTGGCTGTAGGCAATTTAAGAATCCGTCTATTCCGGCCTTTCCCCTTCCATCTTGTTCGTCGCCTGCTCAGCCGGGCAAAAAAGGTAGCTGTGGTCGATCGCAATATTTCCTATGGCCATCATGGAATTTTTTATCAGGAAATTAAATCTGCCCTTTATGGTTTCAGTTCCATTCCCATCTTCGGTTTTATTGCTGGCCTCGGCGGTCGGGATATAACCCCGGAAACTTTTGCCGAAATAATTGATTATACTCTGAGTCATGACACCCCCGAGGCTGAAATTGTCTGGATAGGAGTAAAAAAATGAAAAAGCCGAGAACAATGAAACTCAGTCTGCCCCTGGAAGAATATATGAACCCTGGCCATCTGGCCTGCCAGGGATGCGGAGCTACCCTGGCCATGCGCTATGTGCTCAAGGCGCTCGGCCAGAAGACTGTCCTCTGTATTCCTGCCTGTTGCTGGTCAGTCATTGATGGTCCCTTTCCTTATTCCTCTCTGGATGTGCCTATTTTTCACTGCGCCTTTGAAACGGCTGCGGCTTCCGCTTCGGGGGTTAAGGCCGGTCTGGAAATGGTGGGCGATAAAGAGACAACAGTTGTCGCCTGGGCTGGGGACGGTGGCACCTTTGACATTGGGCTTCAGGCCCTTTCAGGCGCGGCCGAAAGAAATGACAACATCATTTATGTCTGCTATGACAATGAAGCCTATATGAATACGGGCATCCAGCGAAGCTCAGCCACCCCCTATGGAGCCTGGACAACCACTACGCCGGTTAAACACTTTAAGGACCAACCCAAAAAAGATATTGTCGCCATCATGGCAGCTCACTGCATTCCTTATGTAGCCACGGCCAGTGTAGCCTATCCTGAGGATCTTTACCGAAAAATGAAAAAAGCCAAAGACATAAAGGGAACCCGCTTTTTTCATATATTTGCGCCCTGCCCTTCTGGCTGGAAAAGCCGGCCGGAAGATACCATCAAGCTAGCCAGACTAGCTGTCCAGACCTGCTATTTTCCTCTCTATGAAATTGAATGGGGAGAAAAATATACGCTTAATATCAAACCTAAAGAGAAAAAGCCGGTGGTGGAATATCTCCGCCTTCAGGGAAGATTCAGTCATCTGACGGAAAAAGAAATCAATTTAATTCAGGCAGAAGTGGATCGTAAGTGGGAGCGGCTGCTCAGGCTCTGTGGCCAGGCTGAAGAAAGGCCAGCCCAGCAAAAATAATTTTTCACACTTTTTCTTGAAATGCTAATATAATAAAAATATAATTTTTTTGAAAAAAGGTGCTTTTTTTTAAAATCAAAACTGAGGAATTAAAATAGAAGAAAATTAAGACGCATTAAAATTGATTAAATCGATCAAGGAGAAACCAAAACCATGAAATTAAATTCGAAAAATTTCAAAGGCCTTGTGGCTGGCTCGCTCCTTCTTGTCTCTTTCCTGTTTGCCTCGAGGGCCGGAATTTCCGGCCAGAGCTTTCAAGCTGCTCCTGATTTTCAGATTAACGACCTTGAGGGCAAAACGCACACTCTGAAAGATTACCGGGGGAAAATTCTGCTCATTAATTTCTGGGCCACCTGGTGTCCACCCTGTCGGGCTGAAATTCCTGATTTTATTGAGGTCTACTCGGCCGAGAAAGATAAAGGTCTGGCTATCCTGGGGATATCGGTTGATGACCTTCCGGCAAGCGAATTGCTAAACTTTGTCCGCCGCTTTAAAATTAATTATCCTGTAGCTCTGGCAACATCAGAAATTATCAATCAATTCCAGCCAGGAGAATTTATTCCCACAACCATTTTTATTGATAAAAATGGACGCATCAGGCATAAACATGTTGGTCTTCTGGATAAAAAGACTTTACTTACGTATTTAAATCAGCTGCGCTCTGAAAATTAACGCCAATTTATCTTTAAAGAAAATCTGATTCAGTAACCATGAAAATTATTCTTACCAGCGGTAAACAATAGCCGCCCAGGTAAAGCCAGCTCCAAAAGCATCCATTAAAATAATATCCCCTTTTTTCAATTTCCCCTGCATCCTGAGCTCTTCAAGACAGATGGGAATCGAGGCAACCGAAACATTGCCATAGCGATCAATATTTGTGTAGACCTTTTCGGGCGGCATTTTTAGCCTTTCGCCGGTCGCTTCAATAATGCGGATATTGGCCTGATGAGGAATGAAATGGTTAACCTCTTCGGGTTTCAAGCCAGCTAATTTCAGGGCTTCCAGAGCCGCTTCTCCCATACGGCGCACAGCATGTTTAAAGACCTCATTTCCTTTCATGGAAATATAATGAAGTCTTTTTTTCACCGTCTCCTCCGAGGCCGGTAATTGCGTGCCCCCAGCCGGAAGATAAAGCAGCTCGGCCAGACTCCCATCGGCCCGCCAGTAAGAAGAAAGAATTCCCGAATCATCCTGGCTTTCTTCCAGAATGGCTGCACCGGCCGCATCGCCAAAGAGAACACAGGTCGAGCGATCTTCCCAGTTAGTGATTTTCGAGAGAAGTTCACCGCCAATAAGAAGAACCCGCCGGCAGACCCGATTGAGGATCAGGCTTTCAGCCACAATCAGGCCATAAAGAAAGCCGGTACAGCCGGCCGATAAATCGAAGGCCGGAATCTCCACTGCCCCCAGCTTTTTCTGAACCCAGCAGGCGGTCGAAGGAAAGAGAGTATCGGGGCTGGAGGTAGCCACTAAAATTAAATCAATGTCTTCGACTGTCAGGGAAGCCTGCTCGAGAGCTCTTCGGGCTGCTTCCAAGCAGAGGTCAGAAGTGGCCTGAGAATCATCAGCAATGTGTCGTTCCCTGATCCCGGTTCTTGTAACAATCCATTCGTCCGAGGTCTCCACCATTTTTTCGAGATCAGCATTGGTGAGAATCCTCGGAGGGACATAGATGCCCAAACTTGATATTTTGACTCGTCCTTTGGTCCTCTCCATTTTTAGCCTCATTAATTTTATCCTCTATAGCATAGAGAGGCACTGTTTGCAAATTGAGATGGGAATAAATAAAATCAAGGAGATTTGAGGCTTATTTTGGTCAATACGAACATGAGCCCAAATAAAAATTTAATTTAAAAATAAATCAGGTTAGCCACGATGAGGAAAAGAACCTGGCTGATGCTTTCTCTGTTTCTTATTCCCTGGGTATCTCAAGCTCAGATGACAATCGGTCAATATGAGGAAGAAGCTCCCCTCCGCACCTGGAATATTGCTGGCTTCATCCCTGCTTCTGGCATAGGCCGAGCTGAAATCATGACCCTAATTGCTGATTCTCCGGCTGTCGCTTTTAACAATCCTTCTCTTATCGCCGGTCTGCCGCGCCTAAGTTTTTATCTTAATGGCTCAATCAGCCGGGCTTCTCTCTTCCGCTTTGGTCCGGTTAATACCGGCGTTCTTAAATCCAGCCAGAATCTTTGGATCAGGACAATGGCCCTGGATGGCGCCGGGCTGGCTTTAAAGGCCGGCAATTGGGCTCTCAGCTTTGGCGTGGCAATCACCGAGTATTATGACCGCCCCTCTGTTCTGGCCGAATCGCTTTCCGGAGGAAAAACAAATTATAAAATTAACTTTAGCCAGGAGGGTTTTCTCCGGGCCTATAATCTGGCTCTGGCTCGAAAGCTGGGCCGGAAGCTGGCTATCGGTCTGGCCCTGAATCTTTCTCAGGGCAACCTGGAAAGGAAAACCGAAGAATCCTGGCCTCTGAATCAGATTTCTATCCTGGATAAAAAAGATGGATCTTTAAAAGATCAATCTGTGCGTTTCGGCTTTATGGCTGAGATAAGCAAATCCTTGAAGATAGCTTTCGCCCTGGAGCCAGCCCACAGGCTGGAAAAAGAAAGTCACAGTTTACTTGAATATTCAGCCTCAACAACTGGAACAAAAATTACGATAGAGGACAGGGCCAGTGACTTCATTCAGAAACCCCTTCAGTTGAGTCTGGCCGGAAGTTATCTCCTCGGTCAGCAATGGCTTATTTGTGCTGAAGTCACCTTTTTTAACTGGTCAAAATATAAATTGACCTGGTTTTCAGAACAAGAAACAAGGAATTTTCGGGATGTCCTTCGCCTGGCCCTGGCTTTAGAAAACCTAACCTCTTTCAGACTTTTTCACCAAAGCTTCAGCCTGACCACCAGGCTCGGGCTTCTGGTTGATCCCCAGCCCATGAAAGTACCGCGCTCAACTTATTATTCTCTCGGTAGCGGGTTCAGTCTGGGCTGGAAATGGTTTCGCCTTGATTTTGGTGCCTCTTGGGGCCAGGAAAAAGGCTCAGACTCATCCCTCGAGAGCTTTCGGAGTGCCCTGGCTTTAAATACCTTTTTTTAATTAAGATAAAAACAAACTAATTGAAAATTATCATTGATCTGAAGAAATTAAAATTGAAAATAGGCTGAGAAATGAAAGACAGGGCCGAAAGAAAAGCAAAGTTTTATCTGGCCCTCATTTTTTCCTCTCTGTTTTTGCTCGTAGCTTCTTTTCTCTGGTCCTTACCTTCAGACTCCATCTGGGCCCGGGTCGAAATTATCAGTCTGGAAAAAACGCCGGCCAATTTAGCCATTCTGGCCTCTTTCTCTGAGCCACCTGATTTTCTTCTGGAAACCAGTGACAGAATTTATCTTGTCGCCAGGCCGCAGGAGCTTACCTCTTTTCAATCAGCCGGTCTTTTTTATCGCCTGGAAACTTCACTGTTTCCACCTGCCCGGCCCAGGCTGAGCGAATTATTCCTGGCTTCCGGGGGAAATGGCGCCTATCACTCCTATCAAGAATTAACCCATGAAATGAAAAGCCTGGCAGAGAAATTTCCCTTTATCTGTCGCCTGGAAGAAATTGGCCGCAGCCTGGAGGGAAGGTCAATTCTGGCTCTGAAAATAAGCGACCGGGTCGAGCTCGATGAGGCTGAACCAGCATTTCTCTTTCTTGGCTGCCATCACGCCCGAGAATGGATTTCCGTGGAAGTCCCTTTTTATCTTGGCCGCTATCTCGTTGAAAATTACAATCAGCCTTTGATTCACCAACTGGTGAATGAAGCCCAAATCTGGATTGTGCCTTTGGTTAATCCTGATGGCCTCGAATATTCCATCAAATTTTACCGCTACTGGCGAAAGAACCGCCGTCTCAACAGCGATGGGAGTTTTGGCGTTGATCTCAACCGCAACTACGGTTTCAAATGGGGTGTGGATAATCGAGGTTCAAGCCCCAATCCTTCTTCCGAGACTTATCGCGGCCCGGCCCCTTTTTCAGAGCCTGAAACCAGAGCGGTCAGGGACCTTTTTCTGAAATACCCCTTCCAAGCTCTTATCAGCTATCACAGCTATTCCCAGATCATTCTCTTTCCCTGGGGTTATACCACAGCGCCGCCGGACAAATATCAACTTCTTTTCACTCTGGCCGGAAAAATGTCTGAACTTATGCTTAGCGTTAATGGAAGACGTTACGCTTACGGTCAGGCCAGTACCATGCTTTATCTGACCAATGGTGATACCACTGACTGGGCCTATGGTCTGGCCGGCATCCCTGCTTTCACCATTGAACTTCCGCCTGTAGACATTCTTCAAGGCGGCTTCTTTAATGCCGAAAGCGACATTCAGACTGTTTTTGAAGAAAATCTTAAGGCGGCCCTGGATTTAATTCAGTGGGGAATCAGCAATTATCATTCCTCAGCCCCGCTCACCAGAAATAATAAGGAAAGCATTATTTCTTTAATCAGCAGAAATAAAAAAAGATAAGAGAGGATTTACAATCAAGCTTTAGCCTCTGGTCTGAAAAAAATGTTCAGCCAGGACGCAAGACAAGTCGCCGCCACTTTCCAGGAGGGTTTACCTTTCTGGCTTTTCTGGTTCCTGGTGGGCCTCATCGCTCTTCTTGTCTTTTTTATTTTCCTCAGAGATAAGGATTTGAGGCGAAGAATTGATTTCTTTTTCCTCAGCGCCAAAAAACGGTCTTTACAGCTTCATCTTCGCCGGCAGTTAAATCGAGAAAAAAAGAGAAAAGAAAGACTCTGGCTCGAGCTTGGCCGCATGGTCTATGAGCAAGGTTTTCCCCTTCAGGGAGCTGAAAGCGTGGTGAAAACCATTGACTCCCTGGAAAGAAAAAAGAAAGAATTACTTTCCCGGTTAGACAATTTTCCCCCCTTCTCCGAAGAGCCTTCAATTACTCCTGCCTCAGCCCGGCCGGGTGATTTAGAATCAAATAATCCCCTGGCCAAAAATACTCGAAAGTCAGATGAGGCCAGAATTCCTGTGGATGGAGAAATGATTAAAGCCAGAAGAACGTGGAGAAAGAAGCGGGGCAAACTTGAAGGGAAAATAAATGACCTCGAAAGACAGATTAATAGTCTCTTCCTCACACTGGGCCGGATGGCTGATACTGTCCGTCTTAAGGATGAAAAACTTGTTCCCTTATACGAAAAAATAGATGCTGTCAATCTCAGGCTCAGCCACCTCGAGCAAAGGCTCGATTCGCTCCACCCCTTCTAATTATCATCTGATTATTGTCCCTGAATTAATAAACAAAGTGGTGATCCTATCCGCTGGAAAGCCCTTTCCACTTTAACCTGAGGCAAAAAAGGCAGCCCGGATAATTGTCGCTGTAATCAGTTTAACTCCCCAGCCTTTCTCCTCAGCCCTGAACCTCCTTTTCGCTTAACCTCGCTTTCCCTCAGGATAATAATCGCCTGAATTCCACAATTATCTGAGCTTTACAGATATAATTTTTCTTTTATAATGAAAGGATGAGCCTCGAGAAAATTCTCGTTCATGTTTGCTGCGCGCCCGATGGCGCCTATGTTCTCCGTCTGTTAAAGGAAAATTTTGAGCCTGTAGCTTTTTTCTATAATCCCAATATTTACCCTCCGGAAGAGTATGATCTTCGTTTTCAGGAAATGGTCAGGGTGGCCTCGTGGCTAAAGGTCCCTTTAATCGAAGAAAAGCCTGACTTTGACCGCTGGATTCAACTGACTGAACCCTTGAAAAATGAACCGGAGATGGGTCGGCGTTGTGACCTCTGTTATGCCTTGAGGCTTGAAAAAACGGCTCAGAAAGCCTCTGCTGAGGGCTTCCCTCTTTTTACCACAGTCATGAGTATCAGCCCCTGGAAGAAAAGTCGAACCCTTAATACGCTGGGAGAAGAATTGGGCCGAAAATATGGAGTTAATTTCCTTCAGGCTGATTTCAAAAAAAAGAATGGTTTCTCTAAAAGTGTGGCCCTGAGCCGTGAGCTTGGTCTCTACAGGCAGGATTATTGTGGCTGTCTTTACAGCTACCAGGAAAGACAGAAAAGAAAGGCCAAAGAGAGTGAACCGGCAGGAAAAAAGTCCTAACCTCGGATGTCTTAATCGAGAAAAAATAGTTTCTTTTCAGGCCCTAAAAATTTCCATTAAGGGGGTGGTACAGGGGGTTGGCTTCCGGCCCTTTATCCATCGCCTGGCCCTGAGATTTGGCTTTTCAGGCTGGGTAAGGAACACCGGTCAGGGGGTTGAAATCCATCTGGAAAGATTCAATGAAGAAAGCTTGAAAAAATTTCTTCAGGCCCTGGAGAAAGAAAAGCCTCCCCTGGCCCGATTACAGGAAGTATCCCTTGAGCCAGATATTTTTGAAGACCGGAAAGATTTCTCCATTATCACCTCGAAGGCCGAGGAGACTTTCGCCTTTATTTCGCCTGATGTCGCCACCTGCGAGGAGTGCTATCAGGAAATAATGAATCCAGCTGAAAGGCGCTATCACTATCCTTTTACCAATTGCACCAATTGTGGTCCTCGCTACACAATTGTTGAGGCTCTACCCTATGACCGCGCCCGAACGACCATGGCTTCCTTCATTATGTGTCCTGATTGCGCCCGGGAATATCATGACCCGCAGGACCGTCGTTATCACGCTCAGCCCATTGCCTGTCCGGTCTGTGGCCCCAGGATTGAGCTCCTTAAAAGTGGAACCCGGGAAAGGCTCCAGGGGGGAATTGAGGAGGCAGCTCGATTATTAAAGGAAGGTTATATTCTTGCGGTTAAAGGCCTGGGAGGATTCCATTTAATGGCTGATGCCCGAAACCAGAGGGCTATTTCGAGACTTCGTCAGATTAAAGCTCGCCAGTCTAAACCTCTGGCCCTCATGGCCCGTGATTTATCAGTTATTGAAAATTTTGTCCGGATGAATCAGGTGGAAAAGGAGTGGTTGATTTCAGCTTCAAGACCCATTGTTCTGCTCCCGAAAAAAGAGGAGCTACCCGGAATTGCGCCTCATTTAAAAGAAATAGGCGTGATGCTTCCTTATACTCCCCTTCATCATCTTCTTCTTCAGAAAATTGACCTGGTCGTGGCCACAAGTTCCAACCGGAAGGATGCCCCCATCATTAAAGATGAAGAAGAAGGCTCGCTCGATGAACTTTGCGATTATATTTTGACTCATAATCGGCCCATCGCCATGAGAGCCGACGATTCAGTTCTTAAAATTGTTGGTGACCAGCCCCTTTTTTTGAGGCGCGCCAGGGGATATGTCCCCTATCCGGAAACAGTCAATCCAGTCCTCAGGACAGAAAATCATCTCCTGGCTCTTGGCGGGGAATTAAAGGTGACGCTTTCAGCCTACAAACAGGGAACGGTGGTGACCAGTCAATTTCTGGGCGACCTGGATGAATATCAGAATTACCGTTATTTTGAAGAGACCCTCAACCATTTCCTCAGACTTTTTGACCTGAAACCGGCTGTGGTGGCGAGCGACCTTCATCCCGATTTCAGAACCACCCATTTTGCCCGGAAAACAGGTCTTCCCCATTATCAGGTCCAGCATCATTATGCCCATATTCTGGCCTCTTTCCTTGAACATAAGCTGGCGCCTGAAACCAGAGTTCTTGGTGTCGCCTTTGATGGCTATGGTTATGGAACAGATGGGGCTGCCTGGGGCGGCGAATTTTTGCTGGTCTCCGGCCTTGATTTCCAGCGTTTAGCCCATTTTGACTATGTTCCGCTTCCAGGAGGCGATTTGGCTGCCCGCCAGCCCTGGCGCATGGCCTTAGCTCATCTTTTGACCTTCATGGAACCTGAGGCCAATCGCCTTTCTTCTTTAATTAGAATTGATCCCTCTAGAATAGACATTGTCCTCGCCGCCATAAGGAGGAAAATTAACTGCCCGCCGACCTCAAGCTGTGGCCGTCTTTTTGATGCTGTCGCCTGGCTTGTCGGCATTGCTCCTGAGGACCTTGAATTTGAAGCTGAGGCCGCCATGAGGCTTGAGGCTCTTGTTTGCGGCCAGGAAAGAATTATTTATCCTTATAGAATTAAAAAAGATGCCTGGCCCTGGAAAATTGACCTGGCACCGCTCTTCGAAGCCATCCTTCAGGATAAAAAGAAAGGTCTTCCTCCAGAAGTCATGGCCACACGATTCCACCAGACCCTGGCTATGATAGTACTTGATCTCATCCGCAAGCTTCAGAAAGAATTTGATTTTCAGGCAGTGGCTCTTGGCGGGGGCGTTTTTCTTAACCGCTGGCTGACCATGTTGATCACAGAGCTTTTAAAGGAGGCTGGTTTCGAGGTCCTCAGACCACTTCGTTATTCTCCCAATGATGAGTCTATCTCTCTGGGCCAGATTTATTATCTCCTCTGCCTGCTTAAGAAAAAGTAAAAAACCGAATTTATTTCTTTTCCTTCCTCTCCCTTTTTTCAAGACCGGCTTTAATCGCCAGACCGCCGGTCAGGGAGGCGGTGAGATTAAAAATCAGGGAAATAAAAAAACCGAGACCACAGCCACCAATAAAGCCGGCGATTCCTCCCAGAGCGGCAAAAATAATTCCTCCGGTGAGCTTGCCCATTATTTCCTGGAGAAAAAGAGGCAGAAAACTGAAGGTCTGAAGGAAAAACCTGGTGGAGCCAGCCACAGCTCCAGTCAGAATGCCCAGCAGAATGCCCATACCACCAAAGAAAAGAGTGGATGAGCCGAAAGGAAGCGACACAACCACCCATTTTTCGCTCTTTTCAGGCAGGTTCTGGCTGTCCAGGTCGGCCTCGAGCCTGGCAACTTCAGGAGAAATCCGGAAAGATTTCTCCCTTAGATTGAAGTCAAGGGTCTCCCCTCCGGATTTTTCAGCCAGGACCGCGCCTTCCAGAAAAGATGATGGAGGTCCGGCCTCTTCTTCCCAGATTTCTCCACTTATGGGCGGTTCTGCCCGGATCCAGTTCCGACCATTAAAGTAATACCACTCACCACTCTGGGCGCCGATGGTCCAGAATTTGCCCTCACTGTCCCTGACCCGGAGCTTTTTTAATTCAGCCACATATTCTCTTTGAGATATTATGCCTTCGAGATAAAGATGCCTCAGGCGATAGAATTCAGTTTTCAGTCTTTTGAGCTCATGCTCAAGAGTTTGATGGTCATTCATGTCTTCTATATAACTCTTTTATTTTCAATAATTTAGAGATTGCCCCAGATTTTCCCCTGGTAGATGACGAATTTGTGTGCATTTTGCCATAATTCTAAGAATTTTCGATTCTTTTGGGCCCTTCCCCCCTCACTTTTCCACAATTTTTCCACAGTTTTTGTGAAAATCTCAGGGAGCATCTTCTACCAGCTTATTTTCTTAGCACTTCGAGCAGGCTATAGCCTTTAATTGGATCAGGAATAAAGGAAAGAATAAAAATAATGACTGCTACCCAGCCCAGAACTTTTCTTCCTGGACTCAATTTCTCCAGCTCATCGGCCACCTGAGGATGTTTTAAACCAAGAACCAGGATCAGGGCAGCCCAGACAAACCAGCCAATCCAGAGAAAAATACCCATAATGATAAAAAGCCCGAGAACCAGCCGACCGAGTTTGCGGGAACGATGACCTAAAAGCGCATAGGCGATATGACCTCCATCGAGCTGACCTACCGGAAAAAGATTGAATGCGGTAATCAGAAGGCCGACCCAGCCGGCAACACCAACGGGATGCAGGACGATATCATATCTCTCAGAAAGACGACCGAAAATAATTCTTTCGAGACCCTTTAACAGAAGGGGCTCACCAAAATAAATCGTGCCTTCCTGGGGTAAGGAAGGAACTAACTTGGAATTGGCCAGGCCATAAATAATCGCTGGCAGGGAAAGAAAAAAGCCAGTCAAGGGGCCGGCCAGGCCAATATCAAAAAGCTGACTCTTCCGGGTAATGGGCGAGCGAATCCGGATAAAGGCGCCAAGCGTCCCGACCAGGGTCGGCGCAGGAATAAAATAAGGCAGGGTAGCCTCGAGCTGATAGCGCCGGCAAGTTAAATAGTGCCCGAGCTCATGGCCAACCAGAATTGTCAAAAGAACAAGGGCATATACAACGCTTAAAGCAATAATTCGCTGATTCTGCCAGACATTTAAATTGATCTCGCTTCCTGGAAGCTCAATCAGATCCTCAGCCAGTTCAAAGCTGGTACTCCAGGAAAAGCCAACGATAATTGTGGAAAGAATAGTTAAAATAAATAAAAGGAGATTCAACCACAGACCGTATTTTCTTTCCCCTTCTGGCATCTAAAAAAAACTTATCCTTTTTCTTGGCCGAGCGAAAATTTAATTTAAAAAATTAAAATTTTCAGGGAAATTAGCCTGCGTGGAGACGGCGATATTTCTCCATGAGCTCTTCCCGGCTTTCCTTATGGTCAGGGTCGGGAACACAGGCATCAACCGGGCAGACGGCCGCACATTGAGACTGGTCAAAAGCCCCAACGCATTCTGTACACTTATCAGGATCGATGACATAAATCTCATCGCCTGGAGAAATCGCCTGATTGGGGCATTCGGGTTCACAGGCTCCACAATTAATGCATTCTTCGGTGATCTTATAGGCCATTTGCTGCCTCCTCAGAAAAATTAAGGATTTATTATATAGTTTTTTTCAGGATTAGCAAGTTCTATCTTGATTAACCACCGAGGCGACGGATTTTATCAGCCACATTCCAGATATAGGCAGAATAAGGAAATTCCTGCTGGAGCTGGCGATATTTTTCCAGGGCCTGACTCCGCTCACCCTTTTTTTCCAGGGCTTCAGCCAGGTGAAAGAGGATGGACTCCTTTAAATAGGGCATATTTTTTTCCTTCTCCAGATCCTGATAAAGCTTTATGGCCCGGTCATAATCCTGACGCCAGATTAAAATCTCTCCAAGTAAATCTCTGGCCTGATAGTAAAATAAATCCCGAGGCTCGCCAGGAAATTTCTCCAGATAGGCCTGGGCCCGGCTCAGGTCATTCCTTTCCACCCAGTAAGTGGCTAAATAGAGATAGGCCAGACGGGAGTATCTCCCGCGACCAGCCAGCTTTTCAAGCTGGCTGAGCTCAGCTGGAAGCCCCTGAGATGTATCTGCCTTTTCTCTGAGTTCCCGGCTGAGCTTCAAAATTGTGGCCAGCTGGCGATTAGCCCGATCAGAGCTATTTATCTGGATAACTCTGATGATAGAAATGAGGGCAAGCACCACCAGCAGGGAAAGACCAATAATTTTCAGTTCTCGCTGATACTGGCGCAAAAAGCGAACTATTTTTGTCATGGTGGAGACAAATTCGTCCTCCTTCAGGTGCTTCCTCTCGCGCCTTTTCATTCCAGTCTCCTCAATAGATTTAAAGTACGCCTGGTGGGATTCGAACCCACGACCTAGGGATTAGGAATCCCTCGCTCTATCCTTACTGAGCTACAGGCGTACTCTCCTGAAACAATAATAAATATAAATCATTCTGCTGGTTCATTTCAAATCATGACCGACCTGTCCTTCATCCAGAAAGTGCTTTCAGGGCTGATTTACCTGAAGATGCAGCCCTTTAGCCTGAAAGAATTCTTCTCTTCGGCCAAACCTGGGCTTCATCGAGCTTTCCGCTGACTTCTTTAATATTTAAGATGAGAATTAGCCTTCCTCTCCTTTTATCAGATATTTTTATGAAATTTTTTTTAATTTATGTTTCTTGGCTATTAAAAACTCATCTATCCGCTATCAGCTTATCAATTCCTAAGTTTTTTATGAATTAACGAAGCTATCCTCTTGGAAAAAACAGGAGGCCTTTCCGGCCCCCAGGCTTTTTCAATTGATCTTCCGTGGCCAGCTGACTTTCTTCTTCTTTAGGCCTTCTTCTCCCTCTTTAACGAGATTTATCAGCTGACGGAAACGTTCAATAATCGAAACCGGATTGCAGCTTTGTTCAATATCCTGACTAGAAAGATACTGAACCTTCTGCAGAAAATCCTGAATTTTCCGGGTTCTCTGGCTGACAATTTCAGCGATAATTTCACTCAGTCCGGGATGTTTCTCCAGCAGCCGGGCAAAATCAGCCGCCATGATCCGGATAAGCTCAGCTTCTTCGGCCACAATAACGGTAGCTGTTCGTGGCAGACCGGTAAAAAGAGACATTTCGCCGACAATTTCCCCTTCCTTAACTTCAAATTCAGATAGATATTGCCTCCCCTTTTCCTCGCAGAGGATTTCTCCCCTTAATTTTCCCCTGACCACAAGGAAGCAGCAATCTCCCCTTTCACCCTGACGGAAAAGAACTTCTCCCGGAGCATAAGTTTCTCTTTTGACCCTGGAAGCTAAAGCCATAACTTCTTCCGCCGGAATAATAAGCTCACCAGCTTTCTCCCCTTCGACATAACGAAGGAAATCAGAGTTCAGGAGAAAGGCCAGATTGGCTTCCATTTCGGAGCGGGCCTCAGCCGCCGCTTTCTGCGGTTCAAATGTGGTCAGAACTTCTTTCAGGCTTTCATTAAAAGGAAAGGAAAGTTTGATTCCCTCCCGTTGAAATTTGTACCAGACCTGACGCCCCACCTCGCCCAGAATCAAGTTCTTGCGGCTGAAATCTTCAATCCAAAATTTGAGCCAGTAATTAACCCCCAAATGGTCATAGCCAGCCACAAAAGCCTGAGGCGAGGGCGTGGCTAAGACATCGGCTACTTCCCGCGAGGCTTCAATTAGCTTCTTCAAAACCAAGGATGGCTTAACCGAATAATTAACTTTGATTTCCAGAATCAGGGCTGAAGCCTTCTCTGGCCGGGAAAAATTGATTATTTTTTCTGAGGCCACAACGTTGTTGGGTAAAATGACCAGGTTGGATTGACGGTCCAGAAGAACAGTCTCACGCCAGTTCATTTCCTGAACAATTCCTTCAAAGGAGCCAATCTTGACCCAGTCGCCGCGGCTAAAGGAACGGGAAAAATGGAGGGAAAGGCCGGCCATGATATTACTCAAAACCCCCTGGAAGGCCAGGCCTAAAATAGCGGTCAGCAAAGCTGATGTGGCCAGAAAGGGGGTAAGATTCACTTTGAGAATTGACCTTAAAACAACAAAAAAGAAAGTAATGTAGATAAGCGCTAAAATAAAACCATGAAGCACCCGCGGCAGGGGAAAGGGCTTCTTTTTCTTTTCATAAAAAACAAGGATAAAGCCGTCGAAAAGCTCGACAAAGAAAACCAGGACAAAGAAAACGAAGCCGGCTCTGAAAACCTGAATCAACTGGGGCGGTCGGGTCTTAATTATAAACGAGCTTAAAGCTTCCGTCAGGAAAAGAGCCTGGAGGGCAGCCCCTGGAAAAATGATTTTTTTTAACCATCTGGAAAAAAGAACCCATCTCAGGACAGCCAGCAAACGAACAATGAAGTTAAAAAAATAATATAATGCAATAAAAATCAGCAGCCCGGCCAGAACGACCAGACCTATAAACCACAGGGATGAACCAAAGGCAGAAGTCATTCTTAAACCCCTATTTTCATCTAATCATAAATTTATCTGCCAGCCCGGTCTGGCTCCATAGACCCGGGGAAATTCTTTTCTTATCCGGGAAATGATGGCTCTTATCATTTGGTCATCATGGTCTGGATTCCAGTGAGACAGAACGAGATGAGAACAACCGGCTTCCCTGGCCAGTTTCAAAGCAGCTCGCCAGCTGGCATGTCCCCAGCCCTTTCTCCCTTGAGCATATTCCCGGGGTGTAAACATGGCATCACCGACAAGATAGGTCGCCCCCTTGGCCAGATTAATTACCCTTTCCTCCCATTTCTCTTCAGGTGGTTCGGCATCAGTGGCGAAAACAATGCTTCGAGACTCTTTTTCCAAACGCAGGGCCAGATTACCTCCAGGATGGGGCAGAGGGGCAGAGGAAATAATGACCTCACCCAGCTGCATCTTTTTCCCCAGGGGATAGATTTTTTTCTGACTCGCAGTTCTGGAGAAAGTCAGAGGGAAAAAAGAACCGCCCATCAGACGATCGAGGAGGATGCGGGTCGAGGCTGGCGATAAAGGCGAATAAATGTTCAGAATCGTATCTTCTTCATAGAGAGGCTGGAAGGAAGGAAGACCCATGATATGGTCCAGGTGGAAATGAGTGAGGAAAAGACTCATTTCTGGTTTCTTTTTTTGCCGGGATAAAAAATAACCTAAATCCTTTATTCCGGTGCCAGCATCAATTATCACCAAATTATTTTTATCAATCTCAATAGAGGCGCAGCTCGTAGCCCCCCCAAAGCCAAGATATTTCTTTCCCTGAACAGCAAAGGAACCTCGAACACCCCAGAACCTAACCAGCATCCTCTCTCCTCTTATTTCTCCTTGAGATTAAAAACCCCATCCCAGTCTGGAGGAGGCGGAGAAGTCAGAAATTCCTGACATCTCCGGACATAAAATCGGGTCAGGCCCTCCTCGGGCAGTGAGGTAAAGAGGGTTAAGGCCTGAGCAAAATCTCTTTCCCGATAGGCCTGCCAGGCCTGATTGAAAATTTTTAGCCAGTCAAGTTTTTCGGGAGGGAAACCTGACTTCAGGCCAAGAAGCTCATAGATTTTTACGGGCTGAGTTTTACCAACTACCCGCACCACATCCACCGGCCTGACCACAAGCTCCGCTTCAGCTTGCTCAAAAGTAAATTCACTGATCAGAATCGAAACTCCATAAAATTTGCCAGCTCCTTCCAGCCTTGAGGCCAGATTCACGGTGTCGCCCATGGCCGTATAATCAAAGCGTCTTTTCGAGCCCATATTGCCTACGACGGCCAGACCGGAATTTATGCCGATTCTCATCCGAACCGGCTGGCCAAACCGGCTCTGCCATTCCGGATTGAGGCACACAAGTTCCTGCTGGCATCTCACGGCTGCCCGACAGGCTCGAAGCGCATGATCAGGCTGATCCAAAGGAGCATTCCAGAAAGCAATAATGGCATCACCTTCATATTTATCCAGGGTTCCACCTTCTTCGAGGATGATATCGGTCATGACGGAAAGATATTCGTTGAGCCATTTAACCAGGTCCGCGGGCGAAAGCTTTTCGGCCAGGGAAGAAAAACCGGCTATATCGGAAAAGAAAGAGGTAATTTCCCTTTCCTCTCCGCCCAGTCTTAAAAGCGCCGGATTGGCAATAATCCGGTCAATTATCTCCGGGCTGAGATAATGGCGGAAAACATTTTTAATAAATCTTCTTTCCCGGCCCTCAAGACTGTAATTTAAGAGAGCCGCCAGAATAAAAGAAGTTAGAGCTGCCATTTCAGCCGGTACAATTTCCAGCCAGAATCCCTGTCTGAAGGCAAGACTGCCGGCGATCCATGGTCCGGCCAGGATGATTATTAATTCCAGGGATTGCCAGATAATCTTGACCAGCAGGGAAACTATCAGACCTGAAATGAGGCCAAAAAATAGGATAACGACCAGTGACAAAGCCCGGGGAGGAAAACCGATAGCTCTTCCTTGAAGGAGATTATCCAGGGCCGTGGCCTGAATCTCAACTCCGGGTGTAACTGAACTTATCGGCGTTGGCCTGAGATCAAGCAGACCAGGGGCACTGGTTGCCAGGAAAACAATTTTATTCCTGAACTCATCAGGCTTAACCTGAGGTTGCTGGCCATGCTGGATTTGAACCCAGGAATTAATCAGACTCGCCAGGGAATAGCTCTTATAGGTTCCGGCAGGCCCAAAAAAGTGAAGAACCAGTTTCCCTTCGCGGTCAAGCCGGTTAATCCATAACTTCTCTTCCCTGATATCCTGGGCGACCGCCAGCGGCAGAGAGGGAAAAATCATGCCTTCAAAGCGGCAGTAAAGCGGCAGGCGACGGAAAATAGCGTCAGCATCAGGGGAAAAAAGTACATTGCCCAGGCCCCGCGCCCCTTCAAGGAATTCTCGAAGGGGCAGGATAGCTGACCTGGTTTCAATGACCGCGGCTTTTCTGTTCTTTATTTCTTTTAGCGAAAATTTTTTAAGGATGGGATCTGGAGGTTCATCGGAAACAGGTGGATTTAAGGAAAAGCCAGCACTGAGAAAAGTATGGCCATTCCTTCTTATGGCTTCTGCCAGAAGAAGATCATCCTCAACTCCATATGAAGATGGCTCACTCAGAATCAGGTCAATTATCACTGCTTTCGCCCCACCCTGAGTGAGAAAATCAAGAAAAGCCGCATACATCTGCCTTGGCCAGGGCCAGGTGATTCCCTGGGGAGCATAAAAATCGAGGCTCGCCTGGTCAATGAGAACCAGGACAAGGTCAGGTGAGGCCTTCTCCGGCTGGGTGAGAAATTTCGTTCGCCAGTCCCATGTCTTCCATTCAAGTATTCGGAAAAAAGATAAAAAAGAAAGGGAAAAACTAAAAAGAAAGGCGATGAAGCCACAGATAATTCCTCTCACCCACTTTTTTCGAATCACTTTAATTTCTAATGTTATTTCCAGGCTGAAGCGACTCGCCGGAAGCGGTTTGTCCTGATTTTAAGAATAGCCAAGCCTCTTCCCCCTGAGGAAACCTCAGCCTGCAGCCTTTTTAATCTATCTTCCGGATCAGGATGCGTACTCAGCCAGCCCTCAAGTTTCGAGGCCTTCTCCTTTTTCTTTTCTAACTCCTCGATAAAACGAATTAAGCCCTGCTCTGAATAACCCATTCTCTTCAGAGTTTTCAGGGCCAGAGCATCAGCTTCAAACTCCGCTTTTCGATCATAGCCTCTTTCGATGAGCTGAACTACAATATCATCCAGGGTCCCTTCGAAAATGTCTGTCAGCCTGGCCATTTTCTCTGGTGCCAATCTTTCAGCCGTCTCTGAAGCCAGAAGCTTAAAGGCCTCCAGCAGCCTGGACTTTTTTATAGCCTGAAGGCCATGTCGAGCGCTGATATGGCCGATTTCATGGGCTAAAATTCCAGCCAGGGTATCTTCATCCTGACAGAGGCGCAGCAGACCACGGGTTACAAAGATAAAGCCCCCCGGAGCTGAGAGAGCATTAACTTCATCTGAATTAAGAACAAGAACGTGATAGCCCGCAAAAATTTCAGGACGGTCAGAATAAAGAGCTATAGCCTGGACTAAAAGATTTAGGTAACGGGTGGCGGCTTCATTATTCCAGACTTGATAGCGGGATAAGATTAAAGCTGAGACCGAACGGCCAATATAATATTCCTCTTCATCGGTCAGGTCCTGGAAGGAGCTTCTTAAAGCTTCACCTGTTTTCATCATCAATTCTTTATCCTTTTCAGAAATTTGGTCTATTCTGCCCAGAATCTCTTTTCCTTTTTGATTAATGGTTGAACAGGCAGCCAGGAGCAGAAGGCTCAATCCCAGAAAAGCCAGAAATCTCTTCCCTTTCATTTCGCCTCCTTCCAGTCTCCCAGATGACCTTCCCTCAGGAATCTTTCTATGGCTGCCTGATCGATTTTGATGCCAAGCATGCGCTCGACCCAGGTATAATCAATTTCAGGATGCCTCTGCCGGTAGCTCGTTTCCACCTGCCGGTTGAATCCCTTGCTGGCCAGGGCTACCTCAGTGGCTGTGGCCTCGGTCTTTGGCCCTTTAGCCAGCAGGGCTAAAGTAGAAGGCCTTGGCTGAAGAGCACTCGAATGAACCCAGCCAGAAAGCCCTTGAAGCGTTTTTACCTGAAACCAGCCCTCCTGAAGGGTCATTTTTTCCACCTGGTCGCCAAATTTTAACAGGCTTTTAACCGGGGCAAAAAATCTCGGCTCAGTTCTGAGAGCTGTTTTCTCCACCTTCACCACCAGGATTTCGCTGGCTGAAAAACCAATAACGATCAATAAAAAAAGGGAAACAGGGTAAAGACACTTTTTCATCCTTCCCCCTAAATAAAATTGCTCATAGAAATCTGAAGTTTATCTTTTAGCCGGCCATTCCTCTTAATAGGATTATCATTTTTAATGGCAATATGAAGGGCCCGATAGGAACCAATAACCACACATAATTTCCTCGCCCTGGTCAGGGCCGTATAAAATAAATTTCGCTGAAGCATGATATAGTGCTGAACTAAAAGGGGCAGGATTACTCCCTGATATTCATTCCCCTGGGATTTATGGACGGAGATGGCATAGGCCAAGGTAATTTCCATTAGCTCATCTTTTTCATAGACAACCGTCCGGCCATCATAATCAACCACGACCTGCCAGCTATCCGGGTCAATAGCTGTGATGACACCTATATCCCCATTGAAGACTTCTTTGTCATAATTGTTTCTTATCTGCATGATTTTATCGCCGACTCGAAATTCATGCTGACCGATTCTCAGTCCCTGAGAACCAGGATTCAATCTCTGCTGTAGCTCCCGATTGAGGTTATCCACTCCGCAGAGTCCCCGATACATGGGAGTTATAACCTGGATTTGAGAATTGAGGCGAGGCAAATTGAGCTTCTGAGGTAATTTCTCACAGGCCATTTCCATGACGAGTTCAAAGACCTTATCTTCTTCCTCCTGAGGAAGAAAGAGGAAATCGCTCTTTTCCTGACGCGGGTAAATCAGGCTTAAACCCTGCCGAACCCTGTGGGCATTGAGGACGATGAGACTTCCCCTGGCCTGACGAAAAATCTCAGTCAGCCTGACAACCTTCACCTTCTGGCTTTCAATCAAATCACGCAGCAAGTTTCCGGGGCCAACTGAGGGCAGCTGATCGCTGTCACCTACAAGAATCAGTCTCATACCCAGGGGTATAGCCCTGATTAAAGCTTCCATCAGCAAAACATCCACCATGGAAAACTCATCGATAATGAGAACCTCTCCATTTAATGGATTCCTTTCATGGCGTCTGAAGCCTTCTTCCCTAGGGTTGTATTCGAGAAGACGGTGAATCGTTCTGGCTTCTCTTCCTGTGGCTTCTGACAGTCTCTTGGCTGCCCGACCGGTAGGCGCGGCCAGCAGAACCCTTCTTCCCCATTGTTCATAGAGCTCAACGATGGCCCTGATAAGAGTGGTTTTGCCGGTTCCGGGTCCGCCGGTAATAATGAGAATTTTCTGCCTCAAACTCTCCTCAATTGCCTGCCTTTGCTCCGGGGAAAATTGAAGATTCAGTTGAGCTTCAATTTTCCTGATGGTTTCTTCGATGTCAAATTCTGTGGCCAGCAGGGGAGTCATGGCCAGCCGGGAAATTCCTTTGACGATGGTTTCTTCAGCCCGGAAAAGGTAAGGGAGGTAAATAGCCTGACCTGAAGAGGTTTCCTCAGCTATGACCCGCTTCTGATTGATCAATTTCTCCAGTGATTCTTCAACCTTTTCTCTGCCTACTTCCAGTTCTTTTGAAGCAGCCTCAACCACTTCCTCCCGGTAACTGAAAAGGTGGCCCTGTTCGCTTTCCTTTTCCAGATAATAAAGGATGAAAGCGCCAATTCTTTCCAGGGATGAGGGATCACAGCCGAGTTTCATCGCCATTTGATCGGCTGTCCGGAAGCCTATGCCCCAGACATCAAGGCATAACTGATAGGGATTGACCCGGAGAACGCTAAAGGCCTGATCCCCGTAGTGGCGATAAATTCTGGTAGCCAGGGAAGTGGAAATGCCATGTTCTTGAAGAAATATAATCAAATCCCTGATTTTTCTATTCTCTTCCCAGGAACGAATAATTTCCTGCAATTTAATCGGGCCAAGACCCTCAACTTCCAGTAATTTTTCAGGACAGGTAGAAATAATTTCCATGGTCTGAGCGCCAAAATGGTCAACAATCCTTCGGGCCAGAACCGGCCCGATGCCTCGCACCAGTCCGGAAGAAAGAAATCTTTCAATACCCCGAACTGAAGACGGCAGTTTGGGAATAAAGGAAAGAGCCCTGAACTGGCGGCCATATTTAGCATTTATTTCCCAGGAGCCAGTAAGACGCAGCACCTCCCCCGCCGAAAGAGGCGGGAAATGACCGACTACGGTGATCAGGGTTTCATCATCAAGGAGAAAACGGCAGACGGAATAGCCATTCTCTGGATTATAATAGATAATCTGATCAACAGTACCTTCAAGTTCCTCCACTTTATTTACCTACGTTTTTATTTAAGCTCTTCTTTGATTTTACCATTTTAATTGTAATTTTATCGCCTGGCCTGATTCTGAGATGGCTGGCCGCTGAAGCCTCTTTCCAGCCAATTTCCATAAAGCCGCTGCTTCCGGGTAAAATCAGGGGCTGATGGCTTAGGCCATAGGCAAAGGCAGGGACATATTGAAGCGGCCAGCGTCTCTTTCTGGAGCTAAGAATTAGGGCTGATTCTTTTTTCTTTTTAAACCAGTCCAGAAAAGGCTGAACTGGAATGCTGGTAATCAGATTACCGAATCTGTCAGAGTGAATGACTTCAGCTCTGATTTCCAGGGGCAGAAAAGATGGTTCTGGAAAAACCAGTTTTTCGAAGCTGGCTGCTATGGGCCCGAAACTTTCAAAGGGCACTCCCCGGGAAAGCCAGGCCACAGCCGGAGCCATCTTATCCCGGCCCTCAAAAGTCCGACTCCATGAGGGGAGGAAATATTTTTCAGCCCTGAGCTCTCTTACTTCTATCAGGCCTTCTTCTTCAGCTGCCGGGATCAGCAGACCATTATCAGGACCGACAAAAAAATGCTTTTTACCTTTAACCAAGATAATTTTCCGGTCAGAACCCACTCCTGGATCAACCACAGCCAGAAAAATTGTTCCCTGAGGAAAATAGGGGGCGACAGCTTTCAGAAGAAAGGCCGCCTCAAGGCGATTATAGGCTTCGACCTCATGGCTGATATCCACGATCTCAACCCGGGGATTGATGGAAAGAATGACTGCTTTAAGTGAGGCGACAAAATAATCCTTCCCCCCAAAATCAGTCAGCAGGGCAATTATCCTGGGTTTCATTTTTTTCATCATACTTTGAATGGCCATCTGCGGTCAATGCTTCCCGGGTCTTCGGCTGAAGGCATTTAAAAAATTGCCTATAATTTTCTGCAGGGAAAGAAGGAAGCAAGTTTTTCAGAATGAGATTTTTTTCAAAAATTTTTTATTTTCATTTTTTTATTTTAAGCTGAAAAAGCGAAACTTCTGAAATGGCCTGGCTCGGAGATTGGTTTTTTCAAGATTAACAAACACGAAGTCACCCTTCTTTCTTAAGATGAGCCCCGTTCAGGTCGGAATAATATTTCTTTCAGCTTTCAAATCAGAATCTGAAACAAAATCAGAATAGAAAAATAATTGATTTATGCTCTCGGTGGTTCGAATCCTGATTCTGGCTGGAAGGAACTAACAGAAATTTAGCCAGGCAAGCTCGAAAAAAAATTCAATAAGACTCTGATTTAATAAATTCATTTAACTTTAATTTTCAGTAAAAATTGGCCTAAAATGAAAAAGAAAAATCAGCCATGAAGGTTTTTCGCGTTTTGAGCAATTCTCTTATAAGCGGCTTTTTTTTCTCTCTGCTTCTGGCTCTCCTCGTAGCTGATATTAATATAAATATCAAACCTGACGCCCTTTTTTACTTTCGATTGACCGCTTTCATCGGCTTAATCTATGGCTTAGCGGCGGCCTTTCTCTTTTTTATCTTGTATTTTATTATCCAGTTCCTTTTTGGCCGGTCCTTCAAAATTAAATTTCTTTCGCCCTCCTTTCTTCTGCTGAGTTTTTCCGCTTCCTTCTTAATCTTTTTAATTTTACTTCTTCTTAATTCCAGCTTCTATCGCTCCTTTTTCTCAACGACCATGCTGAAGGCTATGAAAATGCAAACAGTCACAGGCGGCGGGCTGGTTCTGGCCGGTCTGGCTCTTTTCTGGCGATATCATCGTCACCGACCCGCCTCTTTTTATTTTATCCTTTATTTCCTTCTTTTCTTTTCTGGCCTTATATTTATGTTCTGGAGTCGCGCCCAATTTCCGCAGCCAGGCCCTCGCCGCGAGACCGTTCTGGTCACTTTTCCCGGCCAGAGGAGGGCTGCCCTGCTCAATCTGGAAGGCCTCTCCTTTAATTTTCTAATTCCCCTCATCAATGAGGGCAAATTGCCCAATTTTTCGTGGCTTATGGAAAATGGTAGCTGGGCCAGACTGCAAACCCTTTCTCCCACTGACCCTTTTGTTCTCAAGAAGTCTCTCCTGACAGGTAAAAATCCCTATGGCCATCGCTGCCTGGCGGCTTCTGGTTTCAGCTTCTGGGGGAAAAAGCCCGTGCTTGAGGCTTTGCCTCGCTTCATGCTTTTCAAGCAGCTGGCCAGAATTAAGATTCTGCATCCGGAAGCTGTGACCTTTAAGCCCAGTAAGGATATCTGGCAAATCTTGACCGAAATGAATCTAAAATTGAGTCTCTTTGAGCCTGAGGAAAAAAGTGAGGCTGAATTTCCGTTAAGTTCCAGGGCGGAAAAATTCATCGAAACTTTTCTTCCGGTGAACCTGGCCTCAGATGAACGTTTGGCCTTAGTTAAAGAAGCCCTGAGGCGTGATCTCAGTCTGGAAGAGAGGGCCTTTCAGGAAAAAGGACAGCAACAGCCCCAGGTTCTGGCTCTCTTCCTGGAAGGACTCAATCAGGTCGAAATCTTTTTCTATAAATACAGTTTTCCCCATCTATTTGGCAGTATTGACCAGAACGAAATCGCCCGCTATGGACAAATTATCGAAAAATATTATCAATATTATGATCAGCTCATCGGCAAATATCTGGCCAATCTCAAAGAAAATGAAATTTTAATTGTCTTCTCCACCCATGGCATGGAACCTCTGCCTCTCTGGAAAAGACTGGTGGAGTGGGCTCTGGGCAATCCCCAGGTTTCAGGCCATTTTGAATTTGCCCCTGACGGGGCTATTTTCTTCTATGGCCAGAATATTCTCCGGGGACAATCGCTCGAAAAAATAAGACTTGTTGATATTGCTCCCACCCTGCTTTATTTGCTTGGTCTGCCTGTTGCCAGAGATATGGATGGCCTGGTCTGCAGTTCTGTTTTCCGGCCTGAATTTTCTCAGGAAAATCCAGTTTTTTACATTTCTTCCTATGAAGAGGTGGTCATCAGGCCAGGGGTGCGCTGATTAATGGACGATTTTTAAAATCCGGCTTAATTTTCGGCGGGAAAAATAGATTACCCAGGGCTTGCCCTTAACATACTCCACAGGCAGAAAGCTCCAGTAACGAGAATCCAGGCTGTTATCCCGATTATCGCCCATGACGAAAAGATGTCCCTTAGGGACAACGACCGGCCCGAAGTTGTCCCGGATCAAATCATCATAATGATAATAATTTTCCCGGTTGAAAATGTTTCGATCATTATGAACTTTATAAGGTTCAGACAGAGGCTCATCGTTGATAAAGACCTGCTTATCTTTTATTTCAATTTTCTCCCCTTCCAGGGCAATAACCCTCTTGACAAAATCCCGGCTTAAATCCTGGGGGAATTTGAAAACAACAATATCCTGTCGACGAATTTCACGGCGGGGAAGAATAAATTTCTCCAGCGGATAAACTGGCCGGGAATAAACCATTTTATTGACGAGAAGAAAATCGCCGACCAGAAGTGTCGGTTCCATGGAGCCGGTGGGAATCTGAAAGGCCTGAACCACAAAGGTCATCACAAAAAAAACAAAAACAGCTGTCTCTGCAATAAGCTCAAAATATTCCCGGAAAATATTCTTTTCTCTTTTCTTTTTTTTCTCATCCATGACCTCCCAATATAATCAATTTAAGGGAATAAAATCAAGAGAGGCCTCTTGACAGTCCTCTTCAGGGAGAGTTTACTATGCTTATGATTTTAACCATTTTCGGTTACCCCAAAACAGGTAAGACCACCTTTTTCAATCTGATCAGCGGAGCCTGCCTTCCCGTTGAAGCTTTCCGGGAAAAAAGAGAGGAAATCCATCAAAGGACATTACCCCTTCCTGATCCCCGTCTTGACCGTCTGGCTGAGCTTTACCCTGAGAAAAAAAAGGTTCCAGCTACCGTGGAAATTGTGGACCTTCCCGGAGTGGCCTTCGGCGATATTAAAGCCGGGACAACCCTTTCCACGCTGCGGCGGGCTGAGGCCCTGCTTCATGTCGTTCGAGCCTTTGAGGCTCCCCAGATTCCTCATCCCCGGGGCGAAATTAATCCTCTGAGGGATATTGCCTATATGGAAGAGGAGCTAATGCTGGCTGATCTGGCGGTCATTGAAAACCGGTGGCTCAAGCTCGAAAAAGAGTTAAAGAGAGGCGTTCAGGCAGAACTTCAGGCAGAAAGGGAAATCCTTTTGAAATTGCAGGCGGGCTTGATGGAGGGTCGGCCCATAAGGAAAATTGAGCTGACCCCCCTTGAAGAAAAAATGATTCGAAGCTATGCCTTTTTGAGTCAGAAACCCCTCCTGCATTTAATCAATGTTGATGAAGTAAGATTAAAGACAGTCGATTCCTGGCTTGATCAAAACCAGATCCAGGCCCCTTTTCTTCTTTTTGCTGGTCTGATTGAAAGTGAAATTTCCCAGCTTGAGCCTGAAGAAAGAAAAACCTTTCTCGAGGAATATGGTTGCGGCTGCGGCTGCCAGGTAGCCTTTTTCTCTCTTCTTCCCCGCTGGCTTAACCTGGTTTTCTTTTTCACCATAGGCAAGGATGAAGTCAGGGCCTGGCCTGTGCCCCGAAATACCCCAGCTCAAAAGGCAGCTGGCCAGATTCATTCTGATATGGAAAAAGGTTTTATTCGGGCAGAAGTCATCCCCATTGAAGAACTTTTAGCTCTGGGATCTCTGCAGGCAGCCCGAGATAAAGGTGCCCTGAGGCTTGAAGGTAAGGATTATCCTATTCAGGATGGAGATGTCGTCACTTTCCGTTTTACCTCATGAGTAAAGGCTTTCAAATTATTCACCGTGATAGCCAGACCAGGGCCAGAACCGGTCTTATCCTGACTCCCCACGGCCCGGTCGAAACCCCGGCTTTTGCTCCAGTAGCCAGCCAGGGAACAGTTAAGGCCCTGACCTTTGCTCAGCTGGAGGAGCTGGGGGCCCAGATTATTCTGGTTAATTCCTATCACCTCTATCTTCGCCCGGGAATCGAGCTGATAGAAAAAATGGGCGGCCTTCATTCTTTCATTTCCTGGCCAAAACCAATTATCTCCGATAGCGGCGGCTTTCAAATCTACAGTCATTCGCCCCTGGCTCGAATCTCCCTGGAGGGAGTTCAATTTGCCTCCCACCTTGATGGCCAGAGAATTTTCCTGAGGCCGGAAGATGTCGTTAATCTTCAGCTGCGTCTCGGAAGCGATATTCTGATGACCCTTGATTATTTCGTGCCCTACTCAGCTTCCCTCGAACAGCATCGGCAAGCTGTGGCCATTACTTCCCTCTGGGCAAAGCGTTCCAAGCAGGAATTCCTGAAAAGGGAAACCCAGCAGCAACTCTGGGGTATCTGTCAGGGGGGAACCTTTTCTGACCTGCGCCGCCAGAGTCTGGAAGCTCTGCTCCAGCTTGATTTTGATGGCTATGCCCTTGGCGGTCTGGGCCTGGGCGAACCAAAATCGGAACTAATTCAAACAATTGAAGATTGTCTGCCCTACCTTCCAGAAGAAAAACCCCGCTATCTCATGGGCATGGGTTATATCAGTGATATTCTGGAAGCGGTGGGCTACGGCCTTGACTTCTTCGACTGCGTCCTGCCAACCAGAAATGCCCGGACAGGTACTCTTTTTACCAGTCAGGGCAAAATAGTGATCAAGCATCAGAAATACGCTGACGACAAGCGACCCATAGACGAGAATTGTCGCTGCTATACCTGCCGTAACTTTTCCCGGGCTTATTTACGCCATCTCTATGAACGCCAGGAAATCACCTCTGCTATTCTCAATACTATCCACAATCTTTATTTTTATCTTGACATCTTCCGTAAAATAAGGCAAGCTATAGTGTCTAATTCTTTTGGCTCTCTGAAAGCAAGCCTGTCAGAAGCCGATAAGGAAAAAGAAGAATGATAACCGTTAATTTAGTTATGATGCTGGCCCAGGCTCAGGCGCCGCCTCAGCCCAGAGGTCCCAACCTGCTCACAGCTCTTTTCCCTTTCATTCTCGTTCTTGTAATTTTCTGGTTAATTATTGTTCTTCCCCAGCAGCGGCGACAGAAAAAGCACATGCAGATGGTGGAATCGCTGAAGCCAGGAGACAGAATCATCACTTCGGGCGGAATTTTTGGCACTGTCATGGGAGTTTATCCCGATCGCATTGAACTGAAAATAGCCGCTAATGTTAAAATTGATATTACCAAGAACGCGGTGGCGGTTATTTTAGAAAGACAGAAAACAGAAACAAAAACTGAAAGCTAATTTAATCACGTCTTAATCTGGAGCAACAGGAAGACGGCCAGATGAAAAGAAGCTTAGGCTGGCGCTTTATTTTAACCCTGGTGGTCATAGGACTCTCCATCTTCTTAGTGATTCCGCCCAAAGAGAAAATTAAGCTCGGACTTGACCTGAAAGGTGGAGTCCATCTGGCTCTTCAGGTGATGACCGACGATGCTATCAACATTGAAACCGACCAGGCAATTGCCCGCCTCCAGGAACAATTAAAGAAGAAAGAAATTCCCTTTGAAGCCGTGACCAAGATCAGCCCTGGAACTTTCAGGGCTCAGGGATTAAGGATAGAAGACGAAGGTAAGATCAGAGATATTCTTGATGAACTTTTCCGTGACTGGAATTATGCTTTCAGTGGCCAGGGAGTCACGCTGACCTTAAAACCAGAAGTAGACCGTTATATCAGGGACCAGGCAGTCAATCAGGCTCTCGAAACCATCCGGAACCGCATTGACCAGTTCGGTGTAGCTGAACCGACCATCCAGAGACAGGGACTGGCCGGGGAAAGAATTATTGTAGAATTACCAGGCGTTGAAAATCCCGAAAGAGTTAAAAACATCATCAGAACAACGGCTTTACTTGAATTCAAGCTGGTGAAAGCAGGACCGGCCCCGGATGAAGAGACTCTACTGAAAGAGTTTGATGGAAAGGTACCGGAAGATGCCGAGGTGGTCAGAGGTGATCCTAAAAGAACGCAGGGTGGCTTTTACCTGGTAAGCAAGGTGGCCGCCATAACCGGAAAGGACCTGAGAACGGCCCGCCGCTCCGTGGATGAATGGAATAATCCGGCAGTGGCTTTTACCCTCAATCCTGATGGAGCTCGCCGCTTTGAAAAGGTCACCAGTGAAAATATTGGTAAGCCTCTGGCTATTATCCTTGATGGCCGGGTTCAATCAGCCCCGACCATTCAGGATCGTATCTCCGATAGCGGCATCATTCACGGCCGTTTTACGATCGAGGAAGCGGAAGATTTAGCCCTGGTTCTTCGAGCCGGTGCCCTGCCGGCCTCAATTAAATATCTGGAAGAAAGAACCGTTGGCCCGGCTCTGGGACTGGATTCCATTCGCAAGGGTCTGAGGGCTGGCATTGCTGCCTTAATAGCTATAATGGGTTTTATGATTTTCTATTATCGGCTTTCTGGAATTATTGCTGTCATTGCCCTCATTTTAAATATGATAATTATTTTTGGTGGTCTGGCTTATTTCCGGGCCACCCTGACGCTACCGGGAATAGCTGGAATTATTCTGACGATTGGTATGGCCGTCGATGCCAACATTCTGATTTTTGAAAGGATCAGAGAGGAGCTGGCTGCCGGCAAAGGTGTGGTCAATTCGGTGACCGCTGGCTTCTCCCGCGCCTTCGGGACGATTCTCGACTCCAACCTGACGACAGTAATCGCCGCTATTTTTCTTTTTCAGTTCGGCACCGGCCCGGTAAAAGGATTTGCCGTCACTTTGATCATCGGCATTCTGGCCAGTATGTTTACAGCCGTCTTTGTCTCGAGGCTAATTTTTGATTTCATTCTTTCCAGGAAAAGAAGACCGGAAACGTTGAGTATTTAAAAATGATTACTCTTTTCAAGCAACCCAAAATTAAATTCCTCAAATACAAATATTTTGCTTTTGCTCTATCAGGAACAATTATTCTGGCCGGTCTTCTCAATATGACTGTAGGCAAGGGACTTAAGTTTGGCATAGATTTCACCGGCGGCACCTTTATCCGAATTAAGTTTCGGGAACCCATTAAAACCGAGGAAATCAGGGCTAAATTAAGTCCAAAGGGCTTGGGAGATAGCATTATTCAGGAGATTGAAAAAGGGCAGAGAGAATATCAAATCAGAACAGCTGGCCTGATTAAACGAGGCGAAAAGCCAGGCGAAGAAATCGAAACTCATGTGATCATCGGTAATATGGTCGTCGAAGCCCTGCAGAAGCCAGAGGATTTAGCCCAGCTCGAAAAGGGTCTCAAGGATCTCAACAGAGTTGACCATAAAGAATTGGTAAATCTATTAGCCCAGGGCTTTCCGGAAGAAGCTGAAGAAATTGCCCGAAAAATTATTGAATTGAGAGATAAGAAAGGAATAATTGAAAGCTTTGACGATTTGAGGGGTCTTGGCCTAAAGGAGGAAACAATCAGGTTTCTTCAGGAAAAATCCTTTCTTGGATCCCTGTGTGTTCTAAGCCGCGAGACAGTTGGCCCCCAGGCGGGAAAAGAACTGAGAAAAAAGGCGATTTTAGCCACGGTCTGGGCTCTTCTCGGCATGTTGATTTATATAGCTTTCCGCTTTAAGGTTGCCTATGGCGTAGCTGGTGTTCTGCCCCTGGTTCATGATGTCCTTGTGACTCTCAGTATTTATTCCTTTACCAATAGAGAAATTAATTTACCCATTATTGCGGCCATTCTTACCCTGGTCGGGTATTCGATTAATGACACCATTGTGATTTTCGATCGGGTAAGAGAAAATCTTAAAATTCTAAGAAAATTGCCCCTGGAAGAGCTGATGAATGTGAGCATCAACCAGACTCTCAGCCGGACAGTGCTGACGGCTGGCACCACCTTTCTGGCTGTCTTATTTCTTTTCCTTTTTGGCGGAAAAGTAATTAATGATTTTGCCTTCACCCTCCTTGTTGGCCTGATTGTTGGAACTTATTCCTCGATTTACCAGTCCTGTCCCATTGTTCTTTACTGGCAGAAAATCTTCGCGCCAAAAAAGAGATTAAAATGATTTTTTATAGACTTGTAAAAAATATTTTTTAATCTATACTTAATTTGAATGTTAGTGCTTAACTCTAAGTAAAGAGGTTTAGCATGGCTGAGAAAAACCAGATTCCTCGCCTTTTTAAAGATTCCTTCTATCAGGGAGAAAAGGCGGTCGGTCGGAAGGCTCTGGCTTTACCCATTGCCCTCATTATTCACGCTGTTCTCATTCTGGCGTTAATTGTTATTCCCCTGTTATCTACAGGAACTTTGCCGAAAGTAGAGGTTTATAGTGCCTTCTTGGCCCCACCGCCACCACCTCCTCCCCCACCACCTCCTCCAGCCAAGAAAAGGTCTTCTGAAGCCAAAACCCGGATTAAGCCCGTTCAGACTCAGACCCAGATACAACCCGGAAAACTTATTGCTCCTGTAGAAATTCCTCAGGAAATCGCAGAAGAACAGCTTTCTGATTTCGGGGTTGAAGGCGGTGTTGAAGGCGGAGTGGAAGGCGGAGTGGTTGGCGGAGTTCTTGGCGGTGTCGTGGGCGGTGTTCTCGGCGGGGTGGTAGGAGAAGTTGAGGCACCGGTGAGAGCTATCGGTGAAATTAAACCGCCCAAACTTATCCACCGGGTTGAACCGGTTTATCCTGAAATTGCCCGCCAGGCCCGGGTGGAAGGCATTGTTATCCTGGAGTGCACAACCGATATTTATGGCCGGGTGCGCGAGGTTAAAGTTTTGCGTTCCGTGCCTCTCCTTGACCAGGCAGCCATTGACGCAGTTCGACAATGGGTTTATGAGCCCATGATTATTAATGGCCGGCCGAGGGGGGTTATCTTCACGGTTACTGTAAGATTTCAGCTGAAATAAAAAATAGACTTTTCCAAGATTAAAAAGGAGGTACCTAAATGCAAATGCAATTCGGTTTGATCGAGATGTGGCAGGCCATGGGTCCTGTGGCCAAAACGGTAGCCATTATTCTCATCCTGCTCTCAGTTGTTTCCCTTTATCTGCTCATTGAAAGAAACTTAACTTTCTCTCGAGCTCGTAACAAATCCAAGCAAGTGGCGCCTAAACTGGCTGAACTTCTCAAGAATGGTCAGCTCAAGGAAGCTCTGGCTCTGGCCAGCAAGAAGGAAAATCGGGGCAGCCATTTAGCCAGGGTAACAGCTGGGGGTATCCAGGAATTCCTTGAAGGAAGCGAAGCCAACCTGAGTCTCGAAGAGAGAATCGAATCGGCTCAGCGAGGCTGCGAACGGGCAGCGGCTATCTTCTCTCAGGAATTAAAGAGAGGTATGAGCGTTCTGGCCACAATTGCCACCTCGGCTCCATTTATTGGTCTTTTCGGGACAATCTTCGGCATCATTAACGCTTTCCGCGGCATGGCTCTGACCGGTTCTGGCGGTATTGGAGCTGTGGCGGCCGGTATTGCTGAAGCTCTCGTGACCACAGCTTTCGGGATTGCCGTGGCTGTTATTGCCCTCTGGTTCTATAACCTGCTTAATGCTCGAATTGAAGTTTATGAAGCCGAGATGAGCAACACCGCCTCGCAAATTGTTGACTTCTTCGTCCGTCAAGAGAAGAAATAGTTCAGAGAATTAAAAAGGCTGGTTTTTTGAATCAGCCTAATAAAAGGCAGGAGCAGAGAAAATGGGTGTTTCAATAGCGGGAAAAGAAGAAAAATATCGATCAGAACCCAATGTCGTCCCTCTCTGCGATGTTCTTCTGGTTCTGCTCATCATCTTTATGATTGTGACTCCCCTTGTTCAGAAAGGTGTTGATGTCAAGTTGCCTTCGGCCCTCAATACCATTAATATGCCCGATAATCCTGAAGTCGTTCTGGCCATAAAAAAAGATGGCACCATGTACGTCAACCAGGAAAAAGCGACAGTTGAGAATCTTCAGACCCTGCTCGAAGAAGCCTTTTTAAATGCTAAGGAGAAAAAGCTTTATCTCAGAGCCGACCAGGATCTGGAATATGGCAAAATAGTCGACCTTATCGACATCATCAAGGATGCTGGGATAGAGGTTGTCGGTATCATTGCCGAAAAGAAAACGATCAAAGCTGATTGATATTTAACTGTCTAATCAATCGCCGGAGGGGCGAAAAGATGAAGAGCATCTTTTTTCCCCTCCGGCTTTTTCTTTATTATCTTCTCCCAGACTTCCGCATCTTCCATACAAAGATAAACCGGAATGGCCTCACCCCCATAGGCGCGGAGCATTTCATAAATCCGGGAATAAATTTTGAGCCTTAAAGGCTTAAAATATCTGAATTTACCATCCCGGCCAGGGACCATTTCCTGGGCAAAAATGGCTCTGTTTCGAAAGCGGGCAAAAATGATTTTTTTAAAATCAGCCGGATAACGAAGACAGCCCAAGCTAATCCAGCGAATCAATCTCGCCGGAATCTGCTGCAGCAGCTCCCTGATGACCTGCTCATACTCCTGCTCCCATTTCTCAAAATAGACCAGCGGATCAAAATGAAAGCCAAGATGATAACCCTGCTGCGCCAGCAGGCTGGCAGCCCTGATTCTTTTACTCACTGAAGGGACTCCCCTTTCTTCTTCTCTCGCGATGGACTCAGCATTGAGAGACCAGGCAAAAACAATCCGGGAGGAAGGAGGCCAGTTAAGCCAGGGCTCAATCTGGATGGATTTTGTTTTTAACTCTAAAATGGCCTTAGAACTTCGATAAAAAAGCTGGGAGAGTCGCTGAGCCTGATCTGTGAGAGTCTCCAGGGCCAGGGAATCAGACAATTCACCCGTGCCTATCCTTAAGCCGGGCGGGATGGAACCCTTAAATAAAGGCTGAAGCGATTTTTCGAGCTGTTCTTCATTAACAAAAAGGGTAATCCAGGGATCAGCCAGATAGGCCTGGAGAATGCAATAGGAACAATCAAAGGGACAACCTAGAACAGAATTAATAATTAAATAGCCACACCTGATAACACCGGGGCTACAGGGACAGGGCTTAACGAATTTCCCCTTTTGAACCGTCAGATAAAGAATTCTTTTCCCCTCGCCTATAGGATCAGAAGATGAAGCCAGTTCTTCTTTGATAACCCGGGGATCATCAATAATTTCATAAGGAGCCTGAGTTCGGGCCATAATCCTGGCTGTAAGCGGGTAAGGAAGGGCTTCACGTTGAATAAAAATCCGGCGGAACAAAAAATTTTTCATTCTTCCAGGGAACGGCGAAAAAGTCGCTGGAAACCGGGCTTCTGGGCTATTGCCTTTAGTTCATCGAGCCGGGCAAGAAATTGGGATAGATTCCTGAAAGAGAAAGATATTTCGAACTCAGGACTTTCGAAGGTGGGGTCATAGAGGAGCTTAACTTCCTTAGGCCAGGCCAGTTCTTTCAGCGTCTTTTTAATTTCAGCTTCCCAGGAGGTAAGCAGTGGATAGCGCCTCTTTTTGAGCCAGTCTGATAGAGCCTCCCCCCTGGAGCGAAAAGAAAGCTCATTTCTTTCCAGGATAGATTTGATTTCCTGAAGCTCCAGCAGATTATCAATCGCTCGACCCTCTCTTAAAGAAATTTCATATAGATTTTCAATAATCTCTCGGCGACGGCTATAGGTTACAGCCTGAAGAAAAGGCATAAGCTTTTCCTGAGCTAGGGTGGAGAAAGAAAGAAAAAGTTCCAGAGCTTCCAGGGAAATTTCAGCCCCGTGCAGAAATCTCTTCAGTTTTTCCTGGCCCTGACCAGCCACTTTAATTAGAAGAAGGAAATATTCTTTTTTCAGGGGGAGGGCGAAGCGAGAAAAATAATCAGCCATTATTCTTTCTGGTGAAAGCCCGAAAAGATTAAGCTTATAAATGGCTTCAGCCTTTTCAGCCAGACTCAAGGGCCGGGTGGTGAGATTTTCTTCTATAGCTTTTATGAGAAGGTCAAGGTCACTCATCTCTTCAGGAACCAAAAGGACGGGAATTGTTGTCAGGGATAGGTCCCTGCAGGCCAGAACCCGTCGCCAGCCAGAAATTAAAATTAAAGCTTCTTTTTCTGGCTTAACTAAGGGCGGAACAAGAAGGCCAACCCTCCCTATGGAAACTTTAAGGCTTTCGAATTCCACTAAAGGCGAAAGACAAAATTTTTTCTCTTCGAGATTTATTTCCTGCAAACTGACCCGCTGAAATTTCATCCTTTCCATTTTAAAAAGAGACCCGGTTTTTAGCAATCCAACCCCGCCTTTTCTTTCCTGCCGGTTTTTGTTATTCTGACTTTTCTTATCATGAAAAATCAGGAAAAAGGTATCGTCAGGCCCAGGCCACTTCCGAAGTTCAACCGACCTCTTGTTCTTCATCTTCCCTTTCTTCCGGCTAACTGTGAGCTTTTAACCGAGATTCAGTCAAAAGCCGTGGCCACAAAATCCATTGAAGGCTGTTCCCTTTATCTTTTATCACATAGCGTTCTTATTCATGGGGCCATAGGAGCGCCCCTGGCTGTTATGGCCTACGAGAGGCTCATTGCTTCTGGTTCGCAGGAAATTATCCTCCTGGGTCTCGCCGGTTCCCTTTCTCCTGACCTTAAAATCGGCCAGGCTATTCTGGTGGAAAAAGCCATAGCTGATGAAGGCACATCTCGTCACTACTTCCCGGGAAAACTGGCTTTTCATTCCTCGCCTGACCTGAATGACAGGATAAAGAGGAAGTTAACGGAGAATGGCCTGGCTTTCAGCCCGGCAACTGCGGTCACAACTGATGCCCCCTATCGCGAGACAAAGGCCTGGCTTCTCCGCTTTAGAAAGAAGGGGGCTCAAGCTGTCGATATGGAGACTTCGGCCCTTTTTGCTGTCGCCTCCTTCTACAGGATAAAGGCCTCGGCTCTTTTAATTATAAGCGATGAACTTTATTCTGGACACTGGCGATCGGGCTTTTCGAGCTCGCTTCTCGCCAGGAAATGCCGCGATTATTTCTCCCCCTTTATCTTTACAACCTGAATTTTTTAACTCTTAAGCTTGAATGATAACCAATTAAGGTTTAATAGCCTAAAAATCATGATCAGGAGTGGAGGAGCAAAGCGCATTTAAGACAAAAAAAGAAATGAGGTAAAAGAAGTGAAAAAGATGAGATAAGAAAAAATGAAGAAAGGAGAGAGAGAAAGAGAAAGAGAAAGAGAAAGAAAAAGAAAAAGAAAAAGAAAAAAACAAAGAAAGACATGAAGCAAGATAGACGAAATAAAATAAAGTTAAAATCAAAACAAGACATTGAAATAAAATTGAAACAAGATAAAAATCGAAGAAATAAAAAATAAGGAGTAAACAATGTCCAGACCAAAGGTTTTGGTTACCCAGCGCTTTTTTCCTGAAGCTCTGGATCTACTCAGGCAATTTGCTGAGGTTGAGGGAGGGGTGGCCGAAACCCCTCTGCCACGAGAGGAGCTACTGGCAGCCATTGGTGACAAGGATGGCCTTCTCACCCTGCTGGTTAATCGCATTGACCGGGAAATAATTGATCGGGCCCGAAAATTAAAGATAATCGCCAATTGCGCCGTTGGCTATGATAATATCGATGTCGCCTATTGCCGGGAAAAAGGAATTCTGGTTACCAATACTCCTGGAGTTTTAACCGAAGCCACTGCTGATCTAACCTGGGCTCTCATTCTGGCAGTAGCTCGAAGGATTCCCCAAGCTGATCGCTTCACCCGGGAAGGCCGCTTCCGAGGTTGGGCCCTTGACCTCTTTCTTGGCCAGGAAATCTCCGGTCAAAAACTGGGGATAATCGGTCTGGGCCGGATTGGTAAAGCCGTGGCCCGAAGGGCCGTGGGCTTTGGCCTCCAGATCTTCTATTATGACCCCAACCGGCTGAGCGAAGAAGAAGAGAAAGAACTTCAGGTGACCTACCTGCCTCTTGACGACCTTCTGCAAACAGCCGATATCATCACCCTTCATGCCTCCCTTAATCCTTCCACCTATCATCTGATTAACCGGGAAAAACTGGCTCTCATGAAAAAAACAGCGATTCTCATCAATGTGGCCCGGGGCCCCATCGTGGATGAGGCGGCCCTGGCTGAAGCCTTAAAAAATGGCCAGATCTGGGGCGCCGGCCTCGATGTCTATGAGCGAGAGCCCGAGATAGAAAAAGCTCTTCTTTCTCTGGATAATGTTGTCCTTTTGCCCCACATCGGAAGTGCCACCAGAAAAACCAGGTTAGACATGGCCATGACCGCTGTCAGGAATTTAATTCAAGGACTTTCAGGGCAGAGGCCCGATAACCTGGTCTGGTAATCGAACCAAAAAACTTCTCTTCAAACCAAAAAATAAGGAGAATAAAGAAATCATCAAAGTCTGTACTCTGTCTAACACCAAAGGCTCGACACTTCCAGGAAATTATCAAAAAAACATCAAATAAATTATCAAGGAATATTTTTATAGAATTGGACTTTCAAGCGAAGACAGACCAGAATTTTTTTCCCCTCTAAGCCTGAAAAATCACTGTACTTTTGACGTAAGAAACGAAAATATATAGTTTTAGTCCATAGCCATTCCAGCAAAGTTTTCAGCATGAATTAATCGGCTGGAATTTTCTTCTTAAGCCTTAAATTGAGGCTTCCTGGCCGGTAACCTTCAAGGTCTAAAGTAATATAATTATAGCCCAGCGATTTAAGCTGCCGAATCAGACGTTTTCTTAAAGCCGGCTCAATGATCAAAGGCATTTCTTCCGGTTCAATTTCCAGGCGCACCAGGTCATCACTTTCATGACGCACTCTGACCTGTTTGAAACCGGCCCGAAGAAGAAAATTTTCGGCTCGGGCTATTCTGGCCAGCCTTTCCGGCTTTATTTCTGTAAAATAAGGAAGGCGGGAGGCCAGGCAGGCCAGCGAGGGTTTATCCCAGGTAGGCAGGCCAAGCCAGCGAGAAAGAAGCCTAATTTCTTCCTTTTTCAATCTGACTTCCGCCAGAGGAGAGATTATACCCAGCTCCCTGGCTGCCCTGGCTCCAGGCCGATAATCCCGGCGGTCATCATAATTGGCGCCATCAAGAACAAAGGGAAGTTTTTCCCGGGCGGCAATTTTTTTTAAGCTGGAAAAAAGTTCCTGCTTGCAGTGATAGCAGCGGTCGGGAGGATTGGCCAGAAAAGATGGATTAGCCATCTCTTTTGTTTTAATCCGACAAACCCGTACGCCCATTTCCTTCGCCAGCTTTATCGCCTGGCGAACCTCTCTTTCCGGATAGGTCAGGGAGCTGGCCACGACAGCCAGAACCTTATCTTTCAGAACCTCATGAGCCACCCGCAAAAGAAAGGTGCTATCAACTCCGCCCGAATAGGCAATCACGGCTCCGCCCAGGGAAGCCAGCCTCTGTTTCAGGCGCTCATATTTATTCAGAATTTTTGGAGAAAGAGAAACCTCTTGTTGAGCCAATTTTTCGCTCTCGCTGTTTTTTTTAGCAGGGCTCTGACTCACTTTATTTTTCTTCCCTCTTCCCGACATCCGATTTTTCCTTCTTGGCCTCTCCCTTCAAGGAAGAGCCTCTGGCCTTACTTCGGACCATCCGGTGAACTTCTTCCAGGAAAACAGGGATAATTTCTTTTTCCTTGACCTTAAGAAGAATCCTTCCTTTTTTAAATATCACCGCCTGACCTCGACCACAGGCGAGACCAATATCAGCTTCTCTGGCTTCACCTGGTCCATTCACCATGCAGCCCATCAGGGCAACAGTTAAAGGGAAATCAAGAGAAGAAAGCTCCTTTTCCATCTTCTCAACTATGGGCAGCAAATCAACCTCAAGGCGACCGCAGGTCGGACAGGAAATGAGATCAATGCCTTTTCTTTTGAGACCAAGACTCGAAAGAATAAGATAGGCCACCCTAACTTCTTCTTCAGGCGGCGCTGTCAGCGAAACCCGGATGGTGTCGGCCAGACCCTCATAAATTAACAGGCCGCAGCCGACAGCCGATTTAATTGCCCCCCTCAAAAGCGGCCCGGCCTCAGTAATGCCCACATGAAAGGGATAATCAACCTTTTCGGCCATCTTCCGGTAGGCTTCAACTGTGGTCAGAACATCTGAAGCCTTCAGCGAAATCTTAATGAGGTCAAATCCCAGGTCTTCGAAAAAATGAACCCAGTTAAGGGCGCTTTCCACCAGAGCGTCGGCTGTAGCCCGTCCGTATTTTTGCCGAATCGATTTTTCTAATGAACCGGCATTCAGGCCAATCCTTATGGGAATTTCCCTCTGCTTTGCTTCCTTAATGATTGTTCTGACCTTTTCCTGGCTACCAATAGTTCCTGGATTGATTCTCAAGCCCTCAACTCCAGCCTCCATGGCATCGAGAGCCAGACGATAATCAAAATGGATGTCAGCAATTATGGGGAGTGGCGATTCCTGATGAATCTTCTTTAAGGCCAGAGCCGCCTGCCTGTCAGGAAGGGCTATCCGGACTATTTCGCAGCCAGCCTCGGCCAGACTCTGAATCTGCCTGATCGTGGAGGCTACATCGCGGGTATCGGTTTTTGTCATGGACTGAACAACAATAGGAGCGCCGCCCCCGACTATGACCTGACCGATTTTTATAGGCCTTGATGGCCGACGGCGTAAAGAAAAGCTCTGTTCTTTTACCATGGAATAAGACTTTTCCAGCCCTGAGGCATTCTTTTGACAATATCATTGAGGATAATAAATATCACCAGGGCAATAAAAATAACAAAGCCAATCTGCATCCAGATCTGCCGCAAGCGAGGGCTCAAATCCCGTCTTATTATTCCTTCAATCAGCAGTACAAAAATCTGGCCGCCATCAAAAACAGGAATGGGAAAGAGATTGATTATGCCCAGCTGCAGGCTGATGAGAGCTATCCAGTTGAGCAGGGCCAGGAAGCCAAGTCTCATGGCAGCATAGGAAAAATTGGCAATTTCAAGAGGACCGCCAAGCTGTCGGGTCGATGCCTCTCCGGTAAAAAGGTCGGCAATAAAATGAATGACCAGAAAAGCATTTTTAACATTTTCCCTGAGACTGCGGCTAACAGCCTGGAAAAAGCCATATTTTTTGACCACCGATTTTGGTTCCTGGAGAATTCCAATTTTCCCCACTTCGCCTTCTCTTCTTGGAGTTATCTTTAAATTGAGCCTTTCCTCCCCCCGCTGGACAAGAAAATCGAGCTCCTTTTCCGGATTGGCCTCAATAACCTTAACAAATTCAAAGAAATAAACTGGCTGGCCATTGACGGCCAGGATAACATCGCCTGGCTTCAAACCTCCTTTTTCAGCGGGCGAATTGGGCGTCACCATCCTGATCTGGGTTAAAGAACGAGCCATAAAACCGGCATAGCCCAGGCCATAGCGAGTTCTTTCTTCAGTTTTCAGAGCCAGGGTCAGTTTTTTCCCTTCCCTTTCCACTTCAAGAAAAAGTAACCGGCCAGGCTTTGAACTGATGGCGATTTCCACATCCGTCCAGGTTTTAACCTGACGGCCGCTGATGGTTAAGATAAGGTCACCAACCTTTAAACCAGCCTTTTCAGCCGGGGAACCTGCCTCTATCCAGCCCACGACAGGCGGTTCGTCCAGGTATTCGGGTGAATTAACTCCAGCCATATTAATGGCTGTCACCAGAACAAAGGCCAGCAGGAGATTCATAATTGAACCCATGGCCAGAATGAGAATGCGCTGCCATCTCTTTTTGGCCATAAAATCCTCAGGAGAAATATTTTCCCGGCGTTCAAACATTCCTTCTCCCAGCAAACGAACATAGCCACCCATCGGGATTAAGCTCACCCGATAATCAGTTCCTCTCCGCTTAAAGCCAAAAAGGCGACGGCCATAGCCAAAGGAAAATACCTCTACCCTGACTCCAGTCAGCTTGGCCATGAAAAAGTGGCCAAATTCATGAATGAAAACTAGAACGGCAAAGACAATGGTAAAAGCCAGGATAGTTTCCAGAATGATGAGCATGTTATTGCCTCAAATTAATTAATTTTTTTGCCTTTTCCCTTGATTCACGGTCAACCGCCATAATTTCTTCTAAATTATCTACTGGCTGGAAAAGGTGAGCTTCAACCACCGCTTTAACTATCTCCGCTATTTCAGGAAAGGAAATCTTTCCCTGAATAAAGGCATCAACGGCCACTTCATTGGCTGCATTCAGGGCCACGGGCAAACTGCCTCCTTTTTCCAGAGCCTCCCGGGCCAGCCGCACAAGGGGAAAGCGTTCCTCCTCCACCTCAAAGAACTCGAGCTTCCTGACTTCGCTCAGATCTAGGGGAGGTAGAAGCCTCTCGCCCCGTTTAGGATAGCAAAGAGCGAACTGAATAGGAAGTCTCATATCGGTGACACTGAGCTGGGCCAGAAAAGAACCATCAATCAACTCGACCAGAGAATGGACAATGCTCTGAGGATGAATAAGAATAGAAAGCTGCTGGGGTTTTAAATCAAAAAGCCATTTAGCCTCAATAAGTTCCAAACCTTTATTCATCAGGGTAGCGCTATCAATGGTTATTTTTTTCCCCATTTTCCAGCGGGGATGGGCCAGGGCTTCCTCAACGCTTTTAGACGCCAGCTCCTCCAGCGGCGTGCGGAAAAAGGGTCCCCCAGAAGCTGTCAGAATGACCCGCGCCACATTTTCCTTCTCTTCCTGGCGCAGACATTGAAAAACGCCGCAATGCTCAGAATCAACCGGGATAATCTCAGTGGCCCTGCGTCTAGCCTCCTCCATAATGAGGCTTCCAGCTACAACAAGCGCCTCTTTATTGGCCAAGGCCACCCTTTTCGCTCGCCTGACAGCGGCTAAAGTCGGCTTAAGACTTTCAATTCCGGTTATGGCGGCAACCACAATATCCGCCTCAAGCTCCTCCACCAGTCTGGTGGCGGCTTCAGGGCCAGATAAAAATTTAACTCCAAGACGCGAAAACTCCGGAGAGAAGGCAGAGCCTATTTCTTCTCGATAAAGGGAGACAAGCTTCGGTTTAAACAGAACGGCCTGATCTAAAAGAAGGGAGGCATTGGAGCCTGCTGCCAGGCCAACAACTTCAAACTGGTGGAAAAGCCCGGAGATGACTTCAAGAGTCATCCGCCCGATCGAGCCGGTGGAACCAAGGATAATTACTCTTTTCTTTTCGCCTGAACTCATGATGGGAAAAATCGGAGAAGATAATAAAAAACGGGTGTGGCCAAAAGGAGACTATCAATGCGGTCAAGAAAGCCACCATGACCGGGAAGAAGATGGGAAGAATCCTTTACGCCGGCCGCCCGTTTAAAAAGGGATTCGAAGGGGTCAGCGACCTGGGCCACGGCGTGAGTAATCAGACCGAGACTAAGGCTCATCCCTGAGGGGAGATCGGGCCACAAGACCAGGCGAGCCAGAAAAGCTCCGGCCACTGCCCAGATAAGACCGGCGATGGCTCCCTCAACTGTCTTTCTGGGGCTGGCTAAGGGCACAAGCCGGTGGCGCCCAAATTTATGACCGATAAGATAGGCCCCGGTATCACCCAGGAAAATGATGGCAAAAAGGAAATAAATGGCTCGGGGCCCGTGTTCCAGACGCAACCAGTAAAAGAAATTGAGGGGGAAACTGATATAAAGTGGCGCAAAAAAAGTCAGCGACACGGAAGGCGGAAATAATACTACTTTTTCTATAGAATTAGTATAAATTAAAAAATAAATACTGGCAATTAGAAGGATAAGGACGAGGGACAGAGAAAGAGGTAACCTTTCTGGAAAGAAAAAAGAAAAACTGAGGATCAGGGCGGACAAAAGGCCTGGAAGGAAGCGAGGTTGCCAGTTTTTTCTTTGGGCCAGCCCGTAAAATTCAATTATTGCGGCAAGAATAATCAATTGAAGGAAAGCAAAGAAAACAGGCGAGCTAGCCCATTGCACAATTGTCAGAATGATGGCCAGCAGGATGATGGCGGTTATGGTTCTCGTTTTAAAATTCATCCTTTATCCTGATATCGTTGATTCTTACTCGCAGCCAGCGTCACTCAGGAAGAAGATTCAGGAATAGCTCCAAACCTCCTTTCTCTTTTTTGATAATCAACAAGGGCCTGAAGTAAATGGCGACGGTTAAAATCGGGCCAGAAATCAGGTGTAATCCAGATCTCAGCATAGGCAATTTGCCAGAGTAAAAAATTAGAAATTCTGAGTTCCCCACTTGTTCGGATAAGCAAATCCGGGTCAGGCATATCTGCCGTGTAAAGATATTGTGAAAAGGAAGTTTCGTCTATTTCCTCTGGTTTCAACCTGTTTTCCCTTAAAATTCTTTTGACCGCATCCACAATTTCTGTCCGACCTCCATAATTGAGCGCCAGGACAACCTGCAGGGAATCAAACTCCCTGGTTAAAGCTTCCACCCTTTCCAGTTCCAGACGAACCTTTTCCGGAATGCCTTCCCTTTGACCGATCACCCTCAGCCTGATTTTATTTTTAATCAACTCTTTATCTTCTTTTCTCAGATAATCATAAAGAAGTTCCCAGAGCATGGTCACTTCTGAGGCTGGCCGGCGCCAGTTTTCCCTGGAAAAAGCATAAAGAGTCAGATACTTTATGCCGAGGCGAGCACAAGTTTCGACCGCCTCTTTAACCGCCTTAGAGCCAGCCTTATGACCTTCAATCCGGGGAAGATTCCTTCTCTCAGCCCAGCGGCCATTGCCATCCATAATGATGGCAATATGCAGGGGTAAACGGGAAAGGTCAAGCTGCTTAAGGAGTGCCTCCTCCTCGCTCCCGGGCTGAATAAAGTCCTTAAATCTCTCAATCATAATCGTCATTATAGGCAGGCAGCCAGCCTGTTGTCAAAAGACCGAATTGCCTCACCTAATACTTAAACGAAATTGATTCGTTGCCTCACGAGAGAATCTATACGAAATATAAGGCCATCAGGCTGATTGAGCCCTCAGGTATCAGGAAGACAACAGCCTCAGAACAGCAAACTGAGCCAGGCAGGGGCTTGAATTATAAACAAAAATTGAGCCAGTTGTTTTAAAACTCAGATTTTTCCTGTTTGACCAAGATATTTTTTCAGGATATCTCTAATTTCAGGGCTAAAAATAAGCATAAAACAAGAATAAAAATTAAAAATTAGTGGCTCATTTATCATTAGCGTTTTTTCTGGCTGAGCCATTCTTTCCCGAAATTCTTCCCTTAATCTGGCCCTATCTTTAAATCCTCCTCGTTTTCCGCTTAAAAGGACTCGCCCTTTCTGTTATAATAAAGGCTCATGTGTCTTGGAATTCCAGCCAAAATTGTGGCCATCGAAGATGGTAACCTGGGGAAAGCCGATTATCTCGGCACCAGGGTCAAAGTCAATTTAAGCCTCCTGGATGAGGTGAAAGTGGGTGACTTGGTCATTATCCATGCCGGTTTTGCCATAAGCCGCCTGGATGAAGCCGAGGCTCAGGAAACCCTCAGCCTGCTCCGCGAAATAGCCGCAGCGAGTAAAGACGAATCTTCATCTTAAACCATGGAAGAATACAGGCAGGAAGAAATAGCTTCTGCTCTGATCAGATTGATCAGGAAGAAAAGGGAAGCGCTGGGCCGTCCTGTGCGTCTCATGGAGGTCTGCGGAACCCATACCATGACTGTTTATCGCTATGGCCTTAAGCCTCTCCTCGAAGAAGCCGGAGTGGATCTGCTGGCCGGGCCCGGCTGCCCTGTCTGCATAACTCCCGACGATTATCATGAAATAATCATTGATTTATTGACCAGAAGGCCAAAAACCATTGTGGCTACCTTTGGCGATATGACTCGAGTGCCCACAGCTAAAGGTTCTCTGCAGACAGCTGTCCCGGCTCCTTCCTCCCGATTGAAAATCATTTATTCTCCAGCTGAGGCTCTGGATCTGGCTCAGGAAAATCCTGACTGTGAAGTCATTTTTTTTGGAGCTGGCTTTGAAACCACCATTCCCTCCATTGCCTTTACCGTCAAGGAAGCCAGGGCCAGAGGCCTCAAGAATTTTTCCCTGCTGGCTGCCTGCTGGCTGATTCCACCTCCCCTGAGAGCCATCCTGGAATCAGGTGAGGTGGCCATTGATGGCTTCCTTTATCCCGGCCATGTCAGTACCATCATTGGCTCTCAGCCTTATCGCTTTATCGCTGAAGAATTTAAAATTCCAGGAGCCATAACCGGCTTTGAACCCAACGATATCCTGCTCGGCATCAATTCAGTTCTTGACCAGATGCTGGCTGCCAGACCCGAGGTGGCCATTGAATATCGAAGAGTAGTTTCAGCCAGGGGCAATCCCAGGGCCTTAGCCCTTATGGCGGAAGTTTTTGAAGTCAAGGATGCCTTCTGGCGCGGCCTGGGTTTAATCCCCCAAAGTGGGCTTGGCCTTAAAAAAGAATATCATGAATTTGATACGCTGAAACGTTTCTCTCTGGACTTATCGCCCTCAGAAAAAAGTTTTAACCCTGGCTGCCGCTGCGGTCAGGTTCTCCGGGGTCTCCTCCGTCCTCCAGAATGCCCCCTTTATGGCCGCCTTTGCCGGCCTGAAAGTCCCTACGGTCCATGCATGGTTTCCTATGAAGGTGCCTGTTTAATCCATTTTAAGTACGGCCAGCGATGGAGCTAACCAAGAAAAAATTAATCAGTCTTGAGCTCGGCAGCGGTGGCCAGCTCATGAGGGATTTCATCTCGCGGTACATTGTCCCAAATTTTAATAATAGCATTTTAAGTGAGCTTCTTGATGCCAGCCATCTGCCTGGCGGTCTGGCCTTTACCACCGATAGCTATGTGGTTGATCCCATTTTTTTCCCTGGAGGCGACATTGGCACCCTTTCCGTAAATGGAACGGTGAATGACCTGGTTGTCTCCGGAGCCAGACCGGAATTCATTTCCCTGGCCCTGATTATTGAAGAGGGCCTGGCCTGGGATGACCTGGAAAGAATTCTTGCTTCCATAAGCCGGGCTGCTACGGAAGCCGGGGTAAAGATTGTCACTGGCGATACCAAGGTAGTCCGCCGGGGTCAGGCTGATAAAATTTATATTAACACCTCAGGAGTTGGCCGGATTATTGCCCGACCAAACCTGGAGGCGGTTGCTCCTGGAGATAACCTGATTGTAACCGGGCCCTTGGGCGAGCATAGCCTGGCCATCCTCACTGCCCGGGGTGAATTTGGTTTTGAAGCTTCAGTCAAGAGCGACTGCGCTCCCCTAACCTTTCTTTTGCCTCTCTGGCAGAGGGAAGTAAGATGGATGAGAGATATTACGAGAGGAGGCCTGGCCACAATTCTCTGTGAACTGGCTGAAAAACTTCCCTATTCCATTTTAATTGAAGAAAAGAAAATTCCCCTTTCCCCGCCCGTTCAGGCTGTCTCTGAATTTCTAGGCATTGACCCTCTCTATCTTGCCTGCGAAGGCCGCGCTGCGATTTTAGCTCCAGCCAGCCGGAGTGAGGAAATTCTGGCCTATCTTCAGGCACATCCCCTGGGCCGGGAAGCGGCAATAATCGGCCAGATTGAAGACAGGATTGGCCGGGCCGGTGAGCTTTTGTTGAGAACAAAAACCGGGGGTTTAAGGCTCCTTGAACCCCTGACCACTGAGCTCCTACCCAGAATATGTTAGCCAGATGGCCCTTTGATTTAGAAACAGGCCTGGCCAGGGCTCGATGCTCCGCAGCCTCTATCCTCATCTATCTAGCCTTCTTTTTTTTCTTCCTTTATCCATCCATTGCCTGCCGCCAGGAAAAAGGGGAGGCCAGCTCCATGAAAAAGGGAAGAAGTCAGCCCTACTTCTGTCTCTGGGAAACAGAAATTTCTCCTGTTGTGGCGGAGGAGGGAGAAATCATCTCTCTTAATCTTAAACTGGTCAATGCAGGACGGCGACCCTGGAAATCAAGCGGCCCGGCACCCTGCTTTCTTTCCTACCACCTCCTTGACAATAAAGAAAAGATGCTTCGCCGGGATAATCCTCGTTTTGCTCTTCCCCGGGAGATAAAACCAGGCGAAAAAATAGAAATGAAAGTAACCTTTCCGGCGCCTCTTGTTCCGGGCAAATATTTCCTTGATTTTGACCTTGTCCTTGAAGGCAAGGCCTGGTTTGAAAGCTATGGTTCAAAAACCCTGCGCCTTCCCCTCTTGGTTAAGTCCGTCTCCTTCCCTGAAGATAAAAGAAAACTGGAACTGGAAATGTCTCCCTTCACCCTTTATCAAACGACCTGGCCGGAGATTAACCAGATAGCCAGACTGATCCGTCTCACCCTGCGCCATGGCGAGATTAAATTCAGAGGAAAAACGGGTGAGGTGGCTGGCTTCAGGGCCGGAACCGGTTATCCCCAGATCTGGATCAGGGATGCGGCAACCATTCTTCCTGCTTCCTGCCTTTTTTATCCCGAGCCCTTCCTCGTTTCCTGGCTTGAAGAGATTCTCAGCTATCAGGATAAATCCGGCTCGATTCCTGATTGGATCGAGGCCACGGGAAGAACAGATAAAAATACAACTGAAAGCGACCAGGAAAGTTCAGCCGTTCAGGCTGCTTCTTTCCTCGTCAGACTCATGGGCGAAGAGCGGGGCCGTGAGTGGCTCGGAAAAGAAATTGAGGGGCAAAAAATAATAGAGAGACTGGAAAAAGCCCTGAATTATCTTTTTGACCATCGTTACGACCCCCATTTCAGGCTCATCACTGGAGCTCATACAGCTGACTGGGGTGATGTTGAAGCCCATGAAGGCGACGAGCGAGCTATTTATGCTGACTCCAGCTCCCAGTGGACGGTCGATCTCTATGACCAGAGCATGGCCTATCAGGCCTGTCTTGATCTGGCCTCTCTTCTTCATCTTGTGAGGGAAGAAAAAAAATCAGCCTTCTGGAAACAGAGAGCTAATCAAATTAAAAACCGAACCAATGCTCTTCTCTGGCAGGAAAACAGAGGCTTTTATCGCGTCCACCGGCATGTTACGCCCCTGACCCACGATTTTGATGAAGACGATATCTTTGCTCTGGGTGGCCATACTCTGGCCATTCTCTCTGGCCTGGCTGATCCAGAAAAGGCTGGCCGGATTATTGAGGAAGCCCTCAACCGGCAGCAGCGATTTGGCCTCTCCACGATTAGTGGTTGCTTGCTTCCGCCTTATCCCGCTGGCTTTTTCCGTCATCCCATGATGGACGAACCTTATGAATATCAAAATGGGGGTCAATGGGACTGGTTTGGAGGGCGCTTTGTAGCGGCCATGTATGAATCTGGTTACAGCCAGGAAGCTACACGCTGCCTTTTAGAAATAGTCAGAAAGAATTTGGGGCGGGGCTGCTTTTATGAATGGGATACCAGGGAGGGCTATGGTCAGGGAAGCTTAAATTATGCTGGAAGTGCTGGCGCTCTGGCCATGGCTATCTATCAGGGTTTGCTCGGCTTTAAGGTGAATCGGGAAAGGCCGGAAATTTCGCCGCGGCTCGGGTCAAATGAAGCCAGAGCTCAAATCTATTTTCCTGTAAATGGTCTTTTTTATGCCTACGATTATCAGGTTGAGGCAAGCACCAGGAAAATTAAATTTACTTTTAATAGCAATGATTCAAGGCAGGGTCTAATCCGGCTTCTCTGGCCCTGGGGAAAAAATGACCAGCCTGAAGTAAAACTTGATGGCCAGCCCATTGCCTGTAAAAGACAAATCCTGGGACATGACCTTTATTTGGAAATAAAAACTGACCTTCGCTTCCATCGCCTCGAAATCTCCCCCTAAATGGGGACACAGACATTTTTTTAAAATCATTACGCTATTAAAAACATATCTTTTTCCTGACTTCAGCGAGACAAAATGACGTTAGCCACATTTTTCCATCTAAATGGAAATAAATCCCCCACTTTTTGAAAAATGGAGGAATACTGAAAAATGGGGGAATAAATACTCATTCGCCGATTTTTATTTTTATATTTCAATATCTTTCTGGCGCCATAACTGGGTCGCTTGGGGCTGGGTAGGCTTTCCCTCGTACCTACTCTTTCAAGCACGTTGCCGCAAGGGGCATGGACCTTAAAATCCACATTCCAGTCTTTTAAAAAACAGGGGACAAAATATTTATTCGCCATTTGGAAAAATGTGGATGCTCTGCTCATTTCTCAATTTTTATTTATCTTTGACCCAAAGTTACGTGATGGCATTTAAAACCCACCTATTTTCTACTTTGAAAAAGTTCAATTTTAGCATCTTATCCCGATGCAGATATTTAACTCCGGGACAAACCAATTTAAAAATTAGCGTAGACTGAAAGATTTAACAGGATTAAAGGCTTGTTATCAGAGCTTTGTGGCCAGATACTGTCTCAGAGAATCCCGCCAGTTCGGGAAATGATAATTAAAGGCAATTCTGGTCCAGCTGAGGTCAAGGACAGAATTTTTTGGTCGCCGGGCTGGGCGGGGAAATTCATCACTGCTTACCGGAACAACCTTAGCGCGAAGACCGGCCAGATTAACGATTTCCCGGGCAAACTCAAACCAGCTTATTCCCCCCTGAGTTTCATCAGTGACATGGTAAAGGCCATATTTTTCGGTTCCAAGAATAAAATTAATAAAGCGGGCCAGATTGGCTGACCAGGTGGGCGAGCCTCTCTGATCGCTGACCACCCTTATTTCCTCTTCCTTCCTGGCCTTGCTCAGAATGGTGTCGACAAAATTTGCTCCGCCTCGCCCGTAAAGCCAGCTTGTTCGCAGCAAAAAATACTGAGAACATATTGTCAACAGACATGCCTCACCCAGCCATTTGGACCACCCGTAGGTGTTAATGGGTTCGGGTAAATCAAAGGGAGTGTAGGGACTATCTTTTTCCCCATTGAAAACATAATCTGTACTTAAGTGGCAGAGACAGATTTTATGGAAGGAGCAGGCCAGAGCTAAATTCTGAACCCCCAGCCAGTTAACAGCGAAGGCCTTTTCCCTTTCTTCCTCGGCTCTATCTACCTGAGTATAGGCGGCGCAATTGATAACCACTTCGGGCCTTTCGGTGGAAACAAAAGCCATAACCTGATCCAGATCTGTAATATCGAGCTCCTCAATATCCGTGACCAGAACATTGTGGCCAGAAGACTCAAGTACGGGCACCAGATCCGTCCCCAGGAGTCCCCGCGCCCCGGTCACCAGGACTTTCATTGACCTTATCTCTTTCTTATTTTTTTCTAAAATTTATTCTTTTCATCGAAAAAAACAGCCTCAGCCTGAATAATTTATTTTATAGACCTGTCTTCTTTCCGTCTCGCCCTCTTCCTGAATTATTTTTCTAAAAATCTTTTTGCCTGATTTCATTTTTTCTTGTTTTTATTTTTATCTCAGAAAAAATATTTTCTTATTCTCTGCAGCCATTCCCCTCCGCTTAACACCGACAGATTAGCGCGGCCGGCCAACCCTTGCTTCTTTAAATTGCCCGCCGCTTTTCTCAGTTTTTTCAGTGCCGGCCAAAACAATAATATTCAAAGCCCAGCTGCCTGACCTTATCTGGATCAAATATATTCCGGCCATCAATAATAATAGGATTGGCCATTAAACTTTTAACTTTTTCCAGGTCCATTTGCCGGAATTCATCCCATTCAGTCAGAATCAACAGAGCATTAGCTCCTCTTACGGCCTCATAAAGGTCAGCATGGTAAACCAGGTGCGGTGGCTCCTCAGGAAAAACCTGCTTCATATTTTCCATCGCCCTGGGATCATAGAGATGAACTGAAGCCTCTTCCCGCCTCAATTCTCTGATCACCTTTAAGCTTGGAGCTTCCCTGATATCATCTGTATTTGGTTTGAAAGAAAGGCCAAGGACAGCTATCCTCTTTTCCCTGAGAACCCAGAGAGCCCGTTTGACCTTTTCCATGAAAAGGCGGATGCGATCCTGATTAATTTTATCGGCTTCCTTAAGAAGGCCCATCTCGACACCAAGCTCCTCCCCTATTCTGGTCAGGGCTTTAATATCCTTGGGGAAGCAGGAGCCGCCATAGCCAATGCCGGCCCGCAGGAATTCGCGGCCGATGCGAGGGTCAAGTCCCATACCCAGGGCCACCTGTTCGATATCAGCCTCGGTTTTCTCACAGATATTGGCCATAAGGTTAATAAAAGATATTTTTATGGCCAGAAAAGAGTTGGAAGCATGCTTGATGAGCTCGGCCGTATCAATATTGGTGACAATTATTCTATCCTGAAAGCGTTCATAAATCTTAAGCAGAATATCCCGGGCCCGATCATTCTCCACCCCGATAATGATTCGATCGGGATTAAGAAAATCCTGAACCGCCGAGCCCTCCCTTAAAAATTCAGGATTCGAAGCAATATCAAAGGAAGCCTCAGATCTTTTGTAAAGATTAATGGTTCTTTTAATCCAGTAAGAGGTCTTAACCGGCACCGTGCTTTTTTCAACCACCAGCTTATAATTATTTAGATTTTCCGCGATTTTTCTGGCCACTTCTTCAATCTGGGACATATCGGCCGAGCCATCAGCTGAAGGCGGCGTTCCGACACAAACAAAAATGACCTCAGAAGCCCGAATGGCTTCAGCCAGATCCGGCGTAAAGGAAATCAGCCCCTTTTCTCTGACCTTTCTGAAGAGTTCTTCAAGTCCCGGTTCATAAAAAGGTACTATTCCCTGCGTCAGCTTATTTATTTTATCCCTGTCTTTATCTGTGGCCACGACCTCATGGCCTAATTCCGCCAGCCCGACAGCTGTCACAAGCCCCACATAACCCGTGCCAATAATTCCAATCCTCATTTTCCCCTCTAGGCTTTAATGACGTTCTTTCTTTTTTTCTTGATAGCATTTCGGGTATCAATCACCAGAGGGCTGTTCCTGGCGACCCAGTCATAATCAATCACGGAGTGGTCAGTGGCAATTACTACTGCATCTGATTGACGGAGCCGCCTGGCGGTCAGAGGAACTGATTTCAGATCAAGGTCAGGATATTCCCGATGGCCGAAGGAATGGGGCACATAAGGGTCATGATAGCTCACCCTGGCCCCTCTTTTCATAAAAAGGCTGATAATTTTCAGGGCCGGGCTCTCCCGTTGATCATCCACGTCTTTCTTATAGGCAACTCCAAGGACCAGAATTTTAGCTCCATTGATGGCCTTCCCCCGGGCATTAAGGGCTTCAACAGTGCGGTCAACGACATAATAGGGCATTCTGGTATTTATTTCCCCGGCAAGCTCAATGAATTTGGTTGGAAAATCAACTTCCTTTGCCTTCCAGGTAAGATAGAAAGGGTCTACGGGAATACAATGGCCACCATAGCCAGGTCCGGGATAAAAGGGCATAAAACCAAAGGGCTTGGTCGAGGCGGCTTCAATTACCTCCCAGATATCAATCCCTAGACGGTCAAAAATCATTTTCATCTCATTGACCATGGCGATGTTAACGGAGCGGAAAATATTTTCAAGAAGCTTAGTCGCTTCAGCTACCCGGGTTGAAGAAACAGGCACTGTCTTTACCACAACCTCATCATAAAGAGCCCTGGCCACTTCCAGGCAATTTCGGGTCAGGCCCCCGACAACCTTGGGTATTTTTTCTGTAGAAAAATTCTTATCCCCCGGATTCTCTCTTTCAGGTGAATAGGCCAGATAGAAATCCTCGCCCACCTTTAATCCGGTTCTGGCCAGGATGGGTAACATTTCCTCATCCGTCGTTCCAGGATAGGTGGTACTTTCTAAAACAACAAGCTGACCGGGCCGCAGATAGCGAGCGATGGTTTCTGTTGTCTGAATAACAAAGGTCAGATCAGGATTACGGTGGGCATCAAGAGGGGTGGGCACACAAATAAGAATGGCATCCATTTCGGCAAGCTCGGAAAAATCGGCTGTGGCCCTGAATTTGCCCTGGTCAAGGTAGGGCTTAAGCTCTTCTGCTCGAACATGAAGAATGTAGCTTTTTCCCTGATTGAGCCAGTCCACCTTACGCTTATCAATGTCAAAACCAACTACCTCAAAGCCCTTCTGCAAAAAGATTCTGACAAGGGGAAGACCGACATAGCCCAGACCGATGACACCAACCTTTATTTCCCTTTCCTTAATTCTTTTTAAAAAATTACTGACCTTCTGATTCATGGATCATCCTCTCTCTGAACCAGTTTAAGGTCACAAGCAAGCCTTCCCGGAAAGAATACCGGGGCTTAAAACCAAGCCTTTCCCTGGCCCTGGAAATATCAGCCAGAGAATGGCGAATATCTCCCGGACGGGGTTCAGTGTAAACAGGCTTGATTCCGGTGCCCATAAGCTGATTAAGCTCTCTGACCAGGGCATTTACAGAAATGCTCTGGCCGCAGGCAATATTAAAAACCTCTCCAGAAACAGAATCATCAGCTTTAATGGCCAGCAGATTAGCCTCAACTACATTGGCCACATAGGTAAAATCCCGCGACTGTTCTCCGTCGCCAAAAATGATTGGTTCCTTACCTTGAAGAAGGCGAAAGATAAAATTGGGAATGACGGCAGCGTATTGAGAATAAGGGTCCTGACGGGGTCCAAAAACATTAAAATAACGAAGACTTACCGTGCTTAAACCATAAAGCTGGTAAAAAAGACGGCAGCAATCTTCACCGGCCTTCTTACTTAAAGCATAGGGCGAAAGGGGGTTGCCTTCTCGACCTTCTTTTTTAGGCAGTGAATCATCATCGCCATAAACGGAGGAAGAAGAGGCAAAAACAAAGCGCTTCACGCCGCAGTCCCGGGCACTGAGCAATAAATTCAGAGTTCCAGCAACATTAATCTCAATGGTGGTTTTAGGATCCTCAATCGACCGTGCCACTGAAGGCAGAGCCGCCTGATGGAGAACAAAATCAACGCCCTGACAAGCGCGGCGGCAGATATCTTCGTCTCGAATATCTCCTTCCATAAGTTCAATTTTCCCGAGATAAGGGGCAAGATTTTCCTTTTTCCCGGTGAGAAAATTATCTAGAACCCGAACCCGCTCACCGAGAGAAAGGAGTTTTTCTACCAGATGAGAACCAATGAAGCCTGCCCCCCCGGTAACCAAAAAAAGGGCCATCCTGCCCCTTCCCTTTTTAATCTTCCTCTGAATTATCTATATACCCCAGCTCTTTCAATTTTGCTATCACCTTGCCCACACTTTCCTCCAGGGATTCCCTGTCTGTCTCGAGAACAAGTTCCGGATTCAGAGGCTCCTCATAGGGATCAGAAATTCCTGTAAATTCCTTTATCTCCCCCCTCAGAGCCTTCTGATACATGCCCTTAACATCCCTCTGAATGCAAACCTCCAGGGGACATTTGGTATAAACTTCAATGAAGTCCCCAATTTCCTGGCGGGCATAGGCTCTTATCTCCCGGTAAGGCGAAATGAAGGAGGTAAGAACAATCACTCCGTTTCGGGTAAGAAGTTTGGCCACGAAGGTGACCCGGCGGATATTCTCATTCCGGTCTTCCCGAGAGTAGCCCAGGTCGCGGGTCAGACTCTGACGGACAATATCTCCGTCGAGCCTTTCGACCCGATATCCACGGGCTCGAAGAATCTCGGCCACCCGGTCAGCCACAGCTGTTTTGCCCGAGCAAGGAAGCCCGGTAAACCAGACGGTTACTCCCCTGCATTCCCTGAATTTCCCTGAAACCATCAGCTTAGCCTCCCTTATCGCTCAGGTCCTGTTTTTTTATCTTTCAAGCTCCTTTTTGCTTTCCAGGCAGATATTATTAGCCAAAAACAGCTATCAAATCCAGGTTTAAATTAAAACTAGCCGGCCTTTTCAAAAATCTTCTTACCGGCCAACATTTTTAGCCCAACAGTCTAATATTCCACGAGGGGCCGACCTTTCATCTCAGCGGGGATGGGAAGGCCCAGAAGCGAAAGAATCGTGGGTGCTATATCAAGAATGTCAGCCTTCTTTTCTCCCTTTAGGGGATTGAGGGGATCATAAAGGATATAAATTCCTTCCTGAGCATGGACGGCATCATCAGGACCGGTATCGTTTTCGAGAAGATAAGGATGGGGATAGCCCAGGGTGCCAGCTGACCGCCAGAATAAATCATCAAAATAAACCATAAGATCAGGATATTCTCCATTGAGCACGGAAAAATGTTCCTGGGGGACAATAACTTTTGTGGCCCAATCTTCGCCCTTTGGCCCTTTAATTGCCAGGAACATTTCCCTCAGCTTTTCCCTTTCCTTTTCAAAATCACTGGCCGGAATTATGCCCTGAGGTTCCCTGCCCTCAACATTAAGAAAGACCCGGGCATAATAGCCTCCCCAGGCCCAGGCCTTGGTTCTGGACCAATCGATGTCAACTTTCTCCAGGCTGGTCGGCTTATCGGGTTTATTTCTGACACAGAGAAGGCCCTGGTCAATCAACCATTCATTAATACAGAAGGCTCCCTTCATTCTTTTGGCTCCGTGGTCAGAAACAACCAGTACCACGGTATCCTGGCCAGCCAGATCAAGCAATTCCCCAATTTCCCCATCTAAATAACGATAATAATCAATGATGACCGATTCATAGGGATTGTCCGGTACATACAGATGATGGTTGCGGTCCATATATTTCCAGAAGCCATGCTGAATTCGATCGACACCAATTTCCACAAAGACAAACAAATCCCAGGGCTTATGGGTGATAAGATACTTCATTATCTCAAATCTTTTCCGGGTCATGCGATAAATACCTTCAAGGAGCGCTTCTTTGTCTTCAGTTCTGAATTCCACATCAAAGATGTAGGTGGAAAAGCGACTTTCAATTTCTTCTTTAAGCTCCGGTGGATAGGTATAATCCTTTTGAGCATCGGGTGTGATAAAACAGGAAATCAGGTTTCCCTCAATTGGTCTTGGCGGATAGGTGGGAGGAACGGAAACGACACAGCTTTTTCCGCCAGCTTCACCAATATAATCCCAGACTGTTTTTTCCTTGATTGATTGATAGGTAGCAATCCACATTTCATGGTAAGAATAACCTCGCCGGTGCCGGAAACCATAGAGGCCGAGCTTTCCTGGATCCTGCCCGGTCATCATGACCATCCAGGCAGGAATGGTGATGGGCGGATCGCAGCTACGCAGCTGGCCATAAAGGCCACCCTCCATCAGCCTGGCCAGATGGGGAAAAAGTTCCTTGTGCTGAAAGACAATTTCCGCCGGCGCCGAATCAAGACCACACACCAGAATTTTTCTTTTCATAAATTAGCCTTCCTTTCTCCTTAATGTCCACCAGCTTTTTTCTAATAATTTAAGGCCTTCTCTCAATCATTAAAGGGGTGTTCAAAGGACATAATTACCCGGGCTACCTCTGGCCGCATTAATTCAGGTGGAGGCACTTCTCCTCTAAGGAGCATTTCTCTAATTCTGGTTCCACTGAAATCAATGTGCTCTGATTGGGGGTGAGGGCAGATTTTTTCGTTGACCACGGCCTGGCATCGCCGGCAATAATAAAAAGTTTTAAAAAAGAGAGGAACAATACCGAGATCAGGGAATTCATCAAAGATATCCTGGGCAGCATAGGGCGGATAATAATTGCCTACACCTGCATGGTCCCGGCCAATGATAATATGGGTGCAACCAAAATTTTTGCGAATGATGGCATGATGAATGGCTTCCCTTGGCCCGGCATAGCGCATCTCCATCTGGAGAATTGCCATGACTGCCCTTTCCTTCAAATAATAATGCCGGATCAGCTCTTCATAGGCAGCTAAGATAACCTCGTCCCGAAAATCGCCCTTCTTTTTTCGGCCGATAACCGGGTTAATAAAAATGCCATCCACAAAGGTCAGCGCTGTTTTCTGAACATATTCATGCCCTATATGGGGGGTGTTCCTCGTCTGAAAGCCAACCACCTGTCGCCAGCCCTTCTGGCGGAAAAGAACCCTGGTCTCCTTGGGAGTTAATCGGTAGCGCTCAAAGGGAGACGGCCGGAAAGAGATTAAATCCACAGGACCGGCAAGAAGCACTGGCCCCATTTTTTTTATCTTCGCCACGCCTGGATGGGCAGGGTCTGTAGTTAAGAAAATTTTTCTGGCCAGCTCTTCCTTATCATATCGGTATTTTTCTCTCAGGTGAAAAAGAGCAATGGGCTGACCGGCCTCGCTTTTAAGCAGAATTTCCTGCCCTTCTTTAAGTCCGGAAGCTACCTCTTCCGACACATCGAGGACAATGGGAATTGTCCAGGGAAGGTCATTGCTTAGCCGCATTTCATCAAGGACATGCCGGAAGTCCTTTTCTCCAAGAAAACCCTCAAGGGGGCTATAAACGCCGGTGGCCAGATTTTCCACATCGGAAAGAAGGTCTTCATCAAGGGTCAGGGAAGGAAGAAAGGACTGTTTCCTGAGGATTTCTTCCTTTTTATCCGGGCTCAAAATTCTTTCAACCAGAAAACCACCATGAGGGGGAATCATCTCTCTCTCCTTAAATTAATTCAGGAAAAGGTCAAATCAGTCAATATAGCCCAGGGCTTTGAGCCTTTCCTTAATCTTTTCTTCTTCCTCTGGCGTAAAAACCTCGGTTGATTTTTCTTCCTGGGCCAGCTTTTCCCTTAATACCTTGGTCACGTAGGAGGAAACAGAGCTGAACTCAGATCCCTTAATCTTTTCCTCAATTTTTTTATAAAGGGCGGTAGGAATGGAAACAGTCATAAATTCTTTTTCCATGGACTTACTCCTTAGGGCGCTTTTATCGCCTCAGAGCATGATTAAAAAGAATTTATATCCTACCTTCCCTTTTTTTTCAAGCCTACGGTGAAGAACCGATAAGAAGACCAGAACAAAGAGCAGGAACCATGGTCCGAAGATAAATATCTTCAGCTCTTTCGCCAAAAATAGGGCGATGGATGCGTTATCAGAACAACGGTTAATTTCTTTTTAAAACCAAGAATTTAAAATCAGGTGATAAGAATTTCGGCCAGGTGATAAATATGTTTTTTAAAGAGAAGAATTTATTTTCGGGCTGACTTCCAAAACGCTGGAATTGAGTTCTCATCAAGCCACTATTCCGAGCCAGAAGACTTAGGGCGAATGAAAAAAGCTGAACATGGAGGCTGAAAAGCCCTGGAAAGACTCAGCTTTCAACGATAGGTCGCAGCCAGCTTGACTTTAAAGGGCAATAATGATTTAATTTTATATTGAATGTAAATTAAATTGATTAGAATGAAAAAAGCTGGCTTTTGAGGAGGTAAAAGCCCCAAGGCTGAAATGGAAAAGATTTCCCACCCCTTTCTGGCCAAATCCCGCCTGGCCGGTGTCCTCGACAGAAACCTGAGAAAACTTGAGGGCAGGCTTGGTGTCAGTATATCTATTAGAGGAGAAGATTTAATTATAAAGGGCGATCCTAAAAAGGTAGCTTTTGCCCGTTTTTATTTTGAAAAGATGAGCGAATTGGAAGAAAAAGGCCTGCCCTTAAGGGAAGAGGACTTTCATATTGCCCTTGATCTTCTTGAGGGGAACCAGAAAGAGGCGCTGGAAAATTATTTTCCTTCTGAATCTTTAAATTTTTCCCGCAAAACAGTCACGCCCAAGAGTTTCAACCAGCAAGCTTATATTCAAGCCATTAAGAATTATGACCTTGTTTTTGGTATCGGGCCGGCTGGAACTGGCAAAACCTATCTGGCTATGGCCATGGCCCTAAGCTATCTTCAGGATAAGCTCGTTCAAAGGATTATCCTTACCCGGCCGGCGGTTGAAGCCGGGGAAAAACTGGGCTTCCTGCCAGGCGATATGTATCAGAAAATAAATCCCTATCTCAGGCCCCTCTATGATGCCCTTTTTGACCTTGTCCACGCTGACCAGGCCAATCGTCTGATTGAAAGGGGAATAATTGAAATTGCTCCCCTCGCCTATATGCGAGGCCGAACCCTGAACAGTGCCTTTATCATTCTGGATGAGGCTCAGAATACAACCAGAGAGCAGATGAAGATGCTGCTGACAAGGTCTGGCTTTGACTCTAAGGTGGTGGTCACCGCCGATATTACCCAGATTGACCTCCCCCATCCCGAGAAATCAGGTGTTCTCCAGGCTATAAAAATACTCTCCTCCATCAAAGAAATCGCCTTCGTTTATTTTACGGAAAAGGATGTCGTCCGCCATCCCCTGGTTCAAAAAATCATTCTCGCCTATCAGCAGGCTGAAGCCAAAAACGACAAAGAATAATTCCCGATGAGCCTCATTTCCATCAAGCGGCTTAAACTCTTTAAAAAGAGGGGGGCTTTAGCTTCTGAAAAGGGAGCGGCAGGAGCTCAATTCCGGCCAGAAATTAAAGGTCAGGGAAAACCCGGATTTCCCTTCTGGGCAAGGCCCTTTATCTTTCTTTTCCTTTTCGTTCTGATTATTGCCTATATTCTATCCTATACTCCCAGCCGCCTGTTGCCTTTACTCAAGCCTGGAGACATCGCTCCCCAGGATATCATTTCACCCATCGATCTAACGGTTGAGGATACGGAAACCACCCAGAAAAGACGGGAAGAGGCTGAAAGGGCTGTTCTGCCAGTTTATACTCTTGACCTTAATATCTATCTCAATACAGAAGATAAGCTTCGTATGTTCTTTTCCCTTGGCCGCGACTGGGCCAAAACACCGGCTCAAACGGTTCTCCCGGCCCGGGAATTTGCTGCCATTCTGGCTGAAAAAACAGGCCTTGAACTTGATGAGGCAGACCTTAATCTCTGGCGAAAAACTGGTTTTAGCCCGGAAATGGAAGTTGCTTTAAGCGAATCCCTGCGACGGGTCTTTGAGCGGGGCATCCTGCGCTCCAAAGCTCTTTTTCTAAGAGGCGAAGCTGAAAGGGGTTTCATCATCAGCGAGGCAACCAGACCGGAAAGAATGGTTCACATCCAGGATGTTCTTGATTTAAAGGAAGCCCGCGAGCTTCTTTCCCGGGAAATTGAAAAACTTTCGCTTCCGACCCGAACACGTCAGCTTCTTTTTGAACTCGGAAGTCTTCTTCTTGCGCCCAACCTTAATTTTAATCGAGTGGAAACTGACAGGAGACGGGAGGAAGCCAGAACCCGGGTGGAAACAGTTTATTATCGAATCAAAAAAGGGAAAGTAATCATTCGAAAGGGGGATGAAGTTACTCCAGAAACGGTCAAACTGGTGGCTTTGATCAATCAAAATCTTGAATTTCGTTCCGGCTGGGGAAAAAATTTCCTGGCCCATTTTTTGCTTTTCGCCCTTTTGCTCTTGGCAGTCTGGTTTTACCTGAAAAATCTCTTGCCTCCGGATGTGGCTCTCAATCGTTTTCTTCTCATCGACACCCTGCTAATTTTAAGTCTCTTATTAAATAAAATATCCATTTCTATGGCCACCATTTTCAGTGAAAATGCTCGCTTCCCCTTTCTGGCCGAAGCAAGTTCCTATAATTTTGCCTTTCCTCTCCAGGTAGGTTCTCTTATTATTGCCTTTCTCACTGTGAGCCACCTGGCTTTGATTTACGCTATTTTAAACAGTCTTCTCGCTGGCCTCCTTCTTCAGGCTGATTTTTATTTAATGCTTTATGCCTTTATTGGCAGCCTGGCGGCCATTTATGGTCTCAGGTTCTATGGTGATCATAATCGGATTTCAACCTTACGGGCTGGTGTCATGATAGTTACGCCCGTTAACATTTTTCTGGCTCTAATCATTTATTTGATTCGCTTGCCTTCAGGGCTGAGCTTTGAGCTTCTGGGCATGATTATCATGGCCATTATCGGCGGTCTTCTTAATGGAGCCCTGGCCTTCCTTCTTCTGCCTCTTTTCGAAAACGGCTTTCGCATCCTGACGAAAGCCAAGTTAATCGAGCTGACCAATTCTGATCTTCCCATTTTCCGGCAAATGGCCCTGGAAGCGCCTGGATCCTATCATCATTCCCTGATTGTTTCCACTCTGGCTGAAAAAGCAGCTGAAGCCATAAAAGTTAATCCCCTGCTGGTAAGAGCTGGAGCCTTGTATCATGATATTGGCAAGATGAAACGACCTGATTATTTCATTGAAAATGTTACCCGCAATCCCAGTGCCCACGAGGAACTCAATCCTCAGCTGAGTGCTTTAGTCATCATCAATCATGTTAAAGATGGCCTGGACCTTGCTCGCAAGCTTCGCCTGCCTGACAAGATAAAAGAGATAATTGCCCAGCATCACGGCAGTTCTCTGGTTCGCTATTTTTATGAGAAAGCAAAGGAAAAATATGATCCCGAGCTTCACCGGGTGGGCGAAGAAAGTTATCGTTATCCAGGTCCGCCGCCTCAAAGCAAGGAAGCGGCCCTGATCATGTTAGCCGATTCAGTCGAGGCAGCCTCCCGTAGCCTTTCCTCTCATGACCGCGATACCCTCAAGAGAATGATTCATGAAATTTTCCAGAATTATGTCGAAGATGGTCAGCTCGATGAATGCGACCTTTCCTTTAAGGACCTCCATAAGATAGCCCATTCTTTCCTGGATACGCTTGACGCTATCTATCATCCCCGGCTGAAATACCCGTCTTTTGATTTCGAGGGCAAGAAAAAATCAAGACAACCCCAGAAAAAAAGCAATCATGGTTCAAATAATCAATCGGCAAAAAAAACATAAAATCAGAGAAGGCCATTTCCGTCGTCTTCTCCGCAAACTTATTTCATTTTATCCTCTGCCAGAGGCAGAAGTCAGTCTCGTTTTTACGGGCAACGCCTTGATACGGCGGTTGAATCGTCAATTTCGAAAAAAGGACCGGGTGACTGATGTTTTGAGTTTTCCTGTCAGGGAAAGAGGAGCTGACGGTCATTATTATCTTGGAGATATTATTATCTCAGTGCCCAGAGCCTTTGATCAATGTGGCCGGAAAAAGACATGCCTGGAAAAAGAGCTAACCCGCCTGACAATTCATGGCTTTCTTCATCTGCTGGGTCATGACCACGGCCCCAGGATGGACAAAGAGGAAGAGAAGCTAAAAGCCCTTTTTGGTTTAGAATAAAAATAATGTCAGCTGTTATTTTTAAATTTTTCCTGATTTTTTTTCTCTTTCTGGTTACCTTTGTTCTTTCCCTTTTCTCCACAGCCTTAGCCACTTCCTCGCGAATCTCTTTGAGCCGGCTCCTTGAAGATCGGGACAGGAAGGTTCGAGAGAAAATCATAGAGCTAAAAGAAGAACTCAGAATTGCGGTTGAGGTCTGGAGAACCATTTTTTTGTCCGCCTTCCTCCTCAGTCTTTTTTACTATTTTCCGCGTCTTCGCCTCTGGACAATCTGGGCCTTACTTTTCTCGCTGGCCCTGGTTGTTTTTGGCTTTGAATTTCTTCCCCGCCTGCTTTACAGTTTTAAGCGGAAAGCAGTTTTTCTCCTGTTGATTCCCCTTGCCGGTTTACTGGTCTTTCTGGGACGGCCAGCCGTCTCCTTTCTTAAAAAAGAGGAAGAAGCCATACCGGAACGGGAGGCCACGGACGAGGAGATACAGACCTTTATTGAAGAAGCTCGTGAAGAGGGTATTATTGAAAAGGAAGAGGGCCCGTTGCTGCGCAGTGTGGTGGAGTTCGGTGATACCCTGGTTCGAGAAATTATGACACCCCGGGTGGATATGGTTTGCATCCGCAAGGACGCGTCTCTGGCTGAATTGCGGGAACTCATCAGCAAGGAAAAGTATTCTCGGATTCCCGTTTACCGCGACCGAATCGATAATATTGAAGGCCTGGCCATCGTCAAGGATTTGCTGGCTTATTCGGATGAGCAGGCCAAATCGACGCCAGTCGAAAAAATCATGCGGCCTGTTTATTTTGTCCCTGAATCCATGAAGGTCAAAGAGCTGCTCAAGGAATTTCAAAAAAGAAAACAGAAAATGGCGATAGTGGTAGATGAGCATGGCGGAATTGCTGGTCTGGTGACCATGAAGGATATTGTGGAAGAAATTGTCGGTGAAATCCGCGACGAGTATGATCTGGAGGAGGAGAAGATTGTTGCCCTTTCTCCCGATGAATACCTCGTTTCTGGAGATACAGAAGTAGAGGAACTTGAACCTATCCTGGCTGAGGATCTGAGTGATGAAGAATATTTAACTGTCGGCGGACTGGTTGCTCATCATTTAGGCCGTTTGCCAGCTAAGGGAGAGGTTTTTTCCCTGAAAAATTTTCGCTTTGAAATTCTGGATGCTGACCAAAAGAAGGTCATCAGGGTAAAAATTAAAAAAGAGAAGCGTCAAGACAAAGAGCGAGAAGGATAAGAAGGCGTAATACTAATAGTAGAAGAAAAAGAAGAACAAGAAGAAGTAGAAGTAAAAAAAGAAGGAGAAGGAGAAAGAGAAGGAGAAAGAGAAAAGTAAAAAAAATAGTAGGGGGAAGGAGAAGAGAAAGCAAAAGCAGAAGGAGAAGAAACATATTTATAGAGATGAGGAGAAAAATTAGAAAAAAATTTGAATTAAAATGGGTCTTACAATCTGGTCAGCGTGAGAAAGAATAAAGAGCCAGGAAAGACAATAAAGGAAAATCAATTTCCGGATTGATTTATTGGACCTGATTCAATAAATTTTTGCCAAAATTAAAAAGGCGCGGACAATGAAAAGTGGCAAGGTAGCTCTTATCGGTCGGCCCAATGTGGGCAAGTCAACCTTGCTCAATGCGCTGCTAGGCGAAAAAATGGCCATAATTTCAGATAAACCCCAGACGACCAGAACAACTATCCTGGGAATTAAACAGAGACCAGAGGGCGAAATCATTTTCATTGATAATCCAGGGATTCATCGGCCGCTGCACAAATTAAACAAAAGAATGATGAATCTGGTCATATCCTCTCTGGAAACAGCTGACCTTCTCTGCTGGCTCATTGATGCTACACAGCCTTTCGGTCAGGGAGATAACTTTGTGCTGGGTCTTCTCGAAAAAGTAAATCGGCCCGTTTTTCTCCTCATAAATAAGGTAGATATAATCAGAAAGGATAAAATCCTGCCAATAATCGACCGCTATAAGGACCTTCTGCCTTTCAAAGAAATCATTCCCATTTCGGCCTTAAGAAAAATTAATCTGGATATTCTGGAAAAGAAAATAATGGAATATCTTCCTGAAGCCGAAGCAGGCGAGTTAGCTGAAGAAAAAATCTACCTTCCCCTTCGCTTCCAAGTGGCTGAAATTATCAGAGAGAAATTGCTGGCTCAGGTGGAAGATGAACTTCCCTTTGTGACCGCTGTTTATGTCGAAAAAATTGAAGATAGAACAAGCGGCCAGAGGCTTGAGGAGCTCGACTATACTTCGTTAATCAAGCAAAAAGAAGCTGCATCCTCCGCGCTGGAAAAAGGTAGCTCAAAAACAAAAGGTATCAAGAAAAAACAGGAACCAGCTGCGTCAGAAGTTAAAAAAAAGGCGAGGCGACTTAAAGGCCTCATTTATATCAATGCTTCTATTTTTGTGGAAAGAGACAATCAGGTAGGCATTGTGGTGGGGCATCGGGGCCAGAGGCTAAAACAGATTGGTCTTGAGGCCAGGAAAGAGCTTGAGGCTATCCTGGGAGCCAGAATTTTCCTTGATCTGGCGGTCAAGGTTAAAGAGCACTGGCGGGATAAGCCCGAGGTCCTTGATCTCATCGAGAGTCAGAAGGAAGTTTTGACCAGAAAAGATTAAATCAGGGTAAAAATAGCGAAGGCCGCTGGCCAAGACATGATGCCCGTTTCCAAAAAGAGCTTAAAATAAAGGCAAGCGATATTTTCGAGCTGCACCAGTTGAAACAAGATGACTAATTTCGATATTTCCCTTTCCATCGACATTTTCCTCAAAGTTTTCATCCCCAGAGCGGAGGAATAGGGTTCAGTAACTTACGTAAGTTCCCACTTCAGGCTCTGAATTAAGACTTCTTTAAGTTTATAACGATCTATCTGCTTGACGTAAAAATCAATTTCCGTCTGATAGAAGTAAAAAAGCTTAGAGATGAAACATGAGATTAGGTGAAAAAATCATTATCATCAATCTGATGAAAGTGATTTCCAAAAGCCTATTAATCTTTCTTAAAATCCGGTCATAGGGAGAAGCTGAGCCGTAAGTGGGGCTAAGAGATTAAATAATTATTTAAAGGATAAAAGGCCATCCTGCCTCTTTCGCGCTTTTCCATGTTAAGAGGTTCAACAAAAGATTTAAAGTGCAGGAGCCCTGCTCTTCAAATTTTATTCTTAAAAACCCATGTCCTGCTCAACATCGGTCCCAGCAGGCAGCGCCACCGCCATTTTGAGCTAATATCCGTAGATTGAACAACGTCTTCTGACTTAGAGTAAAATCTATTTGGCAAATAGACGTCTATTTGGCAAATATAATTACATGATAGTTAGACCATAGTGGCTAAAAAAAATTCATGAGGCCTGGAGGAAGCGTCCGATAGTCTGGCTGGCCGGTGTCCGGCGCGTGGGGAAGACTACACTGGCCAGGATGATTCCCGATGCCGTGTATCTAAACTGTGATTTGCCTTCTGACGCCCGCAAACTTGATGACCCAGAACTGTTTTTCCGCTCCAAAAAAAGAAATGCTACCATTATACTTGACGAAATTCACCGCCTGGCTGACCCGAGCCGAGTTTTGAAAGTGGCGGCTGATTCTTTTCCTCATCTCCGGATCCTGGCCATAGGGTCATCAACGCTCGCGGCAACCAAGAAATTCAGGGATACTTTAACAGGGAGGAAAATAACCATTCATTTGCTTCCAGTCCTCTGGACTGAATGCCAGAAAGAGTTTAGTCTTCCCGACCTGGATCGGCGCTAATTGCACGGTGGACTGCCCGAATTTTTGCTTAGCGATGAAAAAGATAATTCTCTTTTTTCTGAGTGGATGGATAGTTTCTATGCCCGAGACATTCAAGAATTATTTGCTGTCAGGGATCGCACGGGTTTTCTTAACCTGTTCCGACTTTTGCTCTGGACAAGTGGAGGACTGGTCGATTATTCTCAATTGTCTCGAGAATGTGACCTCAGCCGGCCTACCGTGAAGAACTACCTTGAAGCTCTAACCATCTCGCTCGTTATCTATCCTGTAAGGCCGTTTCACGGCGGTGGAAGAAGGGAACTGGTTAAAAGACCCAAGGTCTATGGCTTTGACACAGGTTTTGTGACTTATGTAAGAGGATGGAATGAGATTAAGGAAGACGACCGCGGATGGCTGTGGGAACATTTGGTCCTTGACTGTTTACGAGCACGCACTGGCGGCGAAGGAATTTTTTTCTGGCGGGACAAATCAGGCCGGGAGATTGACTTTGTAATTCCTCGTGGAGAGGAAGTTGATGCTTATAAATGTAAAATAAATCCAGAGCGCTTTGATGCGGAATCATTGAGGGCTTTCAGGCAGATCTATCCTCGCGGCCGAAATTATGTTGTTTGCCCTGGAATTACTGAGGCCTATGAGTGGCGGAGCAAGGGCCTCATCATCAGGGCGATCGGATGCGAAGATCTGCTTTAAATGTTATCAGATCATATGAGTGAAGCGTGAACTTATCCCATGAATAAGGGCAGGGCAATGGGGTCCAGGAGGTCGGCCATAGGTTTATATAAGCTTTGATAATTTGAGGCGCGATAAAATGGCCACCATAAAAAGACCACCGGATGAGGCAACAGGTTCGGCTTCTTGACAGCCTGAGGCTGCCATGGGAAAATTAATTTCTCGGTGGTGAGTGTAGCTCAACGGTTAGAGCATCGGACTGTGGATCCGAAGGTTGGGGGTTCGAGTCCCCTCACTCACCCCTTCCCTGATTAAATAAGTTTCTTACTACCCCTTTCCTCCACTTCATTTCTTTTTTTGGCTCTTCCGGATCCTTAAGGGCAGGTCTAAAGAATTATCAATCTCCGGTGTCATTTCTAGTACCAGAAGATAAATTTTTAAAGGCAGGTTGAAGCTTAATATTTTGCGTCTTATTGATGTCATTCTAATTGTCCTCTGTAACGAAGAACTGGCCCGGATTCAATCCGCTTTTGCCTGCTGTAAAAAATCTATCTTTTTAGCCACAAAAAAGTCTGGGGAATGTCTTTTCTTTCCATCTCAAATCTATTTATTTTTTAAAGCCCGCCTGGTAATCCAAAGGGGGAAATCGCCTTCACCAGTTTCAGAGAATTTTTCCTTTTCTATTCCTACTTTACTCTATTTTTTTCTAGTCCAGTCTTCTCTGCCGCCTGTCTATAAAAGCGCAGGACCTGATTCCATCCCGGCTTGACGCCCGGAATAAAAAGAGATTCGGGGAAACGTTACCGGTCTCAATAGCCGGCCACTCAGGTTTCAGTTCCTGAAAACCGGACCGGAATGGGGAAATAGCAGAAAAAGCAAAAGAGTTAACAATAATCTGGCTTCGTGATTATTTAGATTTCTCATCATGATCAGGCGGGCTCGCCGTCCGCCAGATTCTTTCCAGGAAGTGGAGACTTTCTTTCGAGCCCCGAAACAGATCCGCCGGAAACTGAAAATTTTTCCAGAGAAGGTCAAGCAGGCTTATCCGGTAGGGGGAATGCAATCCCCAGCCAGCCAGATACTGAAGCCTTAAATTTCGATCGAGATTGATCTCAGCCTTTTCCAGCCAGGAAGAAAGGTCCAGTCTGCGGCCGGCATAGGTAGCTAAAAGCTCAAGCCCCGAACGGAAATAGATTTCCCTGAGCGAGGCCGCTACCTGACGGAAGGCTTCGCTTTCCAGCCTGGCCTGCATGGCCTCAATATCTATCACCAGATTATCCCTTTGTCCGAGAAGAACGAAATCATAATCAAGACCCAGAAAATCATTACTCCAGATCAGGCCTTCAGGAAAAACGCTGAAAAAGGTGGCCAGCATACTTTTAACCGTGGCTTCATCGCTCTCATAAAGCGGGACCCACTGGGTAAAGAGGCCGCCCGGGTTTAGCCTATCTTTGATCATGGTGTAGTATTCCCGGGTATAAAGGAGGGCAGAACCCTTAAGCCAAGGATGAACAGGGTCTGAACTGATTAGGTCAAATTTTTCTCCGGTCGTTAGCAGAAAATGACGGGCATCTTCGATTACCAGTTTTACTCGGGGATCAAGATCAAGATTGTTGTTTTCTCGCCTGAAAAAAGGAACCACCTTTTTCCACACGGCCGGTTCAATCTCACAGATAACTACTCTTTCTACAGTTGGATAAAGAAGAAAGGTACCAGCTGTAATTCCGGCCCCGCAGCCAATAACCAGAATTTTCCGGGGTTCAGGATGAATAAGCGCCGGTAAATGGGCCAGCATCCTTTCCATCCTCAGATCGGAAAGGGCATTGGAAGCTTCAGCCCGGCCACCGGTATGGAAAACGAGTGTCCCATTCCAGTCAGTAACGGCCACTGATGAGTTTATCCCTTCAGCAACCACCAGGGGCTTACCTCTATCTCTTTTTTCCGCCGCCTTCCAGCCATAGGCAATAAGCTGCCAGGGAGTGGAAGGAGAAATTTCCCAGGCCAGATAGACCATCAGGACGTAAATGATTATCAAGCCAGAGGCAGCCAGAATCTTTTTTCTTTTTGTCTGGAATTTGGCGCTCATCGGAATATCCTGCTGCCTCCACCCTTTAAACCGGTTGAGCCAGAAGAAAATTTTCTCGCCTGATCCCCTTTCCATCTTTGCTGGAGCTTCACATCTTTTTGCCATCACTTTATAAAAAATCAAGCAGGAAGATAGAGCCGGAAAAAAAAGGAAGAGCCGGTGGCAACCCGAGGAACCCAGGACCGGCAGGAAAACAAGACCAAAAAGCAGGGAACCAGCAATTGAGCCCGCTGTATTGGCAGCATAAATTCGGCCAACAAGCCGGCCTGTCTCAGCTCCGCCTCTAACAACTGAAGCCAGGGCTAGAGGAAAACTGGCTCCCCAGAAAAAGGCAGCTGGCCAGAGAGAAAGAGAGCAAAGAAGAAAATCATGGAAAAAAACCCGGAGAGGACCGCTGGTTTCTTCCGGAAGCCAGAAAGGTACAATCCGGGTTATAAAAAAAGCTGCCCAGATAATGGCCGGGATCAGGGCAAGCTGAACCAGCCCCAGGGCCTTTTCCCCAAGCTCAGGCTTAAATGTGACAAGCCTTGAGCTGGCCGCACTACCTAAGGCCAGTCCGGCCAGAAAGGCAGCCAGAAGCAGGGAAAAGGTATAAACTGTCCCTCCTAAAGACAGGGAAAGAAGGCGAGTCCAGACAACCTCGGCTCCTAGGGCAGTCAGCCCGGATAAAGCTATGATGAAATAAATCAATCCAGGCGGAAGAAAAGGTGAAGGCAAGCTGTCTTTTCCCCGGGAAAGAAACTTGCTCCTTTCTTCTCTTCCTGTCTCATTGAGTCTAAAAGATGGGAAAAAAGAAAGAATGAAGGCCATCAGGAAAAGGAGAAAATTGAGGCAGACCGCAACTTCTGTGGCTACAGTCAGGTCATGAATACGCAAAAGATAGAAGCCTGCGATTAAGGTTCCAAGGACACCACCTGCTGTGTTAATTCCATAGAGCCAGCCAATGAAAGATAGGCCCCTGGGCGTGGCCGAAATCAGGCGCGAAACGACAGGCAAGGTACCTCCCATTAGCCCGGTTGGCCAGAGAAGCAAGAGGGCGGAAAAAAGGCCCCTGACTAAAAACAGGGGAAGCCCGTAGCCGAGGCTATTAATGTAAATTTTCATAATAGAAGGTACTACCAGGGGAATTAAGAACCCCATTAAGCCGATACCAGCTTCAAAGAAAGCATAAAGGCGAAGCGGATTAAGGGAATGAGGGCAAAAAGAAGGCACAAGGAGGCTTCCGAGAAATAAGCCGCCCATGTAAACCGACAAGAGAAGAGCTAAGGAAAAGGCGCTCGACCCTATAACCAGTTCGAGGAGCTGAAACCAGACAACCTCATAAATTAAAGCCGCCAGCCCACTGGCCAGAAACATAAAAACCAGGAAAGAAAAGAGAATTGATATTCTTCGGCTGGAAGCTGAACAGGGAAGATTTTCGCCAGGCAAAGTGTTAAGAATCTTTTCTCCTGCTTCAATTTTTAAATTCATTTTAGGCCGCCATAAAATCTTATATCCTGTTTTTAGAAAAATACAACGAGCTTCATAAATCGCCTGCTGGCTGAAAAATCTCGCCTTTCTTGATTTTTTTTATATAATAATTTAATTTTTTTAATTAAAATGCTAAATACCGCCGTTTAGAAAGATTGTTCCGGCTGATAAAAGAACTTCATAAAGGTGAGGTCAGCCCTCAGGTCGGAGAAAGTCATGATTCGAGCCTCTTTTATGGGAATCGATAAAATCAGGCGAAAGAAGGCTTGATGACTAAGTCCAAAATTTTAGCTTTTAAGACCATTTTCCCCCTTGAACGAACAAATCTCCTCACCCTGGACATAATTTTAATCTCAATTACCGCTTTTATTATCCTGGCCATAGTCGCCTTTGTTCTGGCCTCAATAATCAGGCGAATTGTTAGAGCCAGACGATTCAGGGAATTAGATAAATTAAGAAGATATTACCAGGAAAAACTGAAGGACATCATTTATTCAGGAAGAATTGAAGATGAAGCTATTAACCAATTGAAATCCCCACCAGGTTCCCTTAAATTTCAGGCAATGGAAGATGTTCTTTTCAAATTAATGGAAAAGAAAAAATATGAGCCGGAAATAAAAGAGTTATTTAAAAGGCTGGGTTATGTAGATTATTATGAAAAGAAACTCAGGAAGAAAAATCGTCTCATCAAAGCTGCAGCTTTAGATAAACTGGGAAGAATGAAAAGTGCTGCTTCAATCGAAAAGATAGCCGGCGAACTGAGAAGCCATGATCCTGAAATAATCACTGTGGCCATGAAAGCTTTAGCTAACATCGGTACTTCCCAAAGTCTTGAAATCATACTTGACCATCTCCCCTTGATCTATGAAAAATGGCTGATAACCAGGAAGGCCGCTGAAAATGCTCTTTTGAAGTACGGGGAGAAGGCTGTGCCCTTTTTGCTCGATTATTTAGCCAGAACTGATAATCCCAAGATCATAGCCCTCGTCCTGGATCTTCTGAGTCATCTGAAGAACGAAAAGGCCTGGCCCATAGCTTTAAATTATCTGACTCATGAAAATCCAGAAGTCAGGGTCAAAAGCCTCAAGCTGCTCGAAGCTTTTGCCAACAGGCTTGATTTGAGTGAGACGGAAAAAATAATTTCTCTTCTTAGGGATCCAGTCTGGTTTGTTCGCCTTTATGCTTTGAGGGTCCTCCAGCAAATTAAGGGCAACAAGGTTCAATATGCTCTGGCCTCTTCTCTCTTTGATAGTCACTGGCAGGTAAGGGATGAGGCGGCCAGAGCCCTGGCCCGACTGGGCTCTTCTTCCCTGGATATTTTCCTTGAGGCTCTGCGTTATGACGATCGCTATGTCCAGGAGACCATTTGTGAGGAAATTGAAAAAACAGGCTTCGTCAACCAGCTCCTAGAAAATCTCAGGGCCGAAAACGGAGAAATATATAAGAAATCGAAAGAAATTCTGGCCAGAATGCATGCGCTCCATTTTTCTACACCTCTTCTTGAGTATCTAAAAGACGGTTCTGATGAAAAGATAAAGGAAGAAATTAAGGCCATTCTGGAAAGTGGGTCGCTAAAATGAGAACTATTCTTATAATTCTGGTCCTGGGCTTTAACTATTTTGTGGGCATATATTATGCAATCATCAATTCTATTTATACTCTCCTGCTTTTGTCTTCTCTGGTGGCGGTGAACCGGCATATAAAAAGAATAAAATATTCTGCCTTCAGAGAACTTCTATCTTCACCTGAGGCTCCACCTATTTCGATTCTCATTCCAGCCTATAATGAAAAGGAGATCATTCTGCGCACGGTCAACTCGGCTCTGGCCCTGGCCTATCCCTCTTTTGAAGTTCTGGTCATCAATGATGGCTCCAGGGATGGAACTCTGGAGAAGCTGATTGATTATTATAAATTGAAAAAAATGGATTATGTCTATAGAAGTTTCCTGAAAACTGCGCCTGTTAAGGGGATTTATTATAATCCTGAATTACCAAACCTGCTGGTTATTGATAAAGTTAAAAGCGGTAAGGCTGACTCTCTCAACTGTGGCTTGAATATTTCCCGCTCGCCTTATTTCTGTACTGTTGATGCAGATTCCATTCTTGAGACTGATGCTCTGCTGCGCCTCATGGCCTATATCACTGAAAGCGTCACTCCTGTTGTCGCCTGCGGTGGTGTCGTCAGAGTCCTAAATGGTCTCAAGCTTAAGGATACGAGGACGATAGAAATAGATTTACCCCGAAAGCCTCTGGCTCTCTTCCAGGTTGTGGAATATTTGAGGGCTTTTCTTTTTGGCCGCGTTGGCTGGGATCTAGCCAATTCCATTCTCATCCTTTCTGGCACTTTTTCTCTTTTCAATCGAGCTGCTGTGATGGCCGTCAGTGGCTATGATGCCCGCCAGGTCTCTGAAGATATGGAATTAGTTTTGAAATTACATCGCTCTTTCCAAGAAAACAAAAAACGGTACCGGATCAGATTCATTCCAGATCCCATCTGCTGGTCCGAAGTTCCCGAAACCTTTAAAATGCTTGGCCGGCAGAGAAGAAGATGGCAGATGGGTCTAATCCAGAGCCTTCTTAAGCACCGTCAGATGCTCTTTAATCCCAGGTACGGGCATCTTGGCCTGTTTATCATGCCCTATTATCTTTTCTTTGAAACCCTGGGGCCGGTGGTCGAACTGCTGGGCTACATAGTGGTTCCATTATCTTACTTATTCGGTCTCCTCTCCCTGAAGTTCTTTATCCTCTTTTTGATTCTGGCCATGGCCTACGGAATTTTCCTTTCCACCTTCAGCGTCTTTCTGGAAGAACTCACCTATAAGCGTTATCCCAGATGGAAACACCTGTTTAAGCTATTACTTTTCGGAGCCCTGGAAAATTGCGGCTACCGTCAGCTTAATTCTTTCTGGAGATTTCAGGCTTTGCTTCGTTTTTTATTCGGGAAAAGAAGATGGGAATATGTGGAAAAAAAGAGCAATGAAAATAATTTTTAACCTCTGGCAAAAGCTTTTCCAGTCCGCAAAAAATTTACCCTCCATCTCCCTGATTCTAACCTTTCTGGCTATTCTTAACCTGCCTTGCCTGCTTGAAGCTCAGATGGCTGAAGCAGCTCAGGATAAAAAGGAAAAGGAGCAATTAGCTCAGCTTTATAAACAGCGGGGGGACCAGTTTGTTTCCCGGGATAATTATAAAGAAGCGGCTCAGGCCTATATTACGGCTCTCTCCCTTGCCCGCGACTCCTTCTCCCCTGAAGAGAGAACCGAGCTGGCTACATATATCTCCTGGGGTGGAAAATTAAAGGCAGCCGCAGAGGAACTCAAATTTGTTCTGGCTCAACAGCCAGCCAATTTAAAGGCCAGATTGCATCTGGCCAGAATTCTTTCCTGGATGGGCCGCTACGAGGAAGCTCTGAGAGAGGTAAATATGATTCTCTCGCTTTATCCTCAAAATCAGGAAGCTCTTCTCATCAAGGCCAACCTCAGACGATGGCGGGGAGAAGTGGAAAAAGCGAAATCTCTCTACCAAAGACTGCTTGAAAAAGAAGAAAACTTTGAGGCCCGACTTGGCCTCATCTATACCTACCTTTATCTTGGCCAGAGAAAGCAAGCGCTTAATGACTTTAAGCTCCTGAAGCCTAGGTATGCTTACGAGGAAAAGGAAACAGAAAGACTGGCCATAGCTCTGGCCAGAGAAATTGACCATTCTTTTGATGGCCAGGCTTTTTATTATGCTGATGAAGACGAAAATGAGTCCTATTTTTACCCCCTTAATTTCACCTTCTGGCTTTCTAACTGGAGATGTGATTTTAATTTTCAGCATCGGGAGGCCAGGGATAAACGAAGACAGGTCAAATCGGAGGATTTCTTTTTAAAAACTTATTTCAGACCAAAAGAGTTTCTGGGAGTTGGAGCTGGCGCTGGTTTTCTTCAGCTCAGAAATGGCCGGGTAAAAGATTTTTTAACCTGGAATCTAAAAGCAGACATGATAACCTCGGCGACAAGAGCCGGCTTCAGTCTTTCCAGGCAGGGTTTCACCGAGACGGCTCAGCTGATCAGGAATGAAATCCGTTATATCAATTTCAATTTATATTTATCGCAAAAAATAACAGACAGATTCTCTTTCTGGAGTGATTTTACCCGACGCGATTATTCTGATAATAACTATTCCCGCGGGTTTCAATTAGCCCTGATTTATCGCCTCCACCTTTATCAACCCTCTTTTAATCTCGGCTATCGAACTCGCTATTTAAATTTTAAACGTCAGACTTACAGTGGCTATTTTGACCCGGATGTTTATTTAAGCCATCAGATTTTTACTACTTTCTATACTGAATCTTTAAGATTTTATCTTTATTTCGAACCCTACGCTGGCTACCAGAGTTATCGTCGTTATGAAAAGAGAATAACCAACTGGATTGGAGGTGCAAGTTTCAGCCTCGGCTGGATAATAAGACGGAACTTTCTCCTGGAAATAAAGGCTGAGGGCGGCAACTTCTCCCTGGCCACGGCCACCGGCTGGCGCTATTATCTCCTGGGCTTTCGCCTGTTTATCTCCTTCTGATTCCATCAGCCAGTTTCAGGGCCTTCTGCTGTGGTCCACCTTTGAGCTTCCTTATCTTATTCCCGTCTCCCTCAGGCCAGCCGCCACATGAAAACGCGAAAGCCTCGGAGCCTTCTTCTTTTAATAAGGGTTAAATCAACAAAAAAGTTTGTGTCTGATAATTTTAATTTCAGCGTCAGCCAGTTCTAAAGCCTCGTTTTATGGACCATCCTGGTGCCCCGTCAACTTACTGCCAGCTTCATGAAGCCAGCCGCACTAAAAAACGATGGAAGCAAAATAGCCTTTCTCCCTTGAAAAACTTAAATCGACGGAAAAAGTTTGTGTCTGAAGATCTTAGCGAGATTTTTTCTCGCCGCTTTGCTCCCATTCCCTTTGTAATTCAATGAGATCAACTGTCTGGGAAAAATCACCCAGCAGGTGTTTGGCAAAATAATCAGCTCTTATCCAGAACCAGTAATCGTTCATGTTGCCATAACTATGGCGCTGACCTGGAAAAATAAAGAAATCAAAGCGCTTGCCAGCTTTAATCAAAGCTGCGGCCAGCCTCAGCGTATTAGCAGGATGAACATTATTGTCCATATCCCCTGTCGCCAGAAGGAGATGACCCTTGAGGTTTTTGGCAATTTCCGAATTCTTTTCGATGCTGTATTCAAACCTGATTTTGCCGTCTTTATCGACAACTTCTTTAACCCCATGATGTTTCTCGCTCCACCAGCGATTATAGATATTATTTTCATGATTCCCGGAAGAGGCTACGCCGACCTTGAAAAAGTCAGGATAAACCAGCATGGCCGCGGCGGTCATAAAACCACCACCAGAGTGGCCATAAATGCCGACCCGGTTGAGATCAATAAAGGGATAACGTGCCGCCAGCTGTTCAATAGCGTATTTTTTATCTGCCAGGCCATAATCGCGAAGATTGCCATAACCATAATTGTGATACCATTTGGAACGCATGGGGCTGCCGCCTCGATTACCCACTTCAATAACAATAAAGCCCATCTGGGCTAAGGCAATATTCTGATTTCTGGGGGAAAAGGTTTTGGAGACACTTTCTGTCTGCGGACCCGGATAAACATAGGCAATAATGGGGTATTTCTTATTGGGATCAAAATCAAAGGGCTTATACATGACTCCATAAAGATCAGTGATGCCATCAGCGGCTTTGACCGTAAAGGTTTCAGGAAATTTGAAGCCGGCTTCGAGTAAAGCCGAAACATCAGTTGTTTCAAGCTCCAGCAAGCGCTCGCCGTTGACGTCCATCAAATCGGATTTGGGGACAGTATCCACTCGAGAATAATTAACCACAAAGAACTTCTGGGAATCGTCCATAGCCACGGCATGATTGAAGTTACCCGGGGTCAGAAGTTTCAAACCAGAACCATCTAGATTAATTCGATAAAGATGAGTGTAATAGGGGTCCTCTCCTTTCTCCCGGCCGCAGGCCAGAAAATAAAGCACCCTGGCCTTTTCATCGACCCCGACAATTTCCCGGCAATTAAATTCTCCGGATGTAATCTGATTCTTGAGCTTCCCTTCGCCATCATAGAGGTAATAGTGGCCCCAGCCATCTCTTTCTGACCACCAGATCATTTCCCGGCCATTTCCAATCAAATACAGGGGCTGATAATCAACATAAGTATTGAGCCTTTCTTCAATCAGAACTTTAACTTCACCCGAAGAAGTATCAGCCAGGCAAACCTCATAGCCGTGCAGGTCCCTGGTTTGCCGGCCGAAATAAAGCTTATCTGAAGTCTCGGCCACCCACATGGCCGGAGGTGGTTCTTCCTGATCCATATCTCTGGCCCGACGAGGGGCGGTAAAAATGTTATAGGTTGGATCTTTAAATTTTTCAGCCTTGACTTTAACTCTTGATCTCGAAGCGATATCAAAAATTAATATCTCAGGCTGGGGTTGATTTTCTTCCCCGGGCATCCCGTATTTATAGGTTTCCAGGGTTGGCCTCGGATTGGCTAAACTATTGATAACCCAGAGATCGCCCACCTTGCGTTCATCCTGGCGAATGCAGGCAAATTTTTTCGAATCCCTGGACCAGAAAATGGTTATGGCTGGAACACGAAAATCCTGGCGGTCCTTTTCCTGCTTCTGCAATTCCTTCTTTTCTTCATCGGTCAAACGACGGGCAAAACTATAATGTTCTTCGCCATCTGTCGTGAGCTGAATTTCCTGAATGGTTTTATCATCTGCCTTTTTCAGGGCCTTAGCGTAATTCTCAGCATCCATCATAAAAAGATTGTGTCCGCGGGCAAAAACAACCCACTTTTCATCGGGCGAAACCGAAGCCCAGCGAGGTCTTCGTGGTTTGGGTTGATAATCCTTGAGCAAAGTCAGTTTGCCTGTGGCTAATTCATATTCAAAGGTTAGAGTTCTGGTCTTAGCCTCCGGTTCCCGCGGCTTTTCCTCCTCCTTCTCCTTCTTCATCTCTGTATCCTGTTCTTTTTCCTTTTCTTTTTCCCTGTCCAGAAAACGTTTCTCCAGCTCTCTGACTGACATGACCTGCCCTTCAACCATGATGTCGTTATCGCGGGGCACTTCTACTTCAAATTGAAAGGCCGTATCGTTTTTAACAAAACGAATCGTCCTGATAGGCAAGTGCTGGGCGTCATAAGGCGTAAGAAGAATTCTGGTCAGCATGGCTGCCATGCGGGCCTGATCAAAGAGAGGTTTCTTCGTTCGCCTGACGGGGTCAACCAGATACCAGGCGCGGCCGGAGGGAGTCTCATAGCTATACCAGAACCGATCACTCGTTTTCAACCAGTGAGGCTCAACGGAAAGGTCAAAAACAAGTTTGGCAACTTTGGCCGGTACCCAGCGCGAAGCCAGTTCATAATTGGCCTTTTCAGGATAAAGCCTGGCTGAAAAGAAAAGGAATAAAAGGCAAAGGCTGAAAATAAAAATAATTTTTTTGGAGGAAAAAAATGACCTGAAAGTCAGCCACACTTTCATAAAAAACCTCCCTTTAAATTATTTCAAGATAAATTTGATTTGCTCCTCTCATCAGTGGCTTTCCGCTCCAGGAACCTCTGACCATCATAACAGATCGGACCTGAATTTACCTGGGGGTAATCATAAACTATCTCGGAAGCTAATTTCAATTTAAATCGCTGCTTTCTCTTGAAGGCTTTCAAACTCACCTGGAGGTAGCGAAATTAATGAGAGAAAAGAGAGAAAACGTCGTTTTAAAAATAGGGAGGAAAATGATGAGTCAGCTTTCAGTTGAAGATTTCGTTCTTCTCGCTATAAAAAAATTAAGGACGGGTGAATTCAAGGGAATTCACTCCGTCTATAGCGGCTTCAATGAAGCCTTTAAAATCTATTTTAATGGCGCCGACCCGGTTCAGGCTACCAGCAAACTGGCCAGGGAAGGAAAAATAGTTATCCGACCAGTCAGAGGCGGGGTCATCCTCTATCAGCCCGAAGAAGCCCCGGCTCTGAATCGAGGTGAGCTGGCCCTGGAAAAAATGGGTTTGCCTTTGCCTGAGAATTCAGCTTCCAACCGAAAAAGAAAATGAAAGAATTAATTTAATTCCAGAACAAAGGCAGATGAGTTCTTGCCCCAAAACCGGGGTGATTTATCGGGGCTGTATCAGCTTCATTTCTTTTAAAATCAACAGGTTATAAAACTTCAGGCAGCTCTAAATGAATTTGGACTTGAGCGATAATCTTTTCTCTTGATATCTTTAAAAAAATCAGGATAAGACTCACCAAGCCCGATTTTCCTCTGAGACTGGTGCTTATTAAGGCGAAAAGATGGCCAGATATTTATTAAGCACGGCAATTTTTGAGCCTAAGCCAGCTTGCTCCCCTCTTTTATTAATTTGATGAAATTTTTCAGGGATTATCTGACCCTATCATGAATAAAAGAAGAGCTTTTGAGGTAGCCCGGAGCAAATTTCTTCCGGCAATTTTCTTTGAGGTTAATTACCTGCAGACAAATGGAGCAGGATCTGAAGATAAAATAAATTTTTTAAATTGCTGCCCCGAGAAAATTACCATTCAGGGGTCTTTACTGGTCGCCTGATAATTTTAATTTTCGAATTCAGCTTAACTGAAAGGATTTTCTAATGATAGTCCATAGTAATTAAAGCAATTGTTGCAGGCGCTGGCGAACATCAGAGGCGAAGCGGTCAATAAATCCCTGAACATAATCAACGATATCGAGCCTGTCATCAATAATGAGAGGAGTCAGGTCCATAGCAAATATCATCGAGGTGGAAACATCAACCTGGTGAGAGGCATAATAGGTGGCGTGGGCGCGGCGCCGGCCAATTGTGGCCAGGTCATAACCTTTACCGCCAGCTACCTGGGAATCATAAACACTGATCAGCGCCGTCGCCAGATTCTGATGGGCCGAAACATCGAAGCTAACTTTATCCCGATCAATCAGCCAGTCCAGATCTCGCCAGACCTCGCAGCCATAGAGCTTTTCAGGTCGGCTCTCCGGAGGCAATTCTCTTAAGGCCTGAATCGTCCTCAGGGCTACAGCGACGTGGGTATCATGATAATCGGCCAGATTGTGGGTATAAATGATGCGGGGCCTGATAGCCAGGAGCAAATCCTTCAAATCTTCTCTGACGGAAATTACCTTCGGGTCTTTAACCTCCGAGCTTGCATAATTCAAAAAGGCAACGCCGCTATATTCACCCACAATGGCCGCCTTCTTCTGCTCCTGCCGCCTGACCGCTTTCATTTCTTCGTTGCTGTAATTCTTATAAAAGCTATCTCTGGGACTGCCGGCGCCATCGGTCACCACAATGCCGAAAAACCAGGCCTCAGGATTTTTAAAACAGCGCAGAATGCCATCGTAGGCCATGATTTCCAGGTCATCAGGATGGGCTCCGATGCCTAAATGAGTGGTCCGGCTGAAGGCTTTTTCTTCTTCGACTCCGTCAGGGATAAAAATTTCTGAACCTTCATGTCTCAGTTTCATCTTTCCACCTCCCCTGATGATTTTCATCCTGCCAGAATTTCATTGAGATTGAGCCTCTTTTTCTACAGGAATGAATAAAAATGATTCTATCTTCTCTGCCTTCTTTTTCCTCTTTCTCTTTTATTTTCTCCCACCCTTTCTCTGAATTACAGGCAGGGTGGCCGCAGCCACTGCCTGGCCAAGACGCCTGAACCTTTCATCGGGCAGGTGAAATTCAATTTTTTCGGCCAGCTCGGGAAATTCCAGCTGAAGTACTTTCTTCGCCAGGTCCACGATAATGGGTCCGGCCTCACCCGAAGTTACGCGACCCAGAACGAAAACATGTTCCAGGTCATAATAATCAGCATAATGGGCTACGCCATAGCCCAGATAAATACCTATGGTTTCAAAAATTAATCGAGCTTTCGTCTCTCCCTTTTCCAGAAGGGCCTGAACTTGTTTCAATTTCTCAGCCGGAGTCAGGCTCTCATCCAGGGCCAGATGAGCTAACCGGGCCAGGCGGAAAACAGCCTGCTGAGAAAAATACTGTACACCACAACCCACATCTCCAGACCATTCATCAACAGGCGCCTCGGCCCGATAATCAACGGGAGCAAAGGCCAGCTCATTGAGCCAGTCAGTAATATATCCAGCCTCATTGACATAGCCACCGGCCTCACTGGAGCCCATGGAAATGGCCAGGAGCTTTCGCCCGCCGAAGGCCATGGAACCGGCCAGGGCAGCTACCTCACCATCATTGGCCACCTCGAATGGAACGGCCCATTCCCTTTGCAAACGATGGAAGATGGGCCTGATTTCCTGGTCAAAAAGTTCCGTCGAAATACCCCGGAAAAGGGAGGCCACACGAGGTTCATTATTAACATAAATTCCGGCGGCACTGCCGCCGATAGCTTCAACCCGGGGCAGATGGGCTGCCGCCAGATGAAGGGCAGCCTGAAGATGATGATAATGATAACGGGGATCAGTGGCCTGAGAGGGCAACCAGGGAAATTCCGCCGTATAGACTGTTTCTCCCTCAGCTAAAGCCGCCACTTTCCAGTCACTTGCCCCAAGATCAAAACCTATGCGATAACCATCCAGCTGACCTCCCAGAGGCCTTGTTTTCTCCCGGGAGGAGGGAAAAGCCTCTTCATCCGCCACCAGAACAACTTCAAAGGGACGGTTATAGGCCCTGGACATCAGCTCTACATCAAAGGCTCTTTGACCCTGGAGCGAATAAATTCTGACCAGGGGCTGAATGATTTCGGCCGGACCATTCAGATAAAGACGCCAACCGCCTTTCATCCATAACAAATTTTTTATAGTTCTTTCAATATAAAAAAGATTAACTTCCTTCAGCTCTTCAGTTGAAGAAGCAGGGACAGCCAGCTCGTAGCTTGAAAGGCTTCCACCTTCTCTTTCTAAAGCAATTCTTAAAACCTCAGATTTTGCTCCGGCTAACTGGAGGCGAAAGCTACGATTCCAGAGGCTGGCCGGAAGAAAAGCTGGATCAAGGGGAGGTTCAAGCTTCAGGGTCAAATTTCCTTTAACCAGGGCCTGAAAACCACGCATTTTTTTCACATTTTCTATTATTATAGTCAATGAAGATTTCTTTATCTATAACCTCAGGACCCGCCTTGAATGTGAATAGCCACTTCAGAACTTTTTTGAAGCCGATACAGCGCTTTTACCTGAAAGAACTCTTCTCTGCAGAAAGAAGACTAGCCTTTAGCAACCTTTATCTAGGCCAATTAAAAGAACCTGAACAAGGATGTTGTCCTCTAATCTTTTAATCAGCTCAGGGCTGCTTTTAATTTTTGTCTTTCCTTTTTAAAAAACGGCCGCATTGTACCTGAGAAACCACTTTACTTCTGGGAAAAAAGACTGATTTCAATCAAGAGCCCCTTTATGATTTCCTTAAGAATAATTGATAAAAAGACGGCTTATATTTGCTGGTTAATTTTATTTGCTGGTTAAACTGGAAGAACCATAAATTTTTCTCTCCTGACTATCTTCAGGCCGAAAAATAATTCTTCCTATCAAAGATTTCCCCGAAAATTAAGGCCATGATGGCAAGCCGTGCCGCTGGCCAGAAGGCTCATCTGACGGAAGACCGGAAAAAGCCATCCCCGGTTGAAGACTGATAAGAAGAGCAGCTTATAGAATTTTTTATTGAGAATGAATCAATTTAAATGCAATTAAAATTTCAGAATAAGACTTCGGCCTCAATGCCGGTGGCTTTCAGAGCCTTAAGGAGTCTTTCCTTCTGTTCAAAGAAGAAGCTATCAGCAGCGTATTTTTCGAGACCGTGCCGACGGTAGAAACTAATAATGGTCGGCAGATAATTCATCCGGTCGATAAAAACCTGATCCGCCTTGCCCTCCAGGAGGGAAACAAGTCGTTCCGGGTTGCCAGGGAGTAATGGGCCAAGAAAGGCAAAGGTTCTGAGGCCGGCCTGTTTGAGCTTACCCAGAGCCTCAATTCTTTCAGCCACAGAAGAAGCTCCAGGTTCAAAAAGTCTGGCGATAGCTTCATTCTCGGTAGTAATTGTAAATCCAATTTCAATCTCTTTAAAACGGCGCAAAAGGTCGAGATCCCGAAGGACAAGAGCGTTTTTGGTCTGAATATTAACCGGAAATTGAAACTCCAGCAAAACCTCAAGGAGCCGTCTCGTCAGGCCAAGGCGGCGCTCCAGCGGCTGATAGGGGTCGCAAACTGAGGAAATCCAGACTATCCCCCGGCGAGCCCGGCCAAGCTGCCGGCGCAAAACTTCAACAGCATTGACTTTAACATCAACAAAAGTACCCCAGGGTTCATGGTGACCGCTATAACGGGGAATAAATAATCGGGCATAACAGTAGCGACAGCCTACTTGGCATCCTGTATAGGGATTAAGGCAGTAATCAAAAATTTTAGATTTATTCAGAATGCTTCTCACCAGAATCTCCCGGCCAATTAAGCCTTTTTCCTGCCTCATTTTTAAATTCAGCTAATATCTTAACTCATATCCCAGCCCAGGGCCATTTCTTTTCCCTAACCCTGATAACTTCTTATTTTCCTCCTTTAATTCACCCTAAAGGGTGATTGACCCCATCCAGGGACAAACAAAATAATGGAGATGACCCTGGAATAAAAATTATAAATAAGGGGAGAAGGGAGATGCCCCCAATAAATCAGGTTTCACCAGCTCTTCGCAGCCGAACCTTTGGACTGAGGGCTCTTGTCGCCGACTTTGATTCGGCCTCACTCGAAACTCTCAGCTCATATCTAAAAGAAATGGGCATGGAAATTACAACCGCCAAGGATGGTTTAACCGCCCTGGAATTGTTCCGGAGCCAGAGGCCCCAGATAGTTTTCCTGGAGGCCATGCTGCCCAAAATAAGCGGCTTCGAGCTGAGCCAGCAAATCTACATTGAATCACAGGGCAAGGTGCCTGTGGTCATCATTACCGGGATATATAAGGACTCAAGGCACAGGGTTGAGGCCATTCAAACTTATAAAGCAGCTGCCTTTCTGACCAAGCCCTGGCAGCGAGAGGAATTAGCCAGCACTATCCTGGATGTTCTTGGCCCGGCCGTAAAGCCGCCAGATGAGGAAGAAGAATTGATGCTGGAGTCACTGGAAGAGATAACGCCAATAATAAAGGAAAAAGTTCAGGTTCCCCTCGCCAAATCTTCAGCCCAGCCTCAATCCGTGGTCCCGGAGACCAAGGTTAAGAAATCAGTTGCTGTCAGCGACGAAGTGGATAAGCTACTCGAAAAAACCCTGGCTGACCTTGGCTTTGAAGGCAAGAAAAAGGCACCAGCCAAAACTGGAAAGGAAGACCATAAAGAAGATCTTCTTAAAGGCGATCTTCTGAAGGTCTCTGGCAAAACTCAGGCTAAAACAGCTCCTCCTTCGCCCGAAATTAAACCCACCCCGGCTCAACCGAAGCTCGAGGAAGCGAAAAAACCAGAGCCTCAAGTTCAAGCTCCAGAAAAACCAGGAAGTGAAACCGGGATAAAAAGACCATCTGAGATTAAGACAGGTCCTGTTTCTCTTCTGGCTAAGGAAAACTTCATTGACAGGGAAAAACAGCCCTTTGCCGTTCCGACCCTTCAGGAAAAGAAGGCGGCTCCGGAAGAAATAAAATCGCCCGAATTGAAGGCCAGGCCTGCTCCGCTGGAAGAAGAGGCAGAAGCAGGAATAACGACAGCCAAACCAACACTATATCCCGCTTATTTAGAGCCTGAGCACGAAGAAAAAAAGAGACCATCTTCCTCTATTCTCTTTGGTGTGGCTGGAGCTGTAGCGCTGACTCTTCTTGGCCTTTTAATTTTCAGACCAAAAAAAGAAGCGCCTCTGGCACCACCTGCGGCCAGGGAAGAAAAGGCTATTTCTGCAACAGCCCAGGAACTACCTTCAAGACTGGAAGAACAGGAAGTAATCAGCAAACCGCCAAAAGCCAAAGAGGTGGCGCCAAAACTCGATAGCCGCCTGGCTTCGCTTCTTCCAGTAACCAAAGAAGAACCACCGGTTGAGGAACCACCTGTTCTTGTGGCTGAATCAGGCCCGGCTCCTCTGGCTTTAACCCCGGCTACGCCTCCCGTCAAAATTGAACATCCGAACCCGGCAGAAAAGGAAAAGGCTGAAGCTCAAGCCGAAAAAATGCCTGCGCCCCAGCCTGAGCCTTCAACCCGGCAGATTAAAGAAGGCGACCTTTTGCCCCTCGAGGAGGTGGATATTCAGCCTCGACCCATTAAAGTAGTTGAGCCTAAATATCCGGAGCTGGCCAAACAGATGGGCCTGGAAGGCACCGTCGTGGTTAACGCCCTTATCTCTGAAAAAGGTGATGTTCTCCGGGCTGAAATTCTTCGGGGAATTAAAAATGGTGCGCCATTAGAACAGGCTGCTCTGGCCGCTGTCCGCCAGTGGAAGTTTTCCCCGGCCGTGAAAGATGGGGTTAAGGTGAAGGTCTGGAAACCTATTGAAACTCGTTTCCGGCTTAGGCAATAATGAAAATAGTCGAAACTGGATGATGAAAGGAGAGAAATGATGCCTTTAACCAAAGAGCAAGAAGAATTGTATCGGCGAACCATGATGGAAGCCAAGAAAATGCTGGAAGAAATTGATGCTCATATAGAAAGAGAGCTCCAGAAGGTCAGAGAAAGGTTAGCCGAATTACAGGAGTCCAAAAAGTCTTTCCGCATGATCTATGAAGGTGCAGCCAAATTGCTCGGTCTCGAAAGTGAACTCGAAGAGGAAAAGGAAAGTGAGGCCCCAACAACGCCGAGAATGTGAGGTTCTATTTCTCTCAGGTCCAGAAATAAGGCCAATAAAATTTTAAGCTCGGTCAATTTCTTTATTTCTGGGATAAATCTCTTTTTACCCCCTTTTTTCTGATAAACCCAGTCTTCATTAAGCAAAAATCCTGATTGATGGCTGATCTTAAAATTTGCCAGGGAATTGATTTCCATCCAGAAGCTAAACTGAGTGAACGTTAATAATTCAGCCAGCCTCCTCTTTAAATTGAATCTGCCGAAAGAAAATAGGCTCTTCGGGAAAAAGATTAGTATTTTATCAGGCCTTTATCGGCGGCATTTCTTTTAATATCAATAGCTAATAGGATTTAAAACAAAATAAAAATCGAGGCTGAAAGGGAAATAGATTTTTTCTCATTCTATCTTTTTAAAAGGCTCCAGATAGTAACTTTTAAAACGCCCGTTTGCCCTTTTAGGAGAGCTGGTCGAGGTATAAATTTTAATAAATTATTAACGACATAAAATTCCTGAAGTCACGGCTCTTTTTAAGGAGCAGCCGAGAAGATATTGCCAGTTAAAAATTTTTTAGAGAAAATTAAGGTTTCCGGATTTTTATTAAAAGATGGAAAGAATTTTTTAATTTTATCAGGGGAGTAAAGGTATGCCCAGAAAAAAAATTCATCTTGTGGCCAATGCCCATCTCGACCCTGTCTGGCTCTGGCGCTGGGAAGAGGGAGCCGCGGAAGCCCTGGCCACCTTCAGAGAGGCAGCCAGGCTTGTGTCAGCCTATCCTGAGTTTATTTTTAACCACAATGAAGCTCTTCTCTATGAATGGATTCAGGAATATGAACCCGACCTTTTTAGCGCAATTCAGAAACTCGCGGCTGCTCGAAGATGGCATATTATGGGAGGCTGGTTCCTGCAGCCGGATGTAAATTTACCTTCAGGTGAAGCTCTGGTTCGCCAGATTCTCTGGGGCCGGGAATTTTTCCGGAAATATTTCGGGGCTGAACCCAGAACCGCCATTAATTTTGATTCCTTCGGTCACAGCCGCGGGCTCGTTCAGATTCTGGTCAAAAGCGGTTATGATTCTTACATTTTTTGCCGGCCATCTCCAGTTGACCTCTCTTTACCGGCAGAAGAATTTATCTGGGTGGGCTTTGATGGCTCAGAAATAATGGCAGCCCGGCCCTCAGCTCATTATAATTCCCGCCTTGGTCAGGCCAGAGAAAAAGTTGAGGACTGGATAAAATCAAATCCCGAGAAGAACCTGAGTCTGCTTCTCTGGGGTGTGGGCAATCATGGCGGCGGGCCTTCCCGATTTGATCTGGAAGAACTTCGAAAACTGGCCCAGGAAAGAAAAGACTATGAAATCAAGCACTCAACTCCTGAAGCTTTCTTTCGAGATTTAAAAAGCCAGAAAAAATCCCTGCCCCGCTGGTTGAAAGACCTGAATCCCTGGGCTGTTGGCTGTTACACTTCCATGAGCCGGGTTAAAAAAGGCTACCGCCAGCTTGAAAGCGAATATTTTCTTACGGAAAAAATGGCCACAGCAGCCTGCTTTCAGGGCCTGATGCCCTACCCTGAAGAAGAGCTGCGGCAGGCCCGCCGCGACCTTCTTTTTGTCCAGTTCCATGACATTCTTCCCGGTTCAGCCGTGAAATTAGCTGAAGAGGATGCCATCAGAACCATAAACCATGGTCTGGAAATCCTGGCCCGCCTCAAAGCCAGGATATTTTTCCTGACGGCCTCAGCCGAGCACGAAGCTAAATCTGGTGAGATCCCGATTTTAGTTTTCAATCCCCATCCCTTCCCTGTATCAACACTGGTCGAAGTCGAATTTCAACCCCATGAAATGAACTGGGAAGGCGGCTTCTGGTGGCCCCGGCTGGAAATTGATGGTGAGCCTGTTATCTGCCAGCTTGAGAAAGAGGAAAGTAACCTGAATGTCGAGTGGCGCAAGAAAATTGTTTTTGAAGCCAGCCTAAAGCCTGGAGAAATGCATCGTTTTTCCTGCTATCTTGAAAAAAAAGAAAAGAGACCCGTAAAGGAACTCAGAGAAGAAAATGGGTATTTCCATTTTCATTCCCCTGATCTTGAGGCGACCATCAATTGTTCTACCGGCTTAGTCGATTCCCTGAAAATAAGGGGGCAGGAAATCTTCGAGCCAGGAGCCTTTGAGCCTTTAGTCATGATGGATAATGCTGATCCCTGGGGCATGACCGTGAGAAGCTTCCGGGAAATAACGGGTCGTTTTGAGCTTCTTCCGGCCGAAAGCCATGCCTGGCTTCGTCAGGGGCTTTCAGCGCCATTGAGCCCGGTCAGGGTCATCGAAGATGGACCGGTAAGAACCATAATTGAAAGTGTGCTGGGCTACAATCTTTCGCTTCTTCTGCTTCGCTATAAATTACCCAAAAAAGGAACAGAAATAGAAATCGAAGTTCTGGTTTACTGGCAGGAAAAGGATCGAATGCTCAAGCTGAGCCTGCCCACCACCTTTCATGAGGCCTGGTATCTTGGGCAAACAGTTTATGGCGTTGAGGAACTTCCGGTTGATGGTCGGGAAACTGCCAGTCAGAGGTGGGTCGCCCTTATCTCCAGAAACCAGGATCTGGCCCTGACCTGTATCAATGATGGTCTGTATGGTTCTGATTGCCGCTCGGGAGAGATTCGTCTATCGCTGCTTCGCTCTCCAGCCTACGCTGCCGATCCTGTGCCTGATCGACCCATGCTGGCCCAGGATCGCTTCATTCCCCGGCATGATCAGGGAGAAAGGCTTTTCCGCTTCTGGATAAAGGCAGGCCCGGTCGAGGAAAGGCTGGCTCTGGTGGAAAGAGAAGCCCTGATTCATCATGAAAGGCCCCTGGCTTTGCCCCATTTTCCTCCGGGGAAAGGGAAAAAAGTAAAACCCCTGTTAGTCCTTGAGGATCCGGTTACTGTCACTCCAGCTGTCAAGAAGAGTGAAAGCGGGAACGACCTTATTATCAGAATTTTTGAACCCACCGGGACGACTCGCGAAACGGTTATTCATTTACCTCTTTTTGGGGTCAAAAAAAGAATCAAGCTTAAACCCTTTGAACTGAGAACATTTCGGTTTAATCCTGAAGAAAAGACCTTCGTTGAGTGTGACCTGCTCGAAAGGAAAAAAGTTAAGGGAAAGAAATAAAGACGAAAAAGAAAAGTTTTTCCGGGCCTCCAAATAATCCTGATGCAAAAATCCTTGACCAGGTAGAGACCATTCTGATATAGCTAAAGGCTATTTAATTTTGCTTTTTACTAATTTTAGCTACAGGTCGCTTATGATCAGCCACCTGACTCTGGAGAGATGAGGTTCCCTTATCAGGGTGAGGTTTTTTCCGTTATTTCTGCTCTGGCCTGGGCAGCCGCTGTCATTCTTTTTAGGGTAAGTGGCCGAAAAGTTTCGCCCCTGGCTCTTAATCTTTTTAAAAGTAGCCTGGCCGGCCTCCTCCTTTTAATAACTGCCTTCTTCCTGGCTCCTGCAGCTGGCCTGGAAAATTTGAGGACCATGTTTCTCCTCATCCTCAGCGGCCTTTTTGGTATTGCCCTTTCCGATACCCTTTTCTTTATCTGTCTGAATAAAATCGGGGCGAGCTTAACAGCCATCGTCGAATGTCTCTACAGTCCCTTTGTCATTGCTCTCTCCCTGATTTTCCTCGGGGAAAGAATGAGAACAAGACAGCTCATCGGGGTCAGCCTGATTCTTATGGCTGTCCTGGCCATCAGCTGGCGGGGAAATGAAGAACAAAAGAAAAAACAGCTCTTTACCGGAATTCTGGCCGGGGCCCTCTCCATGGCCTTCATGGCCATAGGCATCGTCATGATCAAGCCTTTACTGCTGAAGCTTTCCATTTTCTGGGCAGCGGCGGTCAGAATGATTTCCGGCGCCTTTTTTCTCTGGATCGCCCTGCCTTTTTTCCGGGCCAGAAAAGAAATTCTTCAACCCTTGATTCTGGTTTCTAACTGGGGAGTAATGGTGGCTGCCTCTCTTATCGGCGCCTATGGAGGAATTATTGCCTGGGTGGCTGGCATGAAATTTACAGCCGCTTCCATCGCCGCTCCTCTTAACCAGCTGAGCACAATTTTTATTTTTATTCTTGCTGTCGTTTTTCTTAAAGAAAAATTAACCTGGCTGCGCTTTCTGGCCCTGATTGTTGCCTTTACGGGCGCTTTTCTGGCATCCTGGGCCGGCCATCCTTGAAAAGCCTGACCTTCCAGGGCTTTATGCTGTATCATCAGCTTTTTCCGACTGAAGAACATTATATCAGGGAAAAAACAGGCCCTCTAAAGCCTTAGCTACTTTGGAAGTCAGGCTGCGAATAAACCGTTTCCTAATTTTTAAATGTATTTATGGCAGCTTTAAATTTTCACCTTCCTCTTTTTAATTTTTAAAAGAATCTTCTTAAGTGAATTAAAGCCTCGACGAACATAATAAATTATCTCCCTGGCAAAAAGCCCTGAGGTTTGAAGTAATCAGATAATTTCTAAATTGTTGCGTTTATTGATCAGATTTTTTAATCAGTCTTTAACCAGGAATAGAAATTTAATTGAAATAAAATAAAAAAGCTCAAAATTGACACAATCGCCTCTTTAATTAATTTTCTGGGCTCTTCCGGGTTTCTAAATGGGTAGAGCCAGAAAATTATCAATCTTCGAGCTCTTTGAGTGAACCTGGAAATAAATCCTTAAAGGCGATGAGGCCGAAGATGGCACCTCTTAGGGATATTTCTTTAACCTTCCAGCGCAGGAATGAACTCGCCCGGATTTAAGCTGCTGTGAAGCGCCCAGAATCAAATCTTTTTGGCCGCAAAAAAGTCTGAAAATACATTTTTTTAAGGTGGGATAATTGATTTAAATTGAGGAAAAATTTCTCTCTTCTTATTTCCGGGGCCTGCCTTTTCAGAGCCGTTTATTGCTGGTTCTGGGAAATTTTCAGGTCAACCCAGAAGGAATATTTTTTTGGCGTCGAACGCAAGGGCACGCCGCCGCCACCACCCATGGCTAAACCACCTTCATCCTCTTCACCGCTGATTGTCCTTTCAAGGGAGGTTTCGGTTGCTCTGGCCTGAGTTCCCTGTTCAGCCATTCTGGCCATCATGGCTTTCCGCATTTCCTGAGTCATCCCACCCCATTCAAAACCGACTCTGAGGTCTTGCCCGGGCTGAAAGCCAATCCCGGCAACATAAGTGCTCTGGGGAGCCAGGGGAACCCGGAATTCATAAATGATACTTTTACCACTACGACCTACTCTGAAAGCTGGTGGCGCCACTCCCTCCTGATCATGGGGTGGATAGATTTCGCCTTTCTTACCAACGACTATGGCCTCATAGAAAAGATAACGAGCCTTCGGATTTTCTCGCAGCTTGGCCTTCTGCTCCTCCGTAAGCTCTGTTTTCTGTTTTTCCATAAGAGCAATTAGTTCTTCACCCGTGACGTTCTTGCGAGTGAATCTCAGACCAAAATCTTTGCTCTTCTTCGTAGCCGGAGAAAAATAAATCGTCAGGCCAGTGTCGTTAATCGTGCTCAGGAATTTGGGGTCATTAAAAATGAATAAAATATAAAGATTCCGGCCATCATGACGAAAGGCATAATCAATGGCCAGATTTTTCTCCGTATTTAAAGCGACTTCGGTCCAATCATTGTTATTGCCATCAATATTGACCGGCTCGGGCGCCCAGATAGCCTCGATGACCTTTTTTTGCCCTGAAAGATTAATTATCAGGATAAAACTTAGAAAAGCGAGTCCCAGCAAAGAGCCTCGACCTATTTTTCTCATAGTCATCTCCTTCTTCCGAATTAAACAAATATATTTTCCCTCAATTTCCGGCCTGCTGTCAACCTCGCGAATAATCTTACTTCTGGCTATAGTCTGATAAAATAAAAGATTTTTAGTAGCTACACTTCCGGTCGAAGAGCCGAGACAGGGAAAAAAGAAATTAAGTTCTTCAGGCTTTCCTGTGGCTAAAGAGATAGGTTTTACGGCACTCAACAGCGGATTAAATCCGGGCCAGTTAATCCTTTCGGACAATTGTTAGAAAAATATCCATAGGAGGCACAGTATCTGGCTTCAAATCGCCCTTAACGATTTATCTACGGGTTCTGAGGAGACTGTCGATTTAAATAAATCTTATATCGATAATTCTTTGGGTCTGCCTATTAAAATCTTGGGAAAGCCTAAAATTAAGAAAAGGAAAAATCCCCATTTATTACTATTTCTATCAATTTTATAGATATAGTATAATTTAGCCATGGTTAGAGGGGAAGCAGGTTCTCCCTGGCGGCTGGGTATAATTGGCGGCGGACCAGCCGGTTCCTTTTTTGCTCACTTTGCCAGCCGCTGGGCCTATCGTCTTCAGATTCCAGTCAGCCTGATTATTTTCGATGGCAAGAGTTTTCAAAAAAGTGGACCCAAGGGCTGTAATCTCTGCGCCGGGGTTATTTCGCGAAGTCTCCAACTGCGGCTGAAAGAAGAAGGCATTTTTCTCCCGGCTAAAAGGATTATGAGCTGGGTTGAGGGCTATAAACTTCACATCCAGCATGAATCAATTCGTCTTGGCTCCCCTCCTGGCCGGCAGGGAAAAGTGGCCACCGTTTTTCGAGGCAATGGCCCCCGTTATGCCCGCTTTCCAGATATCATCAGCTTCGATGATTTTCTCCTGAACTGGGCTCAGGATTTAGGGGCCAGAGTCATCCCTTATCCTGTCCAGTCCCTTCGCTTTCCGGAAAAAGAAGGGGAACCCATTGTTGTTCGCTACGGCAGTTCTCCCACTTCTCTGGCTGAGGAAGAGGTTGACTGGCTTATTGGTGCTTTTGGCGTTAATACTAACCTGGGCCAGAAGATTCAACATCTTGGACTTGGCTATGTGCCGCCAGCTACCCGGCTTACCTTCCAGGCTGAATTAAAATTCCCGGATGAAATCAGAGAGGAAATCATCGGCCCTGATATCCATATCTTTTTTCCCCGGCATCGACTCATTCGTTACGCCACCCTAATTCCTAAAGGTCAATTTACGACGCTAACTATAATTGGCTGGAAAGATGTTTCGCCAGAGATTCTTCAGGAATTTTACGAATTACCGGAAATAAAGAAACGTCTTCCCCCCTCTAAGCCAACCTGCTTCTGTCATCCCCGCATTGTTGTTTCTTCCTGCCGGCCCCCCAGAAACCCGCGTTTTCTTTTAGTCGGCGACGCCGCTTTTTGCCGCTATTATAAGAATGGCCTGGAATCGGCTTTCCTTTCCGCCAGGCTGGCGGCTCAAGCTATTTTCGAAAATTATTCAGGAAAGACCTCTCCTCAAATTTATTATCATCGGGCTAAAAAATTAATAATTAAAGATAACTTCTACGGCCGGATCCTCTTTCGCTGGAATGACCTCATTGCTTCTTTCCCGCCTTTAACTAAATTCAATCTATCTCTTATCAGAAAGACCAGGGAAACCTATCTCAACCGGAAATTAAAAGAAATTCTCTGGGATATCTTCACCGGTGAAAAACCCTATCGGCAAATTTTCAGAGACTGTCTCCAGCCACGCCTATTATGGGAAATTTTAAAATTTATGATAATCGAAATATTCAAAAAAAGAAAAACTGAAATTTCCCGGCACGAGCCACCTGACGCGAGCCATAAAATGTCTCAGTCAGAAGATTCCAGGAAAACCGGGGTGAGCCGCCAGAATCCCTTTCTTTCCTCTTCTAATGTCAGGCTGAATAATAATTTAAATTCAATATCGGCTGAGCTCTTATCTGCCTCTGACAAAACAGCCACTCTTAGCCCAGCTTCTCTCGATTCAGTCACATCTTTGGAGGTTAAAGAATCCACTTCTCTCAGCAATAAGACAATTGTTGTTATCGGAGGTGGACCAGCGGGAACGTCATTTGCGATTAAATTAAGCCGGTTAGTTCGTCATCAGCCCCATCCACCGCGAATCTTCCTTTATGAAGGGAAGCCCTTAGAAAAAAAGAGTCACTATAATCAATGCCTGGGAGTTCTTTCCCCACCTCTACCTGAGATAATGGAAAAAGAACTTGGCCTTCCCTTCCCCTGGGCTTTAGTTCAAAAATGCCTGCTCGGTTATTATCTTCATACTGAAAGAACGACCCTTCGTCTTGACGGCCAACACGAACCCTCCTACGCCTGCCGCCGGGTTGAATTCGACAGCTACCTCTTTGAAAAGGCAAAGGAAGAAGGTGTCAGCATTATTAGAGCCCGGGTGATTGATTTAGACCTTCTCAATGACGGGGTAATGGTTTATAGCGAAAGCAATAATCTCAAGGCAGATCTGGTAGTGGGCGCCTTTGGTCTGGATGAAGGTATGATTAGAGTCATGGAGCGCCTGACTCCCTATCGCGCTCCAGATTGCCTCGCCTCCATCGTGACCAAAATTCATCCAGGGGAGCAGGCCATGGCTTCTTTTGGCCAGTTTCTTCATGCCTTTTTGCTTTCTTCTCTCCGGCCGGTCGAATTCGGGGCGATTACGCCCAAGGGCAATCACCTCAGTATTAATGTAGCTGGCAAAGAGGTTGAGGCAACAGCCATGGACCGTTTTTTAAGATTACCTGCGGTAAAAAAAGTGTTGCCGGAAAGAAGTTATCAACTTCTGGCCTCTCTATCCTATTACAAGGGGAGGTTCCCGACAGGACCGGCCAGACATTTTCTTCTTCCTCGAATAATCATGATCGGCGATGCGGCTGGGCTTAATCGACCTTTTAAAGGGAAAGGAATTAATTCGGCGATACTAACGGGAGTGAGGGCAGCTGAAGCTTTAGCCCGTTATGGCCTCACTCAAAAAATGTTAAACGAATATCGTTCAAAATGTGCTGATCTCATCGCTGATATTCCCTATGGTCGAATTCTTCGCTGGCTGACAATTATTTTCACCCGGTTGGGTTTAATCGATAACATCCTGATCGAGGCTGAAAAAGAACCGGCTCTGAAAAGAGCTTTATTCCACATTGTTTCAGGTCAAAAACCTTATCGCACTATCTGGAAAGAAGAGCGCAGCCTGCCTCTCCTTATGCGGCTGGGTCTGGCTCTTCTTTCTCGACGCTAAAGCTTTTCAGCCTATCCCGAGAAGGGGCAAGACGAAGGCCACGGCCAGGGCTTCTTTAATTCGAATTTTCCTTCTCTTCCGCAATAAAGTTTCAATTCTTGCTTTTCCTGAAATTTTTCAAAAATATCTATCAGAAGAAAACATCTCTGAATTATCTTTGCCAGGATTATTAATTCCTTGCTTCACCTTAACTCCTGGCTTCACCCTGTTTGTAACGGCTGAAGCTTTCCCTGAGATCGAAGCTCTCAAGCTCAGGCCAGACCGGGAAATCAACTCCTGACCTGCTCAAAACTCACCGGATTAAGAAATAATCAGGAAAGGTACAGATCCTGGCTAAAGAAGCTAAAAACCTCGAAGTAGCCCAAAGCGCTTGTTCTTTATTTCCTGCTTTCATTATTATTTTTTTGCGGCTGATTTCGCCCCGAGTTTTTCTTAGGTCAAATCAGAGTCAGCAACCTCAAAAAATAATTCACAAATTTACTTCCCATTATGCAAAGCCGGATAGCTCCTTACTCGAAAACAGGGAATGCCTCAGTTCCCTTGAACACATGAGAAGCCTGGCTTTTTAACCTGTCAGGTTTATTTGAATTAGCCTGACCAGCAAAAGCTCTTCCCTTTAAGGTTTGAGGAAAAAGCTGATATATGTTATAGAAAGCCAGATGGAATCCCGGTCAAGTATTGCTCGATCATCCCTGGTTGTCGGTTCAGCTACCTTTGCTTCCCGCCTCTTTGGTTTGCTCCGGGAACAAACCTTTGCTTATCTTTTCGGCGCCGGCACGGCTACCGATGCCTTTGTCGCCGCTTTCAGACTGCCCAACCTGCTCCGTGACCTTTTTGCTGAAGGCGCCCTATCAGCAGCTTTTGTGCCTGTTTTTACGGAACACCTGGTAAAAAAGGGGAAAAGGGAAGCCTTCCGGCTGGCAAACCTGGTCATTAATGGCTTTACCTTAATTCTGATCATAATCATTGCTATTTTTATTCTCATCACCCCCTATCTCGTTCGCCTTATTGCTCCAGGCTTCAGCCGCATCCCGGGCAAATCAGAACTAACCTCTCTTCTTGCCCAGATCATGTTCCCATTTCTCCTTTTCATTTCCATGGCCGCCATTTCCATGGGTATGCTCAACACCCTGCGCCATTTCGGCGTACCTGCCCTGGCCCCTGTTTTCCTCAATCTGGGCATGATCTTTGCTGGTTTTTTCCTTTCACCCTATTTTTCTCCACCCATAATTGGTATGGCCATAGGCGTTCTTCTCGGAGGACTCGGCCAGTGGCTCTTTCAGGTTCCGCTTCTTCTTAAGGAAGGCTACCGATATCAGCCTGTTCTTTCTTTTAAAGATCCCGGGTTCCGCCAGATTCTTATTTTGATGACACCGGCTGTTTTTGGTCTTGCTTCAACCCAGATAAATATTTTTGTCAACACCATCATCGCTTCCCTTCTGCCTGAGGCCAGTCCTTCCTATCTCAACTATAGCTTCCGTCTCATGCATTTCCCGCTCGGAGTTTTCGGCATAGCTGTGGCCACTGTAACTTTACCCGTTGTCTCAGCCTACGCGGCTCGCCAGGACGTGGCCAATGTTTTAGCCACCTGTCGCTCTTCCCTTGAACTCGTCGCCTTCCTGACCCTTCCCTCCACCTTTTTTCTGGCCATAGCCAGCCAGCCTTTAATCTCAGTTCTCTACCAGCATGGCCGCTTCACTTATGCTGATACTCTCGCCACCTCCCAGGCCTTATTATTCTATGCTCTCGGTCTTTTCTTTTACGCTTCGGTGCGCGTTGTGGCCCAGGTTTTCTATTCTTTTCAGAACACAAAAATACCTGTTAAGGTTAGCTTTCTGGCTGTGGGCGCCAATATAATTCTCAATCTAGCCCTGATGAAACCGCTGAGTTTCCGGGGCCTGGCCCTGGCTACCTCTCTCGCTGCCATGATTAATTTCAGTGTGTTGAGTCTCTCCCTGACCCGAAAATATGGCTCCATTGGCTGGAATGCCTGGCTGAGGTCTGTAGCCAGAATTCTCCTGGCCTCACTTATCATGGGCTTTGCTCTTCTTCTGATTGAATATTTCTGGCCCCTTTCTCTACCTCAAGCTACCCTTAAAATGAAAATATTCTATCTGGCGGTTCTCCTGGCCGGGGCTCTGTTCGTTTATTCCCTTGCCTGTTATTTTCTAAAAATTAAAGAGCTCCTTCTCCTCTGGAAAATCCTCAGGCGCCAGGAAAAAAGCTAACTGGCTCGAGGCGGGTTTAATGACTGAATTTAATGATTTAGGCGGAGCCAGTGGCCCAGCTAAAAGCCGGTTTTTTCAGAGCCAGCCTGAAGAAGATAAAAATTTTGAAGATAAAAAATTTTTCGCCCGATGATAAAATTTGAAATTTCCATCGTCATTATATTGTAAGTCCTGGTTATACTAAAAAAATCAGGGCTAAAATTGGCCTGGAATTAGGTGATTAAAGAGAAAGAACAATTGAGCCATAAAAGGAAAAGAAGGAAAGGAGCTGAATGAAATTTAATTTATACTATTTCTATCGATTTAATAGAGTTGAAGCGTTTTCTTGCGGCCGTTTTATTTATTTCAGAATTTATAAATCTCCGAAGGGGACAGTTTCTTTCAAGGAAAGAATTTCTTTCGAGGAAAAAGAAAAATGAAAAAGATAATTTTCTGGATTCTGGCTCTGATGATGACTTCAGGCATGGCGATCTATCATTATCTGACCGGCCCTGATTACCCGATTAAGGGCAGAGCCTATTTTGATCAACTGGAAATTCCCTATGAATTGCCGCGCTCTCATGACACCAGCTCCGATTGTCCCGTGAAGCTTGTGGTGCCTGACGAGAACATCATGGCCTATGTAGAATACAGGCGCTACGACTCTGAGGATCGCTGGAAAAGGTCAGCCTTTAAACGCAAGGGAGACCTCATCACAGCCTATATCTATCCCCTACCCGAAATCGATAAGATCGAATATCGCCTGGTCCTCTTTGATAATGACCGGGATATCGAAATAACTATTCCTAAGTATGGCCTTTTCGTCATGAGCTGGCATGGACCGGTTCCTCTGCCCTTTAAACTTCTCCAGATAATCGCCATCTATCTTGGTCTTTTTCTTTCCATCCGGACAGGCTTTGAAGCCACAGGTCGCAGTGGCTCGCCCTGGCGCCTGGCTTTGCTGACTACCCTTTTCCTTTTCCTAGGCGGGGTTCTCCTGGCTTCCATTGTTGATAAATATTCTCAGGGAAAATGGTGGACTGGCTTCCCTGTTGGCCATAATCTCCTGGTCAATAGAATGCTCTTCTGTTTCCTTTGCTGGCTGGCTGTTCTCAGCCTGAGATTTGCCGGACCTGTTGCCCGGGGCTGGTACATTGCAGCCTCCATCTTAACCCTGGCCGCTTTCTTAATTCCCTACAATGTCCTGGCCTTTCAACCCCGGATAACTTATCCCCTTGATATTCTGTAAAAATTAAAAGCATTTTTTTCAGGCCTGAATTTCTGAAGGCAGTGAAAGCCAAAATTTTATTTTATTTTTATCCTGGCTATTAGCTCTGAAGCTCTGGCCTTCAGGGAAGGATGGGAGGCAGCTTCTTCGGCCAGGCTCAGGGCCTTGTCTTTCAGGCCAGCATTAAAATAACAGGAAGCCCCATTATAAAGGCAGGTGGCCTTAAGCAAAACTATATTTTCTAATTGCACCTCCTTTCGCCGCCGCTGGGCTTTCTTTCTTTCCTCGGCCATTTCTGAAGATTCTATTTCCTTTATTCTGGCCCGAATTCCCTGTGCCTGGCTTTCATAGACCAGGGAAGCCCGAAGGTAATAGTCGCCAGCCTCAGGCCACTTTTCCCTTCTGGCTTCGAGCCGGGCCAGCCCGAGGAGGGCTTCAGCGTTGGCCTCATCAAATTCGAGAGCTTTAAGCAGGTTTTCTTCAGCCTGAGCGAGACGGTCCAGTTCAAGGGCGATGGTTCCGGTGAGGGAAAAAACCTGGGAATTGGTGGGCAGCCTACCCTTGGCTTCTTCACAATGAGGCCAGGCCTCCTGAAACTGATTGAGGTGATAGAGATTCCAGGCCGTCCAGTAATGGGCCTCGCCAAGGAGCCAGTAACCCAGGTCAATCATGGCCTGAAGTTTCTTGAGAGCTTCTTCATGGCGCCCCAGATAGCTTAAACAGATGGCCTGGCCCAGCATGGCCTCCCTGTATCCGGGAAGAAGCCGCAAGGCAGCCTCATACATTTCCAGACTCTTTTCAAGTTCTTCCAGATGAAAATAAACACTGGCCAGGGAAATGGCTATTATGGGCGAGTCAGGAATGGCTTTCCAGACTTCAAGGAAATGCTTCTCGGCGGTAAGCAGAAGGCCTCGTCTTAAAGCTTCCTCGCCTAAAAAATAATGAGCCTCATAGAATTCAGGCTCTTCCTGAAGGAGCTCTTCCAGCATGTCCCTTCTGGGAACTGGAGTTGAAGTGATGGCAATTTTAAAGCGCACCAGACGGCTTTCAGGAAAGAGGGAAAGCAGGGTCTGAGGCTTTAATTCAGACTCGCGGTAAGGAAAAAAGTTGAAATAAGCCGTAAGCCAGAAATAGGCGGCCATTTCATCCTGCCGCGCCCTCAGCTCCAGTCTTTCCTGACGCTTTGCCTCCTCCTCTTTGTGCCTCTCCATATCTTTTTTCCATTTTTCTATATCTTCAATTTTAGATCGGGCGTCAAACTGACGATCATCATAGGCCATAATACCTTTAGCCTGCACCGGACTTCTCCTGGCTATTTCATAGAAATCCCTCAGTTCAACCCATTCACCCTGAAAGCCAGGCCAGGATTCAAATTCATTGAGGGTGGAAGTAGCCAGGCCTATTTCTTTTTCCCTTAAGCCCAGAAGAAGACCGCTTTTAATATAAAGGGGAAGAATCCGCTTTTTAAGCTCAGCCCAGGGCGCAGCTGAAGAGACAAGAGGCCTCAGGGTCTCAAAGGCTTTTCGGAAGCCCACCAAGCAGCCACGTTCAAGCTGCCCGCTGGCTGTGGTCAGAGCTTTTTCGACCTCCAGGGAAAGGGACGATGGAGGTGAAGGCAGTGTTTTTACCCGGGGCTGACAGGAAGATAAAAAGCCGAGACTGAAAACAAAAAGGAAGGTAAAAATCCACCTGCAAATTTCCTCTTTTTGCCCCACCTTTTTAATCTTCTCTTCCCTCAGCTTAACCATAAACATTTTCCCCTGCATTTATTTATTTAAGAAATTAAAGATCAAACAAATTTAATACGTTTTTAATAGCTGGCTCCGTTTATTCTTTTCCTGATTTATCCTCTGGCTTTTAATTTATGCTGTATCTAATTTCCTTCCAGGATTCGAATGGAATAAATCACTCCTTTCTTAAAGCCACCAAAGCTTTCATTTGTGGATAACCTCTTGCTCAAGGGAAGGGCTGGCTGGCGGCCCAACGGTTGAGAAAAGGAAAGGAAACGGGGGTTAGAAGAACCTCTCCAACCAGCCCCATCCAAGTATATAAGCAAAGGCAATTTCTGTCAAAACAAAAATGGGGACACAAAACAAAAATGGAGACACATACATTTTTTCCAAAAATGCAGACACATACTTTTTCTAAGTTTTTTCAAAAAGCAAAGATTTAAATTTTTTTCCCCTAAAAATAGTAACCACTTTTTCAGGCTTTTTCTTTTCATAAAAAGACCCGCACTTTTTTCTAAGTTTTTTATAAAAATTCAGGCTCGAAAAGCCAATTTTTTACAAAGAAATCAATAAAAATCGTGACACAAACATTTTTCCCGATAAAACCCTTGACACCAACATTTTTCCTCAAAAGGGGGCAACTACGTGCGCCCCAAAAACCGTGACACAAACATTTTTCTCTAAAAAAACCCTGACTTGAACATTCCTTCCGCAAAAAGGAGAAGCTATATGTACCCCAAATCGAGAGCTCAAAAAACGTGATACAAATATTTTTTCCCAAAATGGACCAGCTATGTGTGCCCCAAATCAAGAACTTAATTTAAAATTTTTGGTTCTTCAGACTCTTTTGTGGCTAAAAATGATAGATTTTATGGCTCTCAACAGTGGATTTAATCCAGACCAGCTCCTTGCGAACCACGATTAAAAGAATATCCATAAGAGGCGTAATAATCCACCTCAACTCACCTTTAGGGATTTATCTGCAGGTTCTCAAGAGATTGCAGGAAATGGATAATTTTTTAACTTTGCTCATTAAAAACCCAGAAAGGCCAAAATTTTTAAAGAGCAAAGTCAGACAATTATTCGTCCTCGGTAAGGGCAAAGTATATATTCAAGCAATGGCCACCAATCATAAACCAACTCTCAGGGCCAGCCCCATTTCCCAGCCCATTCTTCTTCAGGCCCCCCTTCGCCGTCCATAAAACATTTTTCCCCTTTCAACCAGAATTTTCCTGATTCCCCTTCAAAAATATCAGGGCCTCAGATATCTTTGCCCAAATATCTCTTCACCAGATATCTCTGGACAAAGGTCGCTACTCACATTTTTCCCCTCAACAAAAATCTGTCCCCCTTTTCTCATGCCTGTTCCGTGACGACTATATCGAGATAATCCCTGATGGCCAAAGAGGCAAAATCAAGGGGCCTGGAAGCAA